>Ga0137394_10003542_pt1 | contig 11772 bp, 11 predicted proteins | sample czobulk116metaG_FD_108278 | JGI IMG/M metagenome (GOLD analysis project Ga0137394, IMG submission 108278) | Vadose zone soil microbial communities from Angelo Coast Range Reserve, California, USA - czobulk1.16 metaG | ecosystem: Environmental > Terrestrial > Soil > Vadose zone | place: USA... | reverse complement strand
CTGCTGGACGAATGGGAAAAGATGCGTGATCCGAATTATCAGCCGCAGGCCGCAGCTAAAGAGGTTCGCCCCCCCGGAGCTGAGGAAGCCGACAAGGATATCACCCGGGACGCGAAAGGCTTCACGGCGGCGATCCGGAACCAGGTGTTTAGTTTCCTTCGCGGTTTGGTGAATGCGGATTATGAGCAGGCCCTGACGCATCTTAGCTCACCAAATGACCCTGACGGCCAACCCTGGACGCCTCCTCGATTGGACGCGCTACTGGAGAATTACTACGCCGATCATGAGCGAATCTGCCTCGACCCGAATGCCCGCAACGCGCGGCATACTTATGTCACTCCTTCCGAAGACAAAACGATCTGGCGGGTGCAACAAATGCTCGTGGATCCGGCTGACCACAACGACTGGGCGGCCGAATTCGAAGTGGACCTCGCAGAGTCCCGGAGAACTGAGGAGCCCGTCATCCGGCTCAGAAAAATAGGGAGTTTATAAACTGGAAAATGTGAGGAGAATTGTCTTGGCCACCGTTAAATAGCCGGCGGCACCCCTTTTCTGTCTTGGCCTCGAGCTTTTGCAACTTATAATCCAGTCCGACATTCAAAGCGAACCTATGGGACCACTGCAAATCAAGAAAGCGACTGACGAAAAAGGGAATCCGGGAGCCTGGGTTCTTTTTTATCCGGACGACCTGCCCACTTTTATCTGCCAGCAACATTGGGTTGGGGTCGACTTCGACGGCACCCTGGCCCGGACCGACAACGAAGGTCACTTCCTCCCGCCTTATCCGCTGGGGGAACCGATTCCGGAAATGCTCGCGATGGTCAAAAGCCTCCTGGAAGCGGGGGTCACGGTTAAAATCTTCTCTGCCCGCGCCTGTGAGCCGGAGAGTATCCCAACAATTCAAGCGTGGACCCAAACGCATGGCCTGGGCCGTCTCGAGGTGACCAACAAAAAGGATTTTGATTTGATCCGTTTTTTCGATGATCGCGCGATACAGATCGTGCCCAACCAGGGAAGGCCTGTTAGCCTGTCCTATGGCGTTCAGGGAAGGAGTTATACGTAATGGGCTCAGCCAGCGCTGCAGGCGCAGCGCGAACGAGCCTTCCTCTGGCCGTGGCGGAAAAATATATTGAAAACCCTGCACGCATATCTGACTCGCCAGGTATTGGCCTCCCTGTTGATCACTGTTGCTGTCTTCACATTCGTGCTCTTGCTCGGCAATGTGTTGAAAGAGATTCTCTCATTGCTGGTCAATCGGCAGGCAAGCATCGGTCTCGTCGCTCAAGCGATTGGTTTATTAATTCCATTCGTATGGGTTTTTGCGCTGCCGATGGGAATGTTGACCGCCACCTTATTGATTTTCGGCCGGTTTAGTGCGGACCAAGAACTGACGGCAGCCCGCGCCAGCGGTATTAGCCTGCTCTCGCTCGTAAGCCCCGTTCTTTTATTAAGCCTGGCGTTGTGCGCTCTTAGCGGCTTCGTGAATTTGGAGATCGCGCCGCGATGCCGCGTAGCCTATAAGAACTTGCTCTTCAAAGTGCGCGTCGAACTCTCGAACGTGCAACTGCCGGAGGGCCGGTTCATAAAAGACTTTCCTGGCTACGTCTTTTACGTTGGCAAAAATCGCAAAGGTCTCCTTCAGGACGTAATGGTGTACTACCTGGGTGATAAGACCAATTCGGCCTGGACTGCACATGCGCCGACCGGTCGAATTGATCTAAACCCCACCAACCAATCGGTCACGTTATATCTCAATGATGCCAAAGGGACACTGGCAGGAAGCCAGGGCGGCTCCGGCGATTTTGTCATGACATTTAAGTTCGATCCGAAAGAGAAAAACCAGGAGCTTCCCAAAATTAGCGAGATGACTTTGACTCAACTTTGGGATGAGTTGCATGACTTGGAACGGCGTGTGGGCCGGCCACAAGCCCTGTCAAATTTGTCGAAGGAACAGTTAGAATCCAAGAGACAGGAGTGGCGAAAGCAACGTAAGGATTTAACCTCGCCTGTGAGGGTTCAGATTCATCAACAAGTAGCATTTTCCTTCGCCTGTTTTGGTTTCACTCTCATTGGCATTCCCTTGGGAATTCGCGTGCATCGACGCGAGACTAATGTCGGCATTGCGCTCGCCCTGATCCTGGTTGCGGTTTACTACAGCTTTATTGTTCTGGGCAAATCCCTGGATACGCATCCCGAATGGGCGCCGCACCTGATTGTTTGGCTGCCAAATTTCATATTCCAGGCGACAGGCGCTGTCCTCCTGTGGCGCGCCAATCGCGGCGTGGGGTAATCCCCAGAAACTAATGCGTTGACGCTTGCGGCGCGTTGCGCTGCACTAGGCGGCATGAAATCCAAATCTTTCATCCCTATTTTGGTTCCCACCCTTCTCCTGGCGTTTTCAACTGCGGTTCGCGGAGACGCCCGATTGCCTGCGCTCTTCGCTGATAATATGGTGCTCCAACAAGGCGTCCGTGTTCCAATCTGGGGTTGGGCTGATGAAGGAGAAGAGGTCACCGTGACGTTCCGCGGACAGACCGCCAAGGTCAAGGCGCACGAAGGTAAATGGATGGTGAAGCTCAGCCGCTTGAAGGCCGGAGGTCCCGACGATCTGATCGTCCAAGGCAAAAACAAAATCGAGTTGAAAAATGTTCTTGTCGGCGAAGTCTGGATCTGCAGCGGTCAATCGAACATGGAATGGCCATTGGATAAGGCTTTTGAGGCCACTTCCGACGTCGAAAGCTCAGCTAACTCAATGCTCCGGCTATGTTTCGTTCCCAAGACGAAAGCCAATCTCCCCATGGACGACGTAAAAGCCCAATGGAAAGAATGCAATCCGAAAACCGTGCCGAGCTTTTCCGCTGTGGCTTATTATTTTGGGCGGGACTTGCAAAAGGCCCTGAAGGTGCCGGTGGGATTGGTCGAAACCTGCTGGGGGGGTTCGCCCGCGGAGGTTTGGATGAGTGAGCGGGTGCTGTCGTCCAACCCTGATTATAAACGCGATATCCTGGACACTTACGACGCCGCCGTAAAAAGCGCCGAAGCAACCAACACCACGCCCAAAGTGCAACGCCCCGGCTGGAAACCAACCGAGCTTTACAATGGAATGATCGCGCCCTTGGTCCCTTTTGCGATCAAGGGAGCAATCTGGTATCAGGGTGAATCCAACGCGGGCCGCGCTCATCAATATCGCACGTTGTTCCCGGACATGATTCGCAACTGGCGGCAGGATTGGAATCAGGGGGATTTCACCTTCCTCACTGTGCAGTTGGCGCCGTTCAAAGCGATCAAATCCGAACCCGCCGACAGCGATTGGGCGGAACTGCGCGAGGCGCAACTTCTGGCCACTAAAGTATTGCCTAAGTCAGGGATGGTTGTGATCACGGACGTCGGCGAGGAAAAGGACATCCATCCAAAGAAAAAAGCGCCCGTCGGGGGGCGGCTTGCGCTTGCCGCTCGAGGCATTGCTTATGGAGAAAAGATCGAATACTCCGGGCCAGTGTATAAAAGCATCAAGGTCAAAGATGGCCAGGCCATCGTGACCTTCGACCACACCGACGGGGGTCTCGAAGCGCGCGGCGGTGAGTTAAAAGGGTTCTCGATCTGCGGCTCAGACCATAAGTTCGTGTGGGCTAAAGCTGAAATCCAGGGAAACAAAGTCGTCGTGAGCTGCCCGGAAGTGAACGAACCAGTAGCGGTCCGTTACGGTTGGGCGGATTTCCCGGTTGTTAACTTATGGAATAAGGCCGATCTCCCCGCCACTCCGTTCCGAACCGATGATTTTCCAATGATTACGGTGCCTGCGAAGCGCAATCTTGTAAAATCAGCGCGCTTCAGTCCCGACGGGAAACAGTTGGTTACCATGGACAGTGAAGGCAAGGCACGCATTTGGGAAACCGCGCAGGGAAAATAAGAGAACGACCCTAGCCCTGTTAAGTCGGAGATCTCACGCGCATTCCAACAAGTTCTAATTAACACCGCGGCTTTAAGCCCGGTGTACCGAGATGCTGCGAAGCGCTAGCCGTTTTCAACGGCTTCCCACGGCTTTAACAGTTCAACAGCCAGCGCGCATACTTATACCGGGCTAAAAGCACCGGTGTTAATGAGAAGCTGCGTTTAGGTATGAAATAATGCGGCTACGCCGTTCGGCGAAACACCTTGTGCATTGCCGCCTGGTCCACGGGCTTTACTATTAACTCATCAATATTCACGTGTGCGGGACGGCCCGCAACCCAGACCAAAATGTCGGCGATGTCCTCCGCCACCAGCGGGTTTGTCCCTTCGTAGGGTTTTTTTGCTCGAGCAACATCGCCCTTAAAACGGACCACTGAAAACTCCGTCTCAGCCAAACCGGGATCGATAGTGCACACGCGCAATCCCGTGCCGGAAAGTTCCAGCCGGAGTGTTCGGGTGATCTGCAACTCAGCGGCTTTTGCTCCGCAATACGCGGAACCGCCTTCATAGGCATACCGGCTGGCGTGCGAGCCAATGTTTAGGATCGAGCCGCCCGGGTTATCGAGCATCAATGGCAGCGCGGCGCGTGTCATTCGCAGCACCCCCAGCACGTTAGTCTGCATCATCGTTTCCCAATCCTCATCTTTGCCTTCCGCCACGGTGTCCAGCCCCAGCGCACCCCCAGCGTTGTTGATGAGCACGTCCAGCCCGCCTTTCCGGGATGTACCCTCCGCGATTTTGGCACGGGCCCATGCCATGAACTCCTCGACGCTCGGAGTCTTGCTCACATCGAGAAAATGAAAATGCGCGGCCGCCGCCCCGCTCTTGCGCGCCTCTGCAGCGACGGTTTCCAACCGGTCACCTCGCCGCGCGCCGAGCAAGAGCCGCGCGCCTTCCGCGCCAAACCCTTTCGCCGCCGCCGCACCGAAACCGCTCGAAGCGCCCGTAATCAAAACCCATTTATCTCTCAATTCTGTTTTCATGAAGGCTGAAATAAAAGTTTGTTCGCCAATTGAAAATGTTACCTGTGACAACCAGTTTTTACAGTTGTCCCGGATGGTCAACAGAAATTAATTTCAGAAATGCCAGCTCACTCCCGCGCGGATCCGGTAATCCGGCACGGTCTGCAATGACGTGTTTGCGATGCTCAGGGGCAAATCAGCTGCCAGGTAAGCGGCCAGATTCCCACCCCAGGTGAAGTTTACTTGCGGCCCCAGATAAACCGACGTCACTCCGGTGTCCTGCGCCGTTTCCCCATGGAACGTATCCTTGCCTTTATACTCACCCGAAACAACCGCCTGGATAGATAGTGTATACTTGTGCTTCAAGGCCACATAATACCCCGGCCCTCCCGACCAGGTAAGGTCATTGGCGAACTGGTAATCGAAATCCCCTTTGCTGCGAATTGCATACTGGACGCTGGCTGAGACAAAGCCCCTCTGGCGGCGCGCAAAAATTCCCGTGCCAACGATTCCGTCATACGAGCCACTTCCGAGGGTCAGATCGTGTCCGTGAATGCCACTCGGAGGACCGACAGGATTTTCCACTTCGTTGAATTCTTCCTTGATACGATCACTGCTGCCGGTGGGAAACTTAATGCCACCAAGAATGGTCCAGTTAAAAGTGAATTTCTCGGCCAACATTCGATAGGGCACGAAAGTGGCAAGCAGCGAGACGTCCCCAATGCCTGTCTCCGTGCCGCTATCGATTCCACCCGCGCCATCGGGGCGTTTGAAAGACCGATAGATCACCGGCAGATTGAACTGTAACCCGAATCGATCGTTGAAGTTATAGCCTGCGAAAACTTGCGAGATCGAGCTGTCCAGGTATTGCCCGGAGGGATTCGACACTTCATGTCCGTCTATCTGCACGGTTCCAAAATGCGTGAATTGTTCGGCCACACCCGCGAACGGGCCCTGCCCAACCTCGCCACGCGCCTGACTTTCGGAATACATCGCGCACAAATCACAAGCAACCACCGGCTGCGCACAAACGACAGCCAAAACTGCGGGAATAAAGATTTTCATGAACTCAAAGGGTTCGAGGAAGCGGTAAATTGCTCCTCGGGTTAAAGGAAAAAGACACTACTCCCCGCGCGCAAACGAGCGAGCGGAGAAACTAAGGAGCTAAACCGGCAGAGTTCTGGGTGGAGGGACGGGAGGAGCGTGCGTCAACAAATCTGCCCTGAAATCGACCGGACGGGCTCCGCAATCGGATATCGGGCGATGAAACACAAACTGAACGGGGCCGCGCGGGAATCCCAACTTGCTCAATTCCACCTTGTATTCGGGTTTCTTTTCCGAACGCTTGCCTTGCGCGATTTCCTTGCAAAGCTTGCAAGGATGTTGGCCATCGAAAGTTTTGCCCAGCGCTTCTGCAAAGGTGGCAGTCCGTGAATAGCTGGCGATCATCCCAGTCCAGGCCACGGCTTGCAGCAACGTCCAGTGCAGCCCTATAGAACAGGCCAACGCCAGCACCAAAAGAAGTTTGGAAAGCCGCAAGAGCACTGGCGCAACCTTATTCCGACTCTCCGCTGTGTCAAGAAAACTCCGCGACAGCAAACTGAGGAATGGATGAGACAGAATTTATAACAAATCAGCAGAGATGATGCTATTTGAACCAATGGAAGCACTTGGTTTTACCTAATAACTCATGAATTTGAGCCTTGGTCGGACAAAATCGTTCAGATCAAAACTCAACCGCACATTTTTGCCGAGGCATCAGGATCAACCGGGCATCGAAGGGTGTGGATGTTTCATCCAGGCAGATGCTGAACTCATGGGTCCGCTGTTGTCGAAATTCTACACGAAATACACAAAACAATCCTTGCTTTAATGCGGTGAGTACATAAAGTCCGGACACAACGATCAGTGCGGGCTCCTGGCGCTTAGCAGCTCCGGGGCTTTTTAGCCTTTCATTAAAGCCCAATCTTATCGTCAGGAGTACGGCAACCCCTCGATGTTTCTGTGGTTACAGGGGTTCGATGTAGTTTGGCTCGAGCCAAAATATTCAAAGGGAACGGAAATATCAATGGGAAGGTGGTTGTGACAAGCAGGTCGACGATGGGACTGAGAGTTTTCATCGGCACGCTGATTCTTAGCATCTCCCCCTCCCTCCAAGGCGCCATCCAATGAAAACACCTTTTGTCCGAATCGACGGAGCCCGCCGGACATTCTGCTACCTGCTGGTTTGTGCGAGCCTCACCTCGAACGCATCGGTTTATACACAGACGTTCAACAGTGGTTTTGTTAACAATGGGCTTATTCCGGACGGCAACCTCGCAGGGTGGTCAGATATGCGGACTCTCGCCATTGGGGATAATTCCATTACGAGCATCAGCGTGAAGTTGAATGTGTCGGGAGGGTTTAATGGAGATCTGTACGCGTACATCAGCCATAACGGAGTGCTGGTGCCACTTTTGAATCGCGTCGGTGTCGCGTCTTCGTCGCCAGGCAGTTCATTTGGCTACTCAAATCCGGGATTTATTATAACTCTGAGTTCCGGGGGAGCGAGCGATGTGCATTTTTATGGGAGAAATAGTCCCGACTTTAATGAGTCAGGGCAATTGACGGGGACCTGGCAGCCGGATGGCCGGATAGTCAACCCATTATTGTCTCCGGCAAGTATTGATCAGGGAAACCGACTTAATTTTAGCTCCTATGACAATCAAGACCCGAATGGAACGTGGACATTGTTCTTCGCGGATGCGTCCGGTGGTGGCGGGACGAGTTCGTTGGTGAGTTGGGAATTGGACATCACCGCAGTATCCGCAGTGCCGGAGCCGGTGAATGTGGCCCTGGGGATATTTGCGGCGGCGATGATTGGGAGTGGGGCTATTAGATGGAGAAGGAGTATTAGTAGGAAGTTAGTGTGAGGAACGTCATTTTTCTTTGGGCGGGCGGACGCTGAATCGGACGGTCGGACGACCGGATTTGGAAACGATTCGGGCGTGGCTTTTGCGGCGCCGCCGACGGAGCCGCGCGTTGGGGGATAATTGAGAAAGCAAGAGGCCGAGGAGGCTAAAAAGAATTAGCCCGATAAACCACCAAAAGAGCTGGTCAGAGTGCAGCATGCTCTCTTTTAGGGTGGTTATATGGAGCATGTAAAGAGAGAACTATCCAGGCGGGCACACCGCGCGCATCACCGACGAATGAATGGCGCGGAAATGTTCATAGCGGAAGAAGCCGAAGGGGCAGAAATATGGGGGCAGAAAAATGAATTCCCTTCTGATTTTTCTGCCCCCATGTTTCTGCCATAACTTTATGCCGATAGCCGGGGATTGCGTCATCCAACCCCCAAGGGTCGGAGATAGCGCAGCAGATCTAGGCTCGCTCGGATGGCCGCAACGCCGGCGTGGTTGTGTGCTGCCATCGCAAAGGAGGCGCAATCCCTTTCGGATTGAGTTTCGCACCAGATTGGTGAACAGAGTTCTTTTTGGTTGACAATGCCAGCACTTTTGAGGAATACCAAGCTACAGCTCACTACAATTATGGACGCTGAAGTGCTATACATTACAGGCGAAGAAGTGCACGCCGGCGACCGCGTGCAGCACCGCGGAACTTTTGGCACTGTCGTGGTGGTCAGCGCCGGAGAGAAAAGCGAATTTTCACCGGGTTACGAAGATCATGCCGGCGGAGATCGAGGGATCTTGATTTGCGACGACGATGGGATCGTGAACTTTGTTCACGAGGCAGACGAAGACCTGTCGTTTATTGGGCGAGGTTGAGCCCACCTTTCATGGCGACCGCGTGCCGTAAGGACGCGTTCCACCGTCGTCCGTTATCTCGATTTACTCCTGTAAAATCCCCATGATTCTGTCGGTCCCCTTTGTGCCCTTCTGTAAATCTTTCCGCTTAAGTTGCGGGCCTCGCCGCGCGGTCGGCAATCGAAATACTAATCCAAACTCGCAAGCGTCGTGGCGGCTTGTTCCCATTCCGGATTTAATTCAGCGAGGCGGCGCTGAACGGAAACGAGATCACGGTTGATCTGCTGGGCGAGACCCGGCTTCTCGTAAGTTTCCTGCTTTTCAAGCTCGGCATGGAGTTCAGTTTGACGAGTCTCCAGGTCTTGAATTTGTTTTTCGAGCCCGTGAACGATCTGTTGTTGCGCTTTGCGCTGACGGGACCGGGCTTGGCGCTGCTCGGCATCGAGACGCTTCTGGTCTTTTCGTGATTGCTGATTCGTGGCGCTGCCGTTGCCGTTCACCGGCGGCCGCGCCGATCCCGAAGGCTGGTTGTTCGCTAAGGGGAAGGAACGCTCAGCACCGGGCGAAGTCAGAGCAGCGCGGGCGGAAATGGCCTGAGTCTTGTCGAGGTAATACTGATAACCCCCGGAGTAATAAGTGAGCTGGCCGGCATTGACATGGACCACCTGGTTGGCGAGAGCGCGGATAAAATAAACGTCGTGGCTGATAAAAATGAGAGTGCCTTCAAACTGATCGAGCGCGAAAGCGAGAGCATCGATGCTCGACATGTCCAGGTGGGTTGTGGGCTCATCCATGAGCAACAGGTTGGGAGGATCCAGCAATAGTTTAACTAGCGCGAGCCGGCTCTTCTCGCCACCACTCAGCACGCTCACTTTCTTAAAAACGTCATCCCCACGAAAAAGAAATGAGCCGAGCAAAGTGCGAACGAATTGTTCCGTGACTCGCTGTGGCGTGTCGAGACCCTCCTCGAGCACCGTGCGACCAGGAACGAGCATGTCGACTCGATATTGGGAATAGTACCCGGCCTTGACGTTGTGGCCCAACGTGCGCTCGCCTTTTTGCGGCGTGAGAACGCCGGCGAGGATTTTGAGCAGCGTCGATTTTCCCGCGCCATTTGGACCGACTAGAACGATGCGTTGGCCGCGTTCTGCCTGGAAATCCATCCCGCGATAAACGACGTTTTCACCGTAGGCGTGGTGAATATGCTCGAGCTTGATCACTCGAAGCCCGCTGCGCTGAGGTTGGGGAAACTCGAAATCGATTTTGCGCTGATCGTTGGTCGGCGCCTCGACTTTATCCATGCGCTCGATCTGTTTCAGTTTGCTTTGCGCCTGTGACGCCTTGGTGTTTTTTGCGCGAAAGCGGTTCACGAACTCCATGAGCCGGCCAATCTCGCGCTCCTGGTTCTTATAGACGGCCAGGAGTTGCTCTTCGTTGGCCTCGCGCTGTTCCAGATATTCGTCGTAATTACCCCGGTAACGGATGAGCTTGCTTTGGCGAATCTCGACAATATGGCCGACGAGCTGGTTAAGAAACTCGCGGTCGTGAGAGATCACGACAATGGCTCCAGGATAGCTCTTCAAATACCCCTGAAACCAAAGGAGCGCCTCGAGATCGAGATGGTTGGTCGGCTCATCCAGCAACAAAAGATCGGGCTCCAGAGTTAGCAGGCGGGCAAGATGGGCCCGCATAACCCAGCCGCCGCTCATCTCGCGCGCGGGCCGCTCGAAATCCTTCTCGCGAAAACTTAAACCGGCAAGGATTTGCTTGGCCTTGGCTTCGAGGCGATAGCCGCCCAGTTCGTTGAAGCGATCGTGGACGTCGTCGTGGACATCCTCAGAATGGAGGGCTTCAGTCGGATGATCGGCTTCCCACGCTTTGAGAATCCGACGCAGACGGGTAAACTCCGGGGTGACGGCGGTGGCGAGTTCGATAACGGTTTCATCCGCGACCGGCGCATTTTCCTGGGGCAGGTATCCGATTCTGACGCCGCGTTCGACAGAGAATTTACCTTCATCCGAGGTTTCCTGGCCCAGGATGATGGAGAAGAGAGTGGTTTTTCCCGCGCCATTCGGCCCCACCAACCCGATCCGGTCCTCCCGATTTACTTGCAAGCTTGCATCCGCGAACAGAACGCGTTCGCCATATGCTTTGCGCATGCCAGACAAGGTCAACATGGCAGCGATGGTAACGTTTTGGAGTAAAAGTACAAAGTATAAAGTCCGGCAAGGAGACAAGAACCATGTCGGGATCTAAAAGCGGAGCTGTTGCAATCGACTACTAAACGAAAACAAAAAGCGGACAAGTTTAGGGAAATCCCGCACGATGCTTGCGCATCGGACGGACCGGGCGGACCTTTGGCCGGCCCCTACGGTCCTCCTCTGCGAAACCAACTCAATCAGCGCAGGCTTTGGTGACCAGCCGAGCGCGATTGTTTTTCAAGTAAAGCCCCATGCTCTCGATGCCGCTCATCTGAGTTCTAACGCGCATTTGTCCCAATTGCTTCATCATTTTATAATGAATCAATCTTTTTCCCAACTCGACAATCTGGATATACGCATCTTTCATTTTCCAAAGCTGCCCCTTGGCCAACACTTGCGGAGAATTCTTCATCGTCGTTTTCGTATTCATTGAGTTTAGACGCCAAACCCTCGGGTTTGTTCATTTGTAAGCACCCCTGGGTTACGGTAGCGCTCCCCGTCGGGGAAGCTAACACATATCTCGGAGCTTGTCCGGTTATTTTTGAAGTTATTTAAATCACGCTTGTGGATTTGTTAGGAAAAGCAGGCAGGCCGCATTCCAAACCTCTGCGGCACAAACGAAAGTGGTCGAGTAAGCAAAGCGGAAGGTGCCTCCGTGGAACTTTTTCTCCGGTCGGGCATCTCATGAATGAACCAGCTTTGCCGCACGGAGCAAGGAGAAAGGAAAAGACTTATATGAAGCGAACAACAGAACGATCAAATCTTGGTTTCGAAGAAGTGGGTGACAACTACGCCTGGCATAATACTGAAAATGGACCGGCGGCAATCGGAGTCGGTCCAGGCCGCAAGCTCGGCCGGCGATTATTCATGAAAAGCCTGGCGTTGGGTGGCGCCTCCCTCATGCCCATCGGTGCG
>Ga0137394_10003541_pt1 | contig 11774 bp, 9 predicted proteins | sample czobulk116metaG_FD_108278 | JGI IMG/M metagenome (GOLD analysis project Ga0137394, IMG submission 108278) | Vadose zone soil microbial communities from Angelo Coast Range Reserve, California, USA - czobulk1.16 metaG | ecosystem: Environmental > Terrestrial > Soil > Vadose zone | place: USA... | reverse complement strand
GCATCCACCGGGCTCGCCGTTTTCCCGACTGCCGCGACTACTCCGGTGGATCGGCTGCTCCTCGCGTTCCTCGCGGCAGCGGCGGCATTGGCCGCGGTGTTCATGCCTTCCCCCGGCCGGGTGCTGCTGGAGGTGGCGGCGCTCGCGGCGGTGATCCTGACCGCCGGCCGGGTCCGGGGAAAGTCCGTCTGGCTCGGCTTCGTGCACGCATTCCTGCCGCTGCTGGTGCTGAGCGCGCTGGTCAACCTGATCGGTCCGGTGATCGAGCACGTGAATCCGTACCGCGCCGACGCGGCCCTGGCCGCGATCGACGCGGAGTGGTTCGGCTGGCTGCTCGTGCGGTGGAGGAACGCGCTCGGGCGGCCGGACTGGCTGACCGACGCGGCCTCGGTCGCCTACGTGATCTATTACGTCCTCCCCCTGGCGGTGGCGGTCCCGCTCTTGCGCGCGGGGCGGACCGAGGAGTTCGAGCGCTTCGCGTTCTCGCTCACCGCGGTCCTGCTCGCGTCGTACGCCGGCTACTTCTTCCTTCCGGCGGCCGGTCCGCGCGTGCCCGAGGACCTGGCGCAGCTGGAGCTGGGCGGAGGCTGGATCTCCGCCCTGGTGCGCGCGTTCCTCCGCGCCGCAGAAGAAAACCAGCTCGACGCGTTCCCCAGCGGGCACACCGCGGTGTCGCTGGCGTTGCTCGCGGCAGCCTGGCCATCGTTCCCGCGCTTGCGCCCACTGCTCGTGTTGGCCGTGGCCGCCATCGTCTTCTCGACCGTGTATCTGTCCCTGCACTACCTGATCGACGTCGTGGCCGGCGCGACTCTCGCCCTCGTCGTGCAGCGCGGCGCTGCCGCGGCTGCGAGGGCTCTGCGCGGGTCCACCTATCGGACCATGGCGCAGGCCTCTCCGGATCGGACGCTCTCGCCCTGACAGCTCACTGCGGTGACCGCGTAGCAGTAGCTCCCGCTCGCGGGCCGCGTATCGGTGTACGCGGAAGCGGGCGAGATCGTCGCGAGAGACGCTCCGTAAGACCCAGGGTCGGGCCGGCGGTACACCAGGTTCTGTGTGAGGCCGGAGCTGGCCGACTGTGTCCAGGCGAGCTTGACGCTGCCGCCCTTGGCCCTCACGAACGTCGCCGAGAGCCCGGTAGGAGCCGCGGTCGGCGAACCGGGCGGCGTGGCGCTCACCTGGGCGGAGTTGGGACTCTCTCCGCTCCCGTTCACGGCCGAGACTACGTAGAAGTACGTGGTGTCGTTGACCGCGGTTCCGTCGGTGAAGCTGGTGGAGGCCGGGGTGCCGACCACGCCGTAGGGTCCGCCGCTCGCGGTCGCGCGCTTCACCCGGTACCCGGTCGCGCCTGCCGCCGCGTTCCAGGTGAGCGAGACGCTGCTGCTGCACGTCGACGCGGCCAGCCCGGTGGGCGCGGGCGGGACGACCGCGATCGGCGTGGCCAGAGCCTCCGGGGAGGATGCGCTCGCCCCGCCCGCGTTGGGGCCGCTGGTGTACGTCGCCGTCACCACGTACGCGTATTGCGTCCCGTTCGAAAGGCCCGTGTCCGTGTAGCTGGTGGAGGCGGGGCAGGCCACGGCGACGTAGGGGCCGCCGCTGAGGGGGCCGCGCTGCACCGTATATCCGGAGGCGGCTGCCGACGCCGGCCAGGACAGCGCCACCTGCCCGTCGCCAGCGACGGCGTTCAGCGAGGCCGGCGCCGCCAGGTTCACGAGCAGCGTCGTCGACGCCTGGTGCGACAAGACGCCGGAGGTTCCGGTGATGGTGAGTGACAAAGCATACGGGCTGGTGCTCGCGGTGGTGTTCATCGTCATGGTCGAGGTTCCGGAGCCCGCGATCGACGCCGGGCTGAACCCGGCGCTCGTAATCCCGGTGGGGAAGCCAGACTCGCTTCCCACCGTGAGGCCGACCGACCCTGTGAACCCGCTCTGGGCCGAGACCGTGACCGAGAACCGGGCGCTCTGGCCGGGAGTGACGGTGACCGCGGACGGGCTCACCTCGATGGAGAAGTCTCCCGTGCGCGGAAGCACCGTGACGGTGCGGATCGGCGGGGAAGGATCCGAGTTCCCTTGCGCATCGATGGCGGTGAGCGAGACGGTGTAGGCGCCGGCAGAGGGGAAGGTCACGGTTCCCGGGTTGCGGGCCGTGGAACTCGCGGGCGTGCCGCCGGGGAAGATCCAGGAGTAGGACGCGGCGGTCGCGTTGGTCGAGAACACCACGGACCCGCCTGCCTGGATGGTGACGTCCGCGGCGGGAGCGTCGATCGAGCCGGCGGGCGGCACGGTCGAGTAGGGCGTGAGCTGCACGAATGCCGCCTTCGAGGGGACTCCGCGCGCGTCGAGCAGGAAGAGCAGGTAGTAGCCGGGCGGCGCGATGTTCCCGTTCGGTGGCGTGGTCAGGGACAGCGTCCCGGCGCCGCCGCAGGCCGGCTGCGGCGAGGGGCCGCACAGCCCGACCAGGCGCTGCTCCATGTCATCCGCGTGCGTGGTCGACCCGGGACGGAGCAGCACGGCGGAGGAGATGGGCGCTGCGCTGCTGTACGAGACGGTGAACGGGGCCCCGTACCCCAGCACCGTCGAGGACACCGCGCCGATCACCGGGCGATCGACGATGGGCTGATCGCTGGCGTCGAACAGGTACGGCGGCCTGTAGATCTCGATGGCCGGCTGGTAGCTGCCGCGCGATCCGGGGTTGCTCCCGAGGCTCGCCACGGTCCCGTCCGCAAGCAGCGTCGCGGTCGAATGATAGAGGCGAGAGTAGGACGCGGTTCCGGCGGAGCTGATGCTGTTGCTGACCGGATCGTAGAGATCCGCGCGCTTCCCCGGCATGCTCGGGCTCTCGTTGTTGGCCGACCCGCCCTCCGCCAGCACGCGGCCGTCGGGCAGCAGGATCGCGTTCATCTGGATCCGGCCGGAGGACATGTTGGGTCCGAGGGTCCAGGCCGGCGAAGCGGCGGACAGGTCGATCAGCTCCGTAGTGTTGGTCGCGGGGCTGTCGCCGCCGAAGTAGATGACGCGCGGCGTGTACGCCGGCGGCAAGAGCGAGAGGAGCACGCCGGCGCCGTACGAGCGGCTCCGCGTGGTCGACGCCGAGCCGGTCCAGGTCCTCGGCCCCGGATTGAAGATCCACCCTCGTGCGCTGCTCGTGCCCGATCCGTGGCCCGTGTAGAAGACGTTGCCGCCCGGCAGCAGCACCATCCGCGGGTAGAGGGGCGGCGTGAAGGGAGCCGCCGTCGGGCTGCTCCACCCGGCGCCCGCGCTCCGCAGATCGTAGATCTCCACGGTGTTGTTGGTCGCGCCGGACTGGCCGAGACCGGAGAACGCCACCACGCGCCCGTCGCCCAGGGTGGTGGCGGTGCCGTACCAGCGGCCGTCGGCCATGCTCTGCGATTGCAGGAAGCGCCCGGTGACGGGATCGAAGATCGAGGCGCGCGCTTCCCCGGTGAACGAATAGTCCGAGGTGCCGCCGACCACCAGCGCGCGGCCGTCCCCCAGCATCGACGTGCCGCTGCAGAAGACGTCGTAGGTGAGGCTCTGCACCTGGACGCTGCCGGCGGACGGATCCCAGACCGCGGCGCGGTAGCTCTCGGCGCCCGGCGCGTTGTTGCTCGCGTCGTTCTCCGAGCCGGCGATGATCAGGACCTTGCCCGTCCGCAGCAGCGTCGCGGAGATGGGGTTGATCGGCATTCCATAGGGCAGCGTCGCCCAGGTTCCGGTGAGGTGCGGGACGTTCGCTGGACAGGTCTGCGCCAGGGCCGCAGACGGCAAGCACAGGCCTGCCATCAGGCACGCGGACAACACGGTTCGGAGCATGTGGAAGTCCCCCTCGTTCGGGGCGTAATTAGACGGAATTGTAAAAATCCGTCAACACCGTCACTGCGACCAAGGTCTTGGACGGCCGACGCCGGCCAGATCCTCTGCACCGACGGACAGGTCGGGGCGCCGCGCGCACACGGGTACTTGCTGACGCCCCGCTAGAACATCTCCAGGACCATCTGGGTGACGATGAAGGCGCCTGCGGCCACCGCCGCGGACGCCGGAATCGTAAGGATCCACGCCCAGACGATCCTCCCCGCCACCCCCCAGCGCACCGCCCGGGCTCCCTTCGTCGCTCCCACGCCCACGATCGCTCCCGTGATCGTATGGGTCGTGCTCACCGGGATCCCGAGCCGGGACACGAAGAGGATGGTCACGCCCCCTCCGGTCTCCGCGCAGAAGCCGCCGATCGGCTGCAGCTTGGTCAGGCTGTGCCCCATGGTGCGCACAATCCGCCAGCCGCCGAAGGCCGTGCCCAGCCCGATGGCGGCGTGGCAGATCAGGATCACCCAGAAGGGCACGTCGAAGGCCCGGTCGGTCCAGATGGTCCCGTAGAGGATCACGGCGATGATGCCCATGGTCTTCTGCGCGTCGTTCGTGCCGTGGCTGTAGGAGAAGATTCCCGACGAGACGAGCTGCAGGCGGCGGAACCACCTGTCCACCTGCGCGGGCGAGCGCTTGTGCACGATCCAGGTGGTGAGGATCATCATGCAGGTACCGAGCACCATCCCCAAGAGGGGAGAGATCACGATGAACAGCGCGATCTTCCCGATGCCGTCCAGCACCAGGCCATCGATGCCCAGCGCCGGAAGCGTCGCGCCGATCAGTCCCCCCGCCAGCGCGTGGGAAGACGAGGAAGGGAGTCCCCACCACCAGGTGAGCAGGTTCCAGAGGACGGCACCGAGCAGGGATGCGAAGATCACGCTCAGCACCATCGAGGTGCCGTGCGCCTTGAGCATCTCGAAGTGGATCACGCCTTTTCCCATCGTGTTTGCCACCTTCACGCCGCCGCCGAAGGCGGCGATGAAGTTGAAGAAGGCGGCCCAGCCGACCGCGTAGGCCGGCGCGAGCACGCGGGTGGAGACCACGGTGGCGATGGAGTTGGCCGCGTCGTGGAAGCCATTGATGAAGTCGAAGATGAGCGCGAGCGTGATCAGCAGGATGACGATCGAGAGCATTCAGGCGTGCTCCAACACCACGCCTTCGATCACGTTGGCCACGTCCTCGCAGCGGTCGGTGGCCGTCTCCATCAGGTCGTAGATCTCCTTCCACTTCATGATCGACAGCGCGTCGGCGCCGCTCTTGAACAAAGCGGCGATGGCGGCGCGGGTCAGCGCGTCCGCGTCGCTCTCGAACGTCTTGATCTCGCGGCAGGCCGCCAGGATCTGCGCCGGGTTCTTGATCTCGCGCAACAAGCGCACCGCCTCCTGCAGCTTCTCGGTGGTGGGAACCAGCAGGCGGGCCAGGTCCTTCGCGGCCTGCGGCACCGCCCCGACCTCGTACAAGAGCAGGCGCTCCGCGGTGGCGTCGGTGAGGTCGAGCACGTCGTCGATCCTGCCCAGCAGGCGGTGGATCTCCGCCCGGTCGAACGGGGTGATGAACTGCTTGTGCAAGCGCTCGAATGCCCGGTGGGCGATGTTGTCGCCCTCGTGCTCCACCTCCTTGATGGCCTCGACCTTGCGCTCGATGTCGGTGAAGTCCTCGAAGAGCGCGCGCAGCATCTTGGCCCCGCGGACGGTGACCTCCGCCTGGGCGTCGAAGTCGTCGAAGAACTCGTCCGACTTCGGCATCAATTTTTCGAGCATGCGGTCCTTTACACGGCCCGCGTGACAGCCGTGTGACAAGACCGCCGGGGCGGCGCTCAGCCGCTGGGCAGCCTGACCCAGAATCGCGAGCCGTTCCGGGAGCTTTCGAGCCCGACCTCGCCGCCCATCGCCTGTGACAAGTGCTTGACGATGGCGAGCCCCAGGCCGGTGCCTCCGAGCTCGCGCGAGCGGCCCTCGTCGGCGCGGTAGAAGCGCTCGAAGATCCGGGACTGGTGGCGCGGGTCGATCCCCGGCCCCGAGTCCACCACCGAGAGCATCACGGTCGGGCCGAGCCCGTCGCCGAGCAGCGTGACGCGGCCTCCTTGCGGCGTGAACTTCACGGCGTTGTCGAGGAGGTTCACCAGGATCTGCTCCAGAGCGCGCCGGTCCGCGTTGGCGCGCAGCCGCTCCGGCACGTCTGCCTGCAGCGCAATCTGCTTCTCGGCGGCGCGATCGCGGAACAGCTCGAGGACGGAGTCGGCCATCGGCGCGAGTTGCACGGGCCCGACCTGCGGCTTCCAGGCCCCGGTCTCCAGCTTGGAGAGATCCAGCAGATCGTCGGTGAGCCGGGAGAGCCGGTCGGCGTGGCGGGCGATCATCTGCACGAACTCACGCGCCTGGTCGTTGAGCTGGAGGCCGCCGTCGAGCAGGGTCTCGGCCGCGGCCCGGATGGCGGTCACCGGGGTGCGCAGCTCGTGCGAGGCGTTGGCGATGAAGTCCCGCCGCACCCGGTCCGCGCGCCGTTCCGCCGTCAGGTCGCGCAGCACCAGCAGTGCCCGCGCGTGCGAGAGCGGAGCGACCTGCGCTTCGACCTGAAGACTCAGCGCGGGCAGCGTGAGCTCCCGCCGCTGCGGCCAGCCTGCAAGCCCGCGGGCGCAGACGTCCAGCAGCTCGGAGCTGCGCGTGGTCTCCAGCACGGTGGTTCCCGCTCCCAGGAGCTGACTCATGGCCGCGTTGCGCGCGACCATCCGGCCGCCCACCTCCAGCAGGGCGGCGGCGCCGGGGACCGCCTCCAGCATCTCCTGCAGCCCGGGAGGCGCCTTGCCTCCGGAGACCAGCGGCTGGTCGCGGCGCCGCAGCTCGTCGAGCACCTCGGCGGGAACGGTGCCGGCGCGGAGCTCCGCGCGGATCTTGTCGACCGCCTCGGCCAGGGTGGGCTTTCGGCCGAAGAGCGACATCAGGGCTCCGCCGGGTCCGCCATGCGGTACCCCAAGCCCCGCACGGTCTCGATCAGATCGCGGCCGCTGAGCAGCTTCTCGCGCAGCCGCTTCACGTGCGTGTCCACCGTTCGCGTCTGCACGTCCCCGGTCATCTCCCAGACGTCGCGCAGGAGCTGCTCCCGCGTCTGCACCCGGCCGACCCGCGCCATGAACGTCCCGAGCAGCTTGAACTCCAGCGCGGTCAACTCGATCTCCTGGCCGTCGACGAAGACGCGGTGCGCCTCGCGGTCGAGGCGCACCGGACCGATCCGGTCGCGCGCGGGCGCCTCGCCCTGGCTGCCCCGCCGCAGGACCGCCTTGACGCGCAGCACCACCTCCCGGACGGAGAACGGCTTGGTGATGTAGTCGTCGGCCCCGAGCTCGAACCCCACCACCCGGTCGACCTCGTCGCCGCGAGCGGTGAGCATGATCACGGGCAGGGCGGCGGTCTTCGGGTTGCTCTTGAGCTGCCGGCAGATCTCGGTCCCGGACAGGTCGGGCAGCATCAGGTCGAGAAGCACCGCGCCGGGCGCTCTCTCCCGGATGCGAGCGAACGCTTCGCCGGCGTCCCGCGCGGCGACCGTCTCGAAGCCCGCCTGGCGCAGCCCGAATTCCAACACCTGCACGATGTCCTTCTCGTCCTCGACGATCAGGATGCGGGGACGCACGTCGCGGGTCATACCCCGGCAGTTGTGACCGCTCCGTGACGGCCGCGCAAGTTCGCCGTGAACCCGGTGCGCCTAATTGACGTTCCCCGGCTGCATCAGCGGGAACGGCGCGATCTCCGCGTCGAACTGCCGGCCGTCCTCGGTAACCATCCGGTAGGTCCCGCGCATCGACCCGTGCGGGGTCTGCAATACTGCGCCGCTGGTGTATTCGAACTTCTCGCCCGGCCGCAGGACCGGCTGGTTCCCGACCACCCCGTCGCCTTTCACTTCCTCCCGCTTGCCGTTCCCGTCGGTGATGATCCAGTGCCGGCTGCGGAGCTGGGCCGCAATGGTGCCCAGGTTCTCGATCCGCACCGTGTACGCGAAGGCCCAGCGGCCAGGCCCGGACTGCTCGGGGAGGTAGCGGCTCTTCACCGTGACGCGGATGCCCTGGGTGACTGCGGTCGACACCAAAGCAAAGTTGCCAGCACCGCCGCCTTCGGGCAACAGAAAGCCGTGAAGAAGTACATCACCAGGTCCGGATTCGAGAAGCTGCGCGAGGAGTTCCGGCGGCTCCTCTACGAGGAGCGCCCCCGGGTGACGCACGAGGTGACGGTCGCCGCCGCCCACGGCGACCGGAGCGAGAACTACGAGTACAAGCTGGGGAAGAAGAAGCTGCGCGAGATCGACGCGAAGCTCCATCGCCTCCAGAAGCAGCTCGAATCGTACGAAGTGGTGGACCCGGCCGCCCGCCCCCGCACCGACCGGGTGTTCTTCGGCGCCACCGTGACCGTCGAGGACGAGGACGGCGAGACCTTCACGTATCAGATCGTCGGAGGGGACGAGCTGGACGAGTCGCTCGGCCCTGGCCGCATCAGCTACGAGGCGCCACTCGGGCGCGCCCTGCTCGGCAAGCGCGAGGGGGACAGCGTCACCGTGAGGCGGCCGGCGGGCGAGATGGAGCTGACCATCGTGAAGGTGGCCTGGAAGTAATCTACGAGGGCGCCTCTGAGTCCGGATTCCGGGCCGTCTTGCCCGGTGGCCGTCGTACATCGGAGGGCAGGGTCCAGGGGTCGTCGCCCGGAGGCTTTCCCGTCCTCCTAGTCCCGGTACATCAAGAGCAGCAGACCCAGATCGTGCGCGCGAGGTGCCGCGCGACCCCGCGCGGCCAGGGAGACCGGTCCGAGGTGGAGCCTGGCTTCCAGGCCCAGCTCGTAAGTCGTCTCGGGCGATGCAGATGGCAGCCACCGCCAGGTGCCCGTCCCGACCAGAGCGCCCCGATCGCCCGCCAGCAGGCGCAGAAGCAATCCCGGACCGATGCCGGGCCGCACCGGGCTGCCCGAAAGTCCATGGAGGTCGGGCGCGCCGAGCAGCTCCGCGTCCGCGGTGAGCGCCGCCGAGAAGGTGCCGTCGGCGGACACCATGCCCGGTCCGCCGCCCACCGCGAGAAAGCCGGCGAGGCAGCGGTCGCATCCGGCGTCGGCCACCCGCGTCGCGCCGACCCGCATCTTCCAGGAGACGCGCTGCTCGAACCGATCGATCGGGTTCAGGCTGGTGACTTCGACCAGCGAAGCCTCCTCCAGCCGGACGGCGCCTGGCCGATCCGCCGCGCTCAGCCGCACCTTGAAGAACTCGAGCTGGGTTCGCGGCGAGAAGCCTGCAGGCGGGTCGGCCAGGTCATGGAGCGCCATGCGACCCTCGGCGAGAAAGAGCGCTCCCTCTTCTCGGGACGCGCCGCCCCCCAGTCCGAGGCGCAGCGAGCCGTGTCCACGTTCCGGGCCGCCTGCCGCCGGCGGGGGAATGTTCAGCGGCGGGCTGGGGACGCCGATCGCGCTCCGCGTCTCGAGCAGGTGCTGCCGAAGCCGATCGGCCCTCGGATCGGAGCCGGTGACGATGTCGCGGCCGTGGCGCACGTCCACCAGGTCGAGGGCAGCGTCGACCACGCGGACGCGCTCATCGGTCGGCATTGCGCCGAGTCCTGCCGAGTCGTCTCCTTCGGCGAGCTGCTGCACGGCGTCGAGATCGCCTCCCGAGAGCCCAGCTGTCCGGGCCGCGAGCTGCGTCCGCGCCGAGGGACGGTAGCGGACCCCCCGCACCAGCCCCGGGTTGGCGAAGAGTGCCTTCACGCTGTCCGAGGGGAGCGTCGCCACCCCGACGTGCGAGAGGAGATCCAGCCTGGGGTCGGCAGCCTCGAGCGCGCCCAGGATCTGATACGAGCAATTCTCGGTGACGTAGTAGTAGTCGAACCAGGTCTGGCCCAGCTCCCAGAGGTGGGCGACCAGCATGCCGAGTTGCCGCTGGTCGAGGGCGAGGTCGTACTCCCAGAGGTCGCGCGACTCGTAATCGGCGTACTCGCGGACCTTGTAGAAATACGGCCGGGCGCTGAACTCTCCGCGGAAGAAGCCGAAGAGCCCCTCGAAGGCGTAGAGGACGGCGTTCGAGGTGTTGGCGATGGCGGCGAAGTCGACGGCCTGGTCGATCAGATCGAGGCGCTCGCCGCTGCTCGCCACCTCGTCCTTGCCGAGCCGCAGGAAGGTGTGGCCGAACGCGGAGGCAGGGCTGTTCAGGTAGTACGAGGAGAAGATCAGCGTGGCGGATCGGACGCTGACCCTCCGCCAGAAGGCCTCGAAGCGCGGGCAGGATCGCGGAGGCAGGCGCGCGGGATCGATCTGGAGGGCGCCGGCCAGAAAAGCGAATCGCGCCGGAAAGCGGCATTGCGGATGCTCGAGCGACGGATCGGCGAGCTTCGAGTTGTCCGAGGGCGCGCCGTCTCCCGCAGCGAAGAAGCCGGTCAGCGTGGCTTCGAGCTCCGCCGCGGGATCGCGCTTTCCCTGGGGCGAGAGAAAGAGGCCGGGTCCGTCCGCTTCGCTCTCCCAGCCGCCGAGGACCCGCTTCCGCCAGTGCCCGAGGCGAAGCCACGCGCGGGCCTCCGCCAGCGACTTCTCCTTCGCGGAGGCGAGCAGCTCGGGCAGGTATGCAGGATCGGCCCTGGCGACCTCGGTGGCGAGGGCCGGCGCGGTGCTGCAGGTCGCGAGGGCGATCAGGGCGGCGCGGACTCCAGGCATGGACGCGATCGAAGGGAGGCTCCAGCTCCCTTCGACCGCCGCACGACCCTAACCGATCTTCCTGCACTCGAGCGAGCTGTCCGAGCGCAGCTCCTTGAGCACGTTCTGCGAGACCTGCTCCGCCGGCGTCTGCTCGGGGAAGAGCTGCGTGAAGTGCTTCTGCAAGGCGGTGCCGACGGCCTTCGCGTCCTTGCAGCCGGCCATCGCGGTCAGCGTGGTAATGGTCTCTCCACTCCCCCGGGCGGCATCCTTGGCGAGCGCCTCGCGGTTGCCCTCGATGAAGATCTTCGCGCCCGCCGATCCGGCCGCGGTGTCCACGCAGTTCGAGGTGCCGGTCGTGATCCCGAAGGTCTGGGTTCCGAAGGTCGTGTTCGAGGTCGCCGCCAGGATCTGGATCGCGCCCTTCTGGTCGCCGAAGACGAGCGAACCGAGGCCGCAGCCGGCCAATCCGTACGTCGCCTTTCCGTGCGCAGCCGGATTCTCGGCGTCCGCGTGCGCGACCCCGGCGCTGAGGATGAAGGCGATCAACACCCACCGTGCTCGACGCATTCATTCCCTCCTTTTGAAGTGGAGATTCCCCCGTCGGTCGACGGGCCGCCAAGCTACACCAGGCGATTGCCGCCGTCATTCAGGCTCACTCCAGCGTCGGCGCTTCCACCGCGATCAGCCTGGGCTCCTTCACGGGAGGCCGGTAGATCCGGTCGGACGGCTCGGGCCTGCGCGATCGCGGTGGCCAGGAGAGCGTCAGCGGCCGGTTCTCGCGCGCGCTCCGCAGCGCGGCGACGATCACGCGCACGTCCCGCAGGCCCTCCTCGCCGTTCGGCTCCACCTCGGTGTCCTCGAGGATCGCCCGGGAGAACGCGATCAGCTCCGGCGCGAACTGGTCGGCCGGCCGGAACTTGCGCACCCGCTCCTTGCCCCCGATCGAGACGCGCAGCTCGCGCGGGCCGGAGTACTCGTACCCGTCCACCAGCTCGATGTGACCCTTGGTCCCGACCACGCGCGTGTGATCCTCCTCGTACGCGCCGAAGCTGACCGTGAACTGCGCGGTCCGGTCGCCGGGGAACTTGAGCAGCACGCTCATCCCCTCGTGCACGTCCTTGAAGCGCTCGTCCTCGCGCCGGTCCATGCGCAGCGCGAACACCTCGACCGGGTCGGCCCGGAACAGGTACCGGGCCGCGTTGATGCAGTACACGCCCAGGTCCCAGATCGCTCCGCCACCGCGCTCCGACGACGTCCGGATGTT
>Ga0137394_10003539_pt1 | contig 11776 bp, 10 predicted proteins | sample czobulk116metaG_FD_108278 | JGI IMG/M metagenome (GOLD analysis project Ga0137394, IMG submission 108278) | Vadose zone soil microbial communities from Angelo Coast Range Reserve, California, USA - czobulk1.16 metaG | ecosystem: Environmental > Terrestrial > Soil > Vadose zone | place: USA... | reverse complement strand
GAAGTCCATGGCGACTTCAACCCCGAAGACGACCTGCGCGTCACGCGCGAATTGATCGAGCAAGGCTACGCCATCATTGCGCCCGATTACCGTGGCAGCACTGGGTATGGCGGCGATTTTTGGCGCCTCATCGACTATGGCGGCTGTGAAAACGAGGACGTCTTCCTCGCCCGCCAATGGATGCTCGAACATCACTCGAATCTCGATCCGCGTCGCGTAGGAATCATGGGCTGGAGTCACGGGGGAGCAATTGCGCTCATGAACATTTTTCGGCATCCGGAGGCCTACGCAGTCGCATACGCCGGCATGCCGGTCACCGATCTGGTTTTCCGGCTCAAACAAAAAGAGCAGCCGTATCGCGAACTCTTTTCCGTTCCGTATCATCTTGGCAAAACCATCGATCAGGACCCCGACGAATATCAGCGCCGCTCGCCCATTTATTATGCTGACAAACTCGCGACGCCCCTGCTTCTCCATGCAGTTACGAACGATGAAGACGTGAGCCCGGCCGAAGTCGACCGTCTCGCCCGAGCGTTTCGCGAGAAGGGAAAGCAATTCCAATACAAAGTCTACGACAACATCCCTCCGGGCCACGCCTTCAACAAACTCGACACAATCGAAGCCCGCGCCTCGCGCCTTGAAATCTACGCCTTTTTCGCCAAATTCCTGGCTCCGCCTCACCGAACTCGCTAACCGTTCCCCCTCTCCCCAAGTTCCCCAAGGGAGAGGGGGAGGGATGATGGAAAAGCCAGCGCGGCCTCTACGACACTCCACTCCGAAACCGCTTGCTCTCTGCCGCATAAATCTTGTTTCGCTCGCCCATTTTACTAGTTTCCTCCGCGATGATTATTGCTCCTTCTCTGCTGGCGGCCAACTTTGGCCGCCTCGCAGACGAAACCATCCGCGCTCACCGTTCTAAAGCCGACTGGCTGCACCTCGATATTATGGACGGTCACTTCGTCCCGAATATCTCCTTCGGTCCTGAAGTGGTGCGCGTAGTCAGGCCGCTCACCCGCATGCAATTTGATGTTCACCTGATGTGCTCGCGTCCCGAAATACTTTTGGAACGGTTTCACGAAGCTGGGGCCGACCACATCATCGTCCACGTCGAATTAGGTGACCGCGTGACGCAGCTCCTCTGGAAGATCCGCTCCCTTGGGCTCAAAGTCGGGCTGGCCATCAATCCTCCCACCGCCATTTCGAACGTCGCCCCGTTCCTCGATGAAATCGATCAGTTGTTGATCATGACCGTGAATCCCGGTTTCGGCGGTCAACCCTTCATTTCCGAAATGTTGCCCAAAATCCAGCAAGCCTTCGAGTGGCGGCAGGAAAAGGAATTGAAGTATCACATCGAGGTCGATGGCGGCATCAACTTCGCGACCGCCGTCGAATGTGCCCACGCCGGCGCGGACACCTTCGTTAGTGGCACCGCCCTCTTCGGCCAGCGCCAACTCGGCCGTGCCGTCGAAAAAATGCGCACCCTTGTCACGAAAGCCGCCCGATCCCCTCAGCCTAAATTTGCATCGTAGCGGCCGCCGGACATTAGGGCTGCCGCGGCCGGTCTTATTTCCCAAAATCTGCCGATCTTAAACTCGGTGACATCGCATGCGCGCTACGAAAATGCGCGTCGAGGGCTACTCAAAGGCGCCGTGATTCGCGATAATTTTTGCTTCTCTTTCGCTCGTAAATGCTATTCTCAGAGCTGTGCTGGACAGCAAAGCATTAAGCGCGCCCTGGCTGCAGTCCCAGTCAGGAGAAAGGACGTTCATTGGCGACTCGTGCCAAATTGGGCGCGGGCCTAATAACACGGTATCGCTCCCTAGCGAAAAAGTTTCGCGGCGTCACGCCATCGTTCATGCACAAGGACAAAATGAGTTTTGGTTGATCGACCTCGGCAGCGCCAACGGGACTTACTTGAATGGGCGCAGGGTTGGCCAGCCAACACGCCTGAGCGACTCGGATATCATTACTATTGCCGATTACCGGTTCCAATTTTTCCATCCCGAGCAGAGCCGGCCGGCTGAAACGGATACGGCCAACAAGACCATCCAGGAAATTCGCAACTTGAATTTGTGGATGCTCGTCGCCGATGTGGAAGCAGGCACGCAAATCGCGCAGCGGACCCCGGAGGAAGCGCCGCGTGTCATGGGCCGATGGCTGGCAAGCTCCAAACAAGTCATCGATGAAAACGGCGGAACGATCAATAAATTTCTCGGCGACGGCTTCTTTGCCTATTGGATCGATAAAGAAGGCGCCCCGGCGGCCGTGGCCAAGACGATGAATACCTTTAAGCAAGCCCAGGAGCGAACCGATCCGCGTTTCCGCGTCGTGGTGCATTACGGCAAGGTCTTTGTGGGCGGCGCCGCGAATATGGGCGAAGATAGCCTCATGGGCAACGAGGTGAATTTCATTTTCCGGATGGAAAAGCTCGCCGCCAAATTGGGACAGCAACGGCTTTTGACCGAGGCAGCAACCAAGCAGCTTGGGCCAATCATCCAAACAGAAAGCGCCGGTTCGCACCCCGTGGCCAGCTTTGAGGGAGAGTTCCCTTTTTTTACGTTTTAGCCCTGAAAACGCCAGAGGCGCACCTGCATCGTCGGCGCTTGGGCCGCGAACGCCGCGGCGTAGCCCTCGGCGGGTTGCAGGTCGTAAATGTTCCAGTGCTTGCTGGCTTCGGGTTCCTCCTGAGCGCTGAGCACGCCACACGGGACATCGGGTCCGAAATTCACGACGAATCGATTGAGCGGAAGCGACAAGCCCATCCCACGCGCTTTGATGAAAGCCTCTTTGCGCGTCCAGCAATGGAAGAAAGCCATCGTCCGCTCCGCCGGCTCGATGGACACCAACATTTTCACCTCCTCCGGCGCAAAAAAACGTTGGGCGATTTCTTCTGTCGCGAAGTCGGGCCTGATGAACTCGATATCGACACCGAGCTCTGGCCCGTTGCTGAAAGCAAAGAGCGCCAGGCCATGGGAGTGTGCCACGTTGAATTGGACTTTCTGGGCGGAAGTCTCCTCCGCGAGGTAGGGCTTGCCATGACTATTGTAGCGGAATCGCAGTTCGCCGGGAGGTGTTTGCAGGTAGCGGCCTAAAATGGATCGCAGAATGCCCCGGCCCGCGATGTAGTGCGCGCGATCTTTTTCGAAGCGAAAACGCCCGGCTCGCTCACGCTCGTCCAGAGAGAGAACGGATTCGAGCTCTGCGACAGATTGCGCCGCGATGTTCAGATCGCCGAGCCACACATTCACTTCACCACTCCGTAAAAGAGCATCCGTGGCCGGCTGCAACCAGGCCGGATTGATCGTGACTTCGCGTAGCACAGCTTTTCGAAATTCTGATTCGCCAAGTGGCGAGGAGAGTCTGCAGTCCAGGCCAACGAAAACTCATCTGCTATTCGTTTGGCAATTTGCGCCACATATTGCCGGCATACAAGTTTCGGCTTCCAGAGAATGTCAAGTGGATGCGCTTCTAACTGCTGGGGGATTCACCTCTCTATCTGATCAACAAATTGGAGCCACAGTAAACGCACTGGAAAATGCCATTCATGGAAGCATTATTGAATTCATTTCAGCCGTTAGCGGCATGCCAACTGGCTCACGCATCATGAGTTCAACCCAACGCGATAATAAAGCTGATCAGAGGAAGGTATGGAGATTGTATTGACTAAGCCAGTGGAGAGCCGGATCACCGAAGAAGTGGCTCCAGGCCTGACTCGCGTTGCGCATCGCATCGTCAATAGCTACTTCGTAAGCGACGCCGTCACCGGCACGTGGGTGCTGGTGGATGCCGGTCTTCCCACGTCGGCGCGTCGTATTCGCAAAGCGGCCGAGAAGCGGTTCGGGCGCGGCTCGCGGCCGGCGGCAATTATTCTCACGCATGGCCATTTCGATCACGTTGGCGCGCTCAAACGATTGCTCAAACAGTGGGACGTGCCGGTTTACGCACATCCGCTGGAGATGCCGTTCTTGACCGGTCGATCGGATTATCCGCCACTGGACCCAACCGTCGGCGGCGGCATGATGTCGATGCTGTCGCGCTTCTTCTCGCGGAAGGGTATCGATTTGGGGACCCGGGTCCAGCCGTTGCCGAGCGGCGGCACTGTTCCAAACCTCTCGGAGTGGCGCTGGGTGCACACGCCCGGACATTCTCCCGGTCATATTTCACTTCTACGAGATAGCGACCACACGTTGATTGCCGGAGATGCCTTTGTAACAGTCAAACAGGAGTCTGCCATCGCAGTCCTGACACAAATTCAGGGAGTCAATGGTCCACCCTCATATTTCACCATCGATTGGGACGCGGCGCGCAAATCGGTCGAAACGCTCAGCGCCTGGGAACCGCAGGTCGCTGCCACAGGCCACGGTGTGCCGATGAACGGACCGGTATTGATCGACCAACTGAGCGCCCTCGCTGCAGACTTCGATCACCGAGCCGTGCCTCTGAGAGGCCGTTATGTGCATGAACCAGCGGTGACCAACGACACGGGGATTGTCTCATTGCCACCTCCGGTCGCCGATCCCTGGCCAAAGATTGCTGGAGCCGGAGTGCTGCTTGTGGCCATGGCCGCGGCGATCAGCTTCGTTCGGCGGCGGCGCGGGCGGATGCATTGACCGCCGGCGGCCCTTTGGTTTGGAGTGCTTTTAGATTCCGCAGCACGTCCCGTTGGTGGGGACGAGCGTCCCCGCGAGCCGTTCTTCACTTCCGTCGCTGATGTAAAAAATGCCCTTGGCGCATCCACTAACGCGCTTTCCGTTTTGCTTTTCCTACCCTGCATCTGATAGCTTTGGTGTTTCGTACGTATGCGATGAAGATGTTTGTTTGGTTTTGGGTGTTTTGTTGTACTATGGCCCTGCTCGCCACGGCCTCTGCACAGCAAGGGACTGCTTCCATCAATGGAAATTCGCGCTCGCTTTACTTTGGGCCGATGAGCCATTTCGAGCCGGGCATCGGGACTGTGGCGACCTATCTCACCACTTACGACGGCACAAATGCCTTTCCGTTATACCAACCGGTGGGCCAAAGCGCCCTCTTTAGCGGTGAGCTGCGTCCGTGGGTTGGGCAGCCCGGATATTACCAAGCCGATTACGTCACCTATACGCCCTCGGGAGTGCGAGAATATGGGAGCTTCCTGACGGCGTTTCCAACCACCGATTCCGATGGCAATGGTTTGCCCGATATCTGCCAATCGAACAAAGCGGTCAATATCGCGACGACTGGCAGTTTGAACATCGACTGGCCGTTTCAGACCGTCGATTCGTTCACGCTCTATGTGGTGCGCTCAGCAAATCAGTTGTCCGGCACCTATACCCTCGACCAGGTTAGCAACGGTTCGCGCAACGTGGGGAGTGTCCAACTCCTCAACATCGGCGGCAGTGTGAGCTACAATCGCGGCAGCAGCACGATTTCGTTCGACTTCGGCATCAACGACCCACTGGCTGGTGGCACCCGGACTGTTTCTGGTTCGACGAGCTATACGGTCACAAGCGCGAACCAGATTGTGCTGCCCCAGTTTTCCGTGACCGGCGGCGGCGCGACCTACACGTTCCAGGGCGGTTGCACCCTGAATCGCCAGGGAGGGACTGGATCTCGGTATATTGGCAACGCGACGTTGACCGACGGCATGCCAGAGACCTACTGGGGAGATGCCATCGACTGGGTAATCGAGATCAATGATCCCAATGATTGGGATGCGAATGGCATCCCTAATATTTCGGATACCGCCGCGCTTTTCCCTTTTATAGTCACCCAGCCCCAATCCAAGACCGCGGTAGTCGCGTCCAACACATCATTTACCGTGGAGGCAAACGGCAGCATGCCGTTGAGTTACCGCTGGCAGTTCAACAATGCGAACATTACCGGCGGCTCCAACGCGACGCTTGTAATTACCAATGTGCAGTTTTCCCATCAGGGCAATTACCGGGTGATTGTGTCCAATGGCGGCGGGGCGGTGACAAGCCAGGTGGCAGTCCTCACGGTAGTATTTCCGCCGAACATCACAGACCAGCCCGTGAATCAAACCGTCATCGCCGGCCAAAGCGCACAATTTAATGTCGGCGCCAATGGAACCGACCCTCTCTCTTACCAGTGGCGTCACGCCGGCACGAACCTGCCGGGAGCGACGCAACCGATTTTCGTCGTCGACAATGCTCAACCAAAGAATGAAGGCTCTTACACCGTCGTAGTGAGCAACTACGTGGGACTCGCAATCAGTTCGAGTGCCTTGCTCACGGTCCTTGTGCCGCCCGCGATTTCCGTTCAGCCGGAAAGCCTGTCAGTGCCGACCAATGCCAATGCAACCTTTAGCGTCACTGCAACCGGCACCGCGCCCACTTATCGCTGGATGCGAAACGGAACAAATATCCCGAGCGCGACTGGTCCGATCCTCAATTTAAACAGCGTCCGTCCTGAAAGCTCCGGCGTCTTTAGTGTTGTAGTCAGTAATGTCGCTGGACGTGTGGTCAGCTCCAATGCGGTGCTCTATGTGGGCCTGCCGCTGACGGTGACCAACTTCGTGCGCCAGCCAAGCGGCCTGGTGCGCCTTGATCTGCTCGGCTCGCCGGGGAGCAACTATACCTTGGAAACGTCCATAAACCTGACGAATTGGACTTCGATGGCGACGAACAGCGCAGTGCGTGGAATCATCCGATTCACGAACTCGCCGGCTCCCGCGCCTACACCGCGGTTCTATCGCGGCAAGCTGGAAAAATAACGCCCGGAGCCACCGCACTGGCTCCGGGCACTCCCGTTCCCTACCCCTTAGTCCTCGGCTGAAATTTTGCGGCCCCGCGTTGTCTTCCCCACCGACCGACCGCCGCCCCCTGCCTGCTCAATCAGCGTCTCCAGCCAACTCACTTAACTCTCAATGGTCCTAACATTGCACCCCAGCGCAACTCGATGCCATGGAGTCATTCCCGTAAGGGTGACGCGGAAGGGAGACGTTCGGCGCTTACTCGTGGACGCGGATCAGGGTCTTGACTGCGCGATTTCCGGCAGCCATGGAGCGGAACAGGTCGGGGAGCTGCGTTAGGGAGCATTCGCCGCTCACAAAATCGCTGGCGCGAATCTCGCCGGCTTCGATCAGCTCCAGAGCGCGACGAATCGAACGCGGAGTGTGATGGAAACTCGCCAACAGGGTGAGGCTTGAGTAATGAAGCAACGCAGTGTCGAAGCGTACTGATGTGCCAGTCGGGCATCCCCCAAAAAAGTTCACCACGCCGCCTTTTCGCGCTAGTTGAACCGCAGCTTCCCAGGTCTCTGGTTTGCCCACTGCTTCCACCACAATATCGAAACCTTGCGTACTCGCTTTTTGCACGGTGAGCAGCGAGTCGGGGTTAATCACCTCCACAAGGTCGTCGGCTCCCAGCCGCCGCGCTGCTTTCATTCGGCCTTCGCCTCGGCCTGCCAGCGTCACATGACAGCCGTTCTGCTTGAGCAAACGGAGAAACATCAACCCGATCGGCCCGGACCCGATCACCAGCGCCCGGTGACCTTCGACCGGCCGACATTCCTCCACGCCGAGGACGACGCAGGCTAACGGTTCGGTTAGTGCCGCGTCGGCGAAGGCAGTGGCGGGACATAATCGGAGAAGGTTCTTTTGCACGAGGCGCGCCGGCACGACAATGGATTCGGCGTATGCTCCGTTTAGAAACAAGAGATCGTCGCAAAGATTTTCCTTTTGATGGCGACAATAGAAGCAATCGCCGCAAGGAGCGGAATTGGCGACCACCACGCGATCGCCGCAGTTCCAGCCTTTCACGTCCGGTGCAACTTCAGAAATCGCACCGGAAAGCTCATGACCGAATACTGCTGGCGGGACAATCATCCGCGCATGATAGCCCCGCTTGTAGACTTTGAGGTCGGTGCCACAGGTCAGGGCAGCTTCAATCGCAATGCGGACCTCACCGGCTTGCAATGGAGCGGGAGTGATCTCTTCGACAATCACGTTTTCTTTGCCGTGGAGGACTGCGGCTTTCATCTAAGGAATAAGGATGGAGATGCAAATCCGAGTTAGCAAAATGAAATGGGCGCGCATATCTTCGACAAAATATCGTTGCCTCTCCCCTGCCCTGTTTGCGAGGCTCGGGTTCACTTTTGAATGATAACCGAGAAAATTTCAGAGCTTGCCGTAAAGATACTCGATACGACCGGCTATGCGGGAGCTGGTTTCCTGATGGCGTTGGAGAGCATGATCGCACCTGTCCCAAGCGAAGCCGTTATGCCCTTCGTTGGATTTCAGGTAGCTGATGGGCGCTGGAATCTCTGGGTCGCGATTCTGGTCACAAGCATCGGGTCGATTGCCGGCTCGCTGGCGTCTTACCTGATGGGCTATTACGGGGGCAAACCAGTGATCTTAAAAGTCGGGAAATACCTCTTGCTCAATCAAAATGACCTGGAACGAACGGAAAGATTTTTCCACCGCAAACAAGGAGCGATGACGGTCTTCATCAGCCGCTTCATTCCAGTGGTCCGTCACTTCATCTCGATTCCCGCAGGGCTGGGCCGGATGCCGCTCATCCCATTCCTGGCGGTGACACTGGTCGGTGCAACGATTTGGAACACGTTTCTTCTCATCTGCGGAATGAAGCTGCGGGACAATTGGAAGTTGGTGCAAAAGTATTCACACCAGGTGGATATCCTGGTTGTCCTCGTGGTGCTCGCGGTTTGCGCCTGGTTCATCCGAAGTCGACTGAAGGCAAGGAAGGCGCGCTCCGAGCAACCACCCACTGGCTAGCGCTTTCGGCGGCGGGCTGGGCCAAAATAGTATCCACCACTGAGGCGCACGCCCTTTACCTTCCTCTCATAGGCACTGCGCTTGTCGGTCGCCTCGTCGAAAAGAGCTGTGTAGGTATAATTGAATCCTTCAAGGCGAACGCGGTCGATCTTCTGCCCGATAAACCGTTCGATAGCGGCCATGTGCGAGGCATCTTCGGCCACCATGATCGTAAATGCATCTCCGAGAGCATCAGCGCGTCCGGTGCGACCAATCCGGTGCACGTAATCTTCCGGATGTTGCGGGACATCGAAATTGATGACGTGACTGACTTCGGGAACGTCGAGGCCGCGCGCAGCGATGTCCGTGGCAACCAACGCCTCGAAACGGCCCTCGCGAAAACCATTGAGGGCCTGCTCGCGTTCGCGTTGGGTCCGGTTTGAATGCAGGACTGCCACGGCATGATTATTTTTCTTGAGCAGATGACCGATCCGGTCGGCGCGGTTTTTTGTCCGGCAAAAGATAATCACCGATTCGTAGTTAACCTTGTCCAGGAGCGCGCGCAGCAGATCAGACTTTTGGCTTTCCGCCACTGGATAGACCACGTGCTTGACGTTGCTGGCCGGCGAGCGCCGCACGCCAACCTCGATTGTCTCGGGCGACTTCATCGCCCATTTGATGAGGGAATCAATTTCAGGCGGGATGGTCGCTGAGAAGAGCATGGTTTGACGTTGCGAGGGACACTTTTGGACGATCTTACGAACGTCGGGCAGAAAGCCCATATCGAGCATCCGATCAGCTTCGTCGAGGACGAGGTATTCGACGCGATTGAGTTGGCAGGTTCCTTGTTGCAGATGATCGAGCAAGCGTCCTGGAGTCGCCACGACAATGTCCACCCCGCCTTTTAAGGCGTCCTTTTGCCGCCCATAGCCTACCCCGCCAAAGACGACGGCCACGCCAATATCAGTAAAGCGTGCGAAGTCGCGAATGGCGGTCTCGACCTGCGCAGCCAATTCACGCGTCGGTTCGAGAACCAGCGCGCGCGTCATCCTGGCGCCGTGCTGCAGGCGAGAAAGGATAGGCAGCGCGAAAGCAGCGGTTTTGCCGGTGCCGGTCTGGGCGCTGCCGATAACGTCCTTGCCGTTCATAATAAGTGGAATAGTTCGGAGCTGAATCGGAGTCGGCTGGACATAGCCCATCGCCTTGACTCCCTCGAGCACCGGATGTGACAACCCTAAAGCACTAAAGCCCATGCGGGAAAGTAACCAACTCCCGCCCCGTGGCAAAGGCGAATCGCATGCCGAATATCCAGACCACAACCGGTCCAGGGCTAAGCCATCAGGTCAATGGCTTCGCGTTTGTCGGAGGGAACTTCAGCGGCCTTGAAACAAATGCGGGGCACAAGCGGCCAGCGCGACTGGATTTTTACCAGCCAAAAGAAGACTTTCATTCGCCAGCCGAGTTTCCAGCCCCCTTCGAGTTCGCCGGCCAGCACTGCGGTGATCGCCGAAGGCAGGTTAAACTTGTCTCGGGGGGACATGAACATTTCCATGAACGGAGTGGTGTAAAAGCCCCTCACCATGTCCCAATAAAATTCCATGGACCGATAGACTTTCGTCTCATACTGGCGCATCTGGCGGGAACCGTCGTCGCCGCGAGCAATGGCGCGGTTGACCAGGTCAGCGGCAAGCCTGGCGGAATAACAGGCGAGGTACACGCCGGAAGAAAAAATCGGGTCCATAAACCCGGCGGCATCCCCTACCCGAAGCAACCGCGGGCCAACAAAGGTGCGGTTCTTATAGGAAAAATCGCTCGTGGTTTGAATCGAGCCCAGCAAGCGGGCTTCACTCATCCGTTCGCGCAATGGGAGGCTTGATTGCCAAATGCTATCGAAAACCTCCTGGGGCGTGCCGCTGGACCGCTGCAACTCGTCTCGGTCCATGACCACGCCCACACTGACCTTTTCGCGCGAGAGAGGGATGATCCAAAACCATTTGTCCTCCAGCCGAATAATAACGGTGTCGCCGCTCTTTTCGCCACAATCGAGCTTCACGCCCGCGTAATGGCCGAAAATGGAAACTTTCTTGAGTTTGGGATCGATTTCCCGCAGTCGCTCCTGGTTCCCCGTGAAATTTCCGCGACCGCTGGCATCGATCAGGAACTTGCCCCGAAAAGTTTGGGCCACGCCCGAATCACTGCGCGCTTCGACTTCCACTCGATCGGCATCCGTGCGCGAACGGGAAACGGTCCAGCCTTCCCGGACTTCAGCTCCCAGACTGGCCGCGTGCTTTAACAAGAGGTCATCGAAAGTCGAGCGCTCGACCTGGAAGGCCATCGGCTCCCGCGTGAACCGGCCATTGCGAAAGCAGAGCGAGAGCGCTTTGCTGCCGTTACCGAGGTGGAACTGGGCGCCGAACTTCCGCATCAATCCCGCGGCTTCGAGTTTGGGAAGGACGCCAATCTCGTCAAAAATCTGCCGGTTATAAGGAAGTAATGATTCGCCAATGTGAAATCGAGGAAAATGCTCCTTCTCGAGAACCAGGACGCGCCGGCCGGTTTTGGCCAGATAACTGGCGGCCGTGCTTCCACCCGGACCACCGCCGATAATTAGTGCGTCGTACTCAACATCCGACATAATGGAATGAAACACGTTCTTTAGTGCGGAAACAAGTCTGTGCTTCTTATAGGACTCTGCTTGGCAAAGCGTTTTCTGGCAGGCAAACGCGCCTTGCGCCTTCAAGGTACGTCACATATTTTCAGCATCTGGTTATGAAGTATAAAGGCACAGTAAAGGGCGGCGTCGTAGTGCTGGAAAAAAGTGCTAATTTGGCCGAAGGCACTGCGGTTGAAGTGTTCCCGCTAAGCATCAAAAAGCCCATACCGACCTTGGGCAAGCGCCTCAAAAAATTTGCAGGCACGGCCCGCGGTCTGCCACCGGATATGGCGCATAATCATGACCATTATCTTCACGGCCGCCCGAAGAAATGAAGCGCCTCTTCGCAGATAGCTTCTTTTTCTTCGCTTTTCTCAATTCGGACGATCCGAGACTTGCTTCATAACATGGTT
>Ga0137394_10003538_pt1 | contig 11778 bp, 6 predicted proteins | sample czobulk116metaG_FD_108278 | JGI IMG/M metagenome (GOLD analysis project Ga0137394, IMG submission 108278) | Vadose zone soil microbial communities from Angelo Coast Range Reserve, California, USA - czobulk1.16 metaG | ecosystem: Environmental > Terrestrial > Soil > Vadose zone | place: USA... | reverse complement strand
TTCTTGAGCTCGAGGATCTCCCCGCGCACGTTCACCGTGATCTTCTTCGAGAGATCGCCGTTCGCCACCGCGGTGGTCACCTCGGCGATGTTGCGCACCTGGCCCGTGAGGTTTCCGGCCATGGAGTTCACCGAATCGGTGAGGTCCTTCCAGGTTCCGGCCACGTCCGCCACGTCCGCCTGGCCGCCCAGCCGGCCTTCCGTTCCCACCTCGCGCGCCACGCGCGTCACTTCCGAGGCGAAGGAGGAGAGCTGATCCACCATCGTGTTGATCGTGTTCTTCAGCTCGAGGATCTCCCCGCGCACGTCCACGGTGATCTTCTTCGAGAGATCCCCGTTCGCCACGGCGGTGGTCACGTCGGCGATGTTCCGCACCTGGGCCGTGAGGTTTCCGGCCATCGAATTCACGCTGTCGGTGAGGTCGCGCCACGTTCCCGAGACCCCCTCCACGCGAGCCTGTCCCCCCAGCTTCCCCTCCGTTCCCACCTCGCGCGCCACGCGCGTCACTTCCGAGGCGAACGACCGCAGCTGATCCACCATCGTGTTGATGGTGTCCTTGAGCTCGAGCACCTCTCCCTTCACGTCCACCGTGATCTTGCGAGAGAGATCGCCGTTCGCCACGGCGGTGGTGACCTCGGCGATGTTCCGCACCTGGGCCGTGAGGTTTCCGGCCATGAGGTTCACCGACTCGGTCAGGTCCTTCCAGATGCCCGCGACACCCTTCACGCGCGCCTGGCCGCCGAGATTCCCCTCGGTTCCCACCTCGCGCACGACGCGGGTCACCTCGGCCGCGAACGCTCCCAGCTGCTCCACCATGCGATTCACCGTCTTGGCGGTGCGCATGAACTCCCCTTCGAGCGGCCGGTCGTCCATCTCGAGCGACATGGTCTGCGAGAGATCCCCCTTCGCCACCGCGCCGATCACGCGCGCCGCCTCCGAGGTCGGCTGGACCAGGTTTCCGATGAGCGTGTTCACCGCGGTGATCTCATCCGCCCAGGCACCCGTGACCGGCCCGCCAAGCGACGCGCGCTCGTCGATCTTTCCGTGCTGCCCCACCGCCACGCTGACGCGCGCCAGCTCGGCGGCGAGGCGCTCGTTCATCTCGACGAGCTCGTTGAACGTGTCCGCCACCTTCCCGGAGAGCCCCGTCCAGTTCTCTGGCAGCCGCGCGGAAAAGTCGCCTCTCCGCACGGCTTTGAGGACCGGGAGGAGTTTCGAGGCGTCGATCACGGCATCGCCGTCTTCCAGCTCTCGGGTGGTCAAGGGTGTATCCATGGGTGCGTCTCCGTACGGCAATGGGGAGTTGGAGTAGAGCTCGCGGGCGTGCGGGAGCGAACGAGCGTGGATGCGTGGAAGCACGCAGTCCGCTCGGGGCTGAAGGCGCAGGCCATCACGCGAGGAATTCGAGACACGAAGAGGCTCGGTCTCCTGGGTGATCGGATGAACGAACTGGAACGTGAGTCGTCATGGGCGGCTCTGAGCGAGGAACCCTTCCCGTGGTTCCCAAATCCCCAAGCACAAGACCTCATGAATGGGCTATAGCTTGAATCGCCGTGAAGCGCTCCACCGTGCTCCCTACATGCACCCATAATCCTGTTGTAGCACAAGGCTTAAAGTCAAGTCAGGTCCTGCCGGACAGGCGCAGGCAGCCCCATCGCCCCAAAGAGGAGGATTTCCACCCATGTCAATGCAGCCGCGTCATTTAGCGCCTCAGCCGGGGCGTTTTCCGGGAATCTTTGCGGTCCTAATTTTCCTTATCGGCACAAATGCCCCGGCCTTCGCAGGAGAAAATCCCAAGCAAAAGGAAGGAGCCAAGCCGCAGAAACCCCTGAAGAGCAGCGGGTTCGAGGCGATCGGGCTTCCCCATTACGTCGCGCCCGAAGCCTTCCGGGAGGACCTCGTCATCCAGAACGACGGGAAGACCATCACGATGAAGCGATTCATGGACCACGGCAAGTCGCGGACCGAGATGACCTCGGACGGCCAATCCTTCGTGATGATGGAGATGGGGGACGAGAAGGGAACGACGTACATGGTGATGCCCGATGAAAAAAGGGCCATGAAACAGTCGGCCCAGGGAATGGCCGAGTCGTCCAAGGAGGTCGCGGACGCCACGAAGAAAGCCAAGGAAGCAAAATCCGCTCCGCCGCCGGACATCCAGGCGGAGGACCTGGGAGAGGAAACAATCGACGGACACGTGGTCAAGAAGGTCCGCATGAAGTACGGCAAGGATGCGCAGGAGGTGATGGGCTGGTTCGACAAGCAGACCGGAGCGCCCGTTCGGATGGAGAGCTCGGTGGAGGGAAAGAAGTCCGTCATCGAGTGGAAGAACCGTAAGGTGGAGCCTCAGGCGGCGGAGCTCTTCGCCGTGCCCAAGGACTACGAAGTGACCGACATGGACGAGATGATGAAGAAGATGGGATCCATGGGCGGCGGGGGCATGCCCATGGGCATGGGCGTCGGCTCCATGGCGAAAGGAATGGCGGGCGGAATGGTGCAGGGCATGGGCCAGAACTTCGGCTCGAGCCTGGGCAGCACGCTGGGCGCATCGATCGGAGGGCCGCTGGGCGGGATCGCGGGTCAGTTCATCGGAGGCAAAATCGGCGGCATGATCGGCAAGAAAGCGGCGAACGCCATCAACTGATCGCAGGCTCCGCGCCTACTCCCTGCCACCGCCGAAGCCCGCGAGCAGCGATGGGAGTACGATCAGCAACAAGAAAGCCGAGGTGACGAACCCACCCACCACCGCGATCGCGAGCGGTTTCAGGAGCGCGCTTCCCGCGCCCACGCCCATCGCCAGCGGCGCGAGCGCCGCGACACCCGCAAAGGTGGTCATGAGCACGGGCCGCGCGCGCCGGATCGCCGCCGCTCGCGCCGCCTCGGCGGCGGACAGGCCGCCCTCGAGCGCCTGGCGATGCGCCGCGACCAGGAAGTAGGCGTTCTCCGAGACGATCCCCACCATCATGATGGCGCCGACGAAGCTCGAGATATTGAACGTCGCGCGTCCGAGATGAAGCGCGGCGAAGACGCCCACCAGCGAGGACGCCACCACCAGGAGCACGGCGGCGGACTGCGGCCAGGACTTGAAGGAGACGAGCAGGATGACGCTCACCAGCGCCACCGCGCCGAGCAGAACGCCGGCAAGCCCCCGGAAGCTCGACTGCTGCTCGGCCCATTGCCCCGCGTACTGGATGCTGGCGTTCGGCGGGAGCGCCACGCGCTGCCGCACGCGGCGCTGAATCTCTCCCATCGCCGACCCCAGATCGCGGCCGGACAGACGCGCCGTGGGTGCGACCATGGTGCGAAGATTGTCGCGCTGGATCTCCGTCTCTCCCGGCGTCGTCGTGATCGACGCCAGGTCCGCCAGACGCACGAGTCCCGATCCGAAGGGAATCGCGATCGACCTCATGACCTCGGCACCGCTCAGGCCGGCGGGTCGCGGGAGCACGAAGCGCACGGGCCAGGAGCGCGCGCCCCGCGCGATCGATCCGACGTCCGTTCCGCCGACCGCGGCGGCCACGTTCTGCGCCAGGTCCTCGGTGGTCTTGCCGGTGCGCGCGGCCGCGGGCCTGGGGGAGATCGTCACGTTCGGGCCGCTCACCACGACGCCATCCTTCACGTCCACGACACCCGGCACGTTCGTCAGAACCTCCGCCACCTCGCGCCCTTTCTGCTCCGCGATCGCGCGGTCCTCGTCGAAGATCCGGACCTCGATGGGCTGCGGGGTGGTGGTCAGGTCCCCGATGACGTCCTCGACCAGCTGCCCGAGCTCCACCTCGAGCGCCGGCTGCGTCTCGGCGATCTTCCCTCGCAACTCATCGGCGATCTCCTCCGCGCCGCGCCGGTGCTTGGCTCGGAGGCGGAGCGTGTAGTCGCCGATGTTGGGCTCGGTGATGAAGAATCCCAGCTGGTCGCCGGTGCGCCGCGACCACGCCACGATCTCCGGCATGGCCCCGATCTCCTTCTCCACCTCCTGCAGCATCCGGTCCGTCTCCTGTAACGACGTTCCCGGAGGGGAGATGTAGTCGAGGATCAGCGAGCCTTCGTCCATCTCGGGAAGGAATCCGCTTCCCAGGGTGAGGTAGAGCGGAATCATGACGAGAATGCAGGCGGCGACCGCGATGACTCCCAGCCACCGGCTGTCCGTGGCGCGGTGGAGCGCCCTCCGGAACCACCCCTGCCCTCCGTGTCCCTGCGCGTGGGAGCCGCCGGCGGCGGGGCTCAGGAGCGGGATCAGCGTGAGACAGAGGAGGAGGGAGGCTCCCAGCATGAGCGCCATCGAGAGGGTGAGCACCCGGAAGAAAGCCCCCGTCACGCCCCCCAGCATCACGAACGGCAGAAAGATCGCGAGCGAGCAGAGGCTGGATCCGGTGAGCGTGGGCGCGATCTCCGCCATGGCCTGAGCCCGACCGACGGGGTGCTCCCCCGTCGAGCGCGCGGCGATGTGCTCCACCACGACGATCCCGTCATCGAGCACCAGCCCCACGGCGGCCGCGATTCCTCCGAGGGTCATCATGTTCAGCGACTGTCCCGTCATGGCCAGCCCGAGGATCGTGAGCGCAATGCTCGCCGGAAGGACCGCCGCGCCCGCCAGACCGAGGCGGGCGCTCCGGAGGACGATCATGATCACCAGCACCGCGAGGATCGCCCCGACCAGGAGGCTGTCGCGCACGCTTCCGACGGAGGCGTGGACCAGGTCCGACTGGTCATAGAACGTCTGGATCGTGACACCCCTGGGAAGGCGCGCCCTGTTCTGCTCGAACCACCGGTGCGCCGCGTCGGAGAGCGTGATCGCGCTGGCGGAGGGCTGGCGGAGAAGGTTGATGAGCACCGCTTCCCGCCCATTGGCCCGGTAGCGCTGGAACTCCGGCGCCTCCTCGAGGCTGATGCGCCCCAGCTGGCCCAGCATCACCGGCGGGCCGGAGGGGGCCGGGATCATGAGCGAATCGAGCGACTGGAGGTCGCGGGGCCGCCCGTCGACGAGGCCCAGGTAGAGCTGCGCGTTCGTTTCCAGGAGTCCGACCGACTGGAGCGTGCTCGCCTTCCGCACCCCGTCCGCCACCGAAGCGGGATCCAAGCCTCGGGATTGGAGCGCGATCGGATCCAGGGTGACCCTGGCCTCGAGCCTTCGACCGCCCTGGATGACGACCTCCGCTACGCCGGGGAGGCGCGACAGCTCCTGGCGCAGAACCAGCTCGGCGAAATCGCGCATCTGGGCCAGCGCGACGTGATCGGACGTCATCGAGAATCCGACCACCGGAAAGAGGGTCGGATTCATGAGCCGAACGTCCACCGTCGTCCCGGCCGGCAGATTCGTCCGGGCGGCCTCGATCTGCGCCTGCACCCGCTGCACGGTGAGGTTCAAGTCCGTTCCCCAGCGGGAGTCCAGATTGATCTCGGCCGTGCCGCGGCTCGTCGTCGAGCGGATCTGGGTAACGCCGGGCACGCGGCGGATGGATTCCTCGAGCGTGCGGGTCACGTCGCGCAGCATCACCTCGCTCGGCAGCTCACCCGAGTTCACGATCACCTTGACGCGCGGGAACGTGACTTCCGGAAGGATCGAGGACGGCATGCCGCGCAGGGCCACCGCGGCGAGGACGACCAGCCCCGTGAGGAGGAGTGTCAGGGCGCGACGCTGGGTGTGGACGCCCTCGAACAGCCCTCTCACGGACCCACCGTGACGTGCGTGCTGTCCGGAAGCCCCCGCTGGCCACGGACGACCACCGGAGTTCCGGCGGGAAGCGCGGGCTCGAGCACCTCGTGCCAGCCCTCTTCCCCCGGCCCCAGCCGGACCGTCGTCCAGACCGCGACGCTGTCGGGCAGCACGCGCGCGATGCGCACCTCGCCGGTGAGATCGTCCTGGACCAGCGCCGAGTCGGGAACCAGGACCGCCCGGTGGATGGCGCCCGTCTCGATGGTCGCGTTTCCGAATCGGCCGATCGCGCCGAAGGGGGCGCGCACGCTGGGATCAAGCCAGAAGAGCGCCGTCTGATCCGCCTCGCTCGTCTGCGGCAGCTTCCGTTGCACGGTCGCGGCGACCGTGCCGCCGCCGTCCATGCCGATCTCCGCCCTCTGGCCGGCGTTGACGCGCGCGGCTTCGGGCCGTGGGACGTGCACCTCGAACACCACCGAGCCGACCGGAACGATCGTGAGAAGCTCCCCTCCCTCGACAACCTCGGAGCCGGGCTCCACGGCGCGACGAAGAACGGTGCCGTTCGTGGAAGCCACGATCGGGACGCGGATGAGATCGCGCTCCGCGAGGCGGAGCGCGCGGGCCGCCTCGTCGTGCTCCGGGGGAGAACGGGCCTGGCGGACCAGGATCTCGGCCCCGCGCAGCGCCGCGCGCGACTCGTAGGTGACCAGGGTGCCGAGGGCATCCCCGCGCGCGACGGAATCCCCGGTCCGCGGCCCGAGCGCCTCGACGTAGGCTTTGAACGGCGCCGACACCGTGACCGAGTCGGAGAGGCGCCACTGCCCCGTCCCCTTCATCCGCTCCCGGACGCTCCGCTCCTCCAGCCTTCCGATACCGACGGGCACGGTCGGATGGGTCTCCGCGGAACCGGCATCGCCCCCCTTGCTTCCGCAGCCGGCGAGCGCCAGCGTCCCGGCGAGCGCCGCAACCGCAACCCACTTCATGGGCGGTCCTCTGCGCGGAACTGAGCGCTGCGGCTTTCTTGCAATGCATCCGCGTGCCGCTCCACCGCGTCCTGGTACAGGCGCCGGGCATCGAGAAGATCCAGGAGAAGGATCGCACCCCCGCTGTAGAGGCTCTTGACGCGGAGGAGATTCCGCTCCGCGCCGATGGTGGCATCGCGCGCCACCACCAGCCGGGTGTACGCCGATCTCCAGCGCGTCAGGATCTCGAGCGCGATCCTCTGCTGCGTGACCCTCTGGCCTCCGCTCTTGAGACCCGCCGCTCGCAGCGCGATCGCCTTGGACTGCGTGGAGAGGCGCGCCGCGCTTCCGCGGATCGGTGCACGTACGTTGATCGTCGCCGAGGCCCCGAGGTCCCTCCGCAGCCGGTCGGCCAGGGTGGCATTGGGATCCTCCGCGAGCAGGTCCGGAGGCACGGTATGCGTGAGGTCGGTTCCGGCGAGCCCCGCGTCCAGCGAAAGGTCCACCGTTGGGGCGGTGGTCCGCTTCGCCTCGAGGATGTCCAGGCGCGCCCGCTCCTCGGCGATCCGGGCGATCCCGATCTCGGGCTGGCGTGACACGCTTGCCATGATCCGAATCGAGTCCTCCGTGTTCGGCGGCCGGTCCGGGAACCCCGACCGAATCTCGAAGGTGGAGTCGGGTTCGAGTCCCATCAGTGCCATGAGGTCGATCTCCCCGGTGCGCTCGTCGAACTCGGTCTTCTCCAGAGCCGCCGCCGCGCTGTTCCGCTCCAGCGCGACGCGCACGGAATCGGTGGTGCTCCGGACTCCCGCCCGCACCGCGCCGCGCATCAGGAGCGCCAGGCGGTCGATCCAGTCGACGGCCTCGATCTGAGCGAATTCGACCTCTCGGAGACGAAGCAGCGTGATGGCGAGGTCCGCGCCCTGGAGCCCCACGTCGCGCCCCTGCATGGCGGCTTCGAGCTTCGCCTGCGCCAGGTCGAGCGCGCTCCGGGCGCGCGCCCGCGCGCGCAGCCCCCCATCCGCCAGGGCCCAGTCCAGCACGACCTTCGCTTCGTATTCGCCGAGGTTGGTGATCGCCGGATCGTAGAAGCCTTTCGGCGCGACGAGCGCCCGCCCCGCCAGGGCGAGATCGGGCCTCCGGTTCCGGGCAACGGCGGAGGATTCCAGTGCCGCGGCCTGGCGGTCCAGCTCGGCGGCCAGGACCGCGGGAGCGCGATGGCGGGCCAGCTCCACGACGGCCTCCACGCTGAGCGTGTCCGCCGTAACCGACGCGCCCATGGCCTCCGGCGCGCGCACGGCAGCGCCGAGACAAAGGACGAAGAGGAGACCCCCGATCCACCTCATTCCATCAATGTTACAGAAACCGGCGACCCCACGTCTCCAAAACGAGGATGGACCAGATCAGCTGGGCCCTGTCATGGGTGCCCGCGCGGTGATCGGTCCAGAGCCTCCGGACCGCGTCCGTGTCCAGGAATCGGGAGACGAAGGGATCCCGCGCGAGGACCCGCCGCTCGAAGATCTGGCCGACGCCGCCTTCGAGCCAGCGGTTGAGGGGCGGAGTGAATCCACGTTTGCGGCGATCGAGAATCGGGGAAGGCACGAGCCCGCGAAGCGTCCGTTTCAGTAGCCGCTTGCCGCGGCCCCAGGCGACCTTGGACGAGGAGGGCATCCGGGCGATGAGCTCGACCAGCGGTTGGTCCAGGAGAGGAACGCGGACTTCGAGGCCGTGCGCCATGCTGGCGCGATCCACCTTGGTGAGGATTCCATCGGCGAGGTAGGTCTTGAAATCGGTGTACTGGAGACGTGACGTCGAATCCCAGCCATCCCGTCTTTCGAAGGTTGCCAGGATCGTGGAGCGCGCATCGTATCCGTCGAGAGCCGACCGGAACGCGTCACGGTACAGGGTCTCTTTCAGCGCGGGACCGCAGATCGACATCTCGGAAGCATAGGCCGCGATCGGCTCCTGCGCGGCGCTCCGGAAGAGCGGCCCGAGCCGGAGCGGCTTGGGAAGCCACTTGCCCGCCGGCGCCATCCTGCCGGCCGCGGCGAGCAAGGTGGACGCCTGCTCCCGGGGCACGAGCCGGCGGATCGCGAGGCGCGTCTCGTTCTCGCGGTAGCGCCGGTACCCTCCAAAGCTCTCGTCGCCTCCGTCCCCCGAAAGACACACCGTGACATGCTTCCGCGTCTTCTCGCAGAGCACGAAGGTGGGAACCGCGGAGGGATCGGCGAAGGGCTCGTCGTAGTGCCATGCCATCCTGTCGAGCAGATCGCCGGTCGGCTCCGCGACCGGAATGTCGTGCCAGCCGGACCCGTAATGCTCCGCGGCCAGCTTGGCGTAGGTACGGTCCTCATCGCGTGTGTCGGGGAAGCTCGCGGTGAACGAGGGAATCGATCCTCCCATGCGCTGCGCCATGAACCCGAGGACGGCGGTCGAATCCATGCCACCGGAGAGCAGAGTCCCCACCGGAACATCCGAGCCGAGCTGCCCCGCCACCGCCTCGCCCAGGGCGCGGCGGAGTGTCGGGACGATCGATTCGGCCGCGCTCGCGTCGGCGGAAAAATCCAGGTCCCAGTACTGCGTCCGGACGAGGCCGCGCTCCGTCACGAAGAGCATGTGCCCTGCTTCGAGCTTGGAGATCCCCTGGAAGATCGTGCGCGGCGACGGGACGTATCCAAACGTGAGGAAATCCTCGACGCCGCGCTCGTCCACACCGCGCGAGACGGAGGGATGACACAGGATTGCCTTGGGCTCCGAGCCGAAGACGAACGTCTCTCCATTCCAGAAATAGTAGAGCGGCTTGATGCCGAGCCGGTCGCGGACCAGCCACAAACGGCGCTCGCGCTGGTCCCAGAGCGCGAAGGCGAACATGCCGCGAAGCCGCGATACGCAGCGCTCCCCCATCGAATGGTAGAGCTGGAGGAGCACTTCGGTGTCGCTCCGGGTGCGGAAGCGGTGTCCTTCCGCGATCAACTCGTCGCGAAGCTCGTTGTGGTTGTAGATCTCGCCGTTCAGGACGAGGACGGTGTGGCCGTCCTCGCTCACGAAGGGCTGCGCGCCCCCCTCCAGATCCACCACCGCGAGCCGGGTGTGCGCGAGTCCGATTCCCTCACGACCGTACGTTCTCTGACCGTCGGGCCCGCGATGGGCCAGCGCCTTGTTCATGCCATGGAGGATGGTCTCGGAATCGGAACGGTGCGGGCCGAAGCCGCAGAAGCCGGCTATGCCGCACATGGGATCACCACCGGAGGGTGATCCCCGGATGGATGAGGAAGGCTGCGTTGTTGTCCAGGCTCAGGCCGATCGAGTAGGCGAGCCCGTCGAGGGAGAGATAGCGCGCGCCCAGGGTGCCCACGATCTCGGCGCCGCCGATTTCGGTCGTGCCCGGGACCCCCGGGGTGGCCGTGCCTTCCCCGGTGCTCTGCGCGGCGGTATGACCGAACACCTCCCCGACCAGCTGCCACCGTTCCTTCCACTGGAATTCCTCGGAAACCGCGAAGTTCTCCATGTTGTTGACCTGCACGCCCGACGGCGCGCCCACGACGGTGTAGCCGAGGTTGACCTGCGTGTCCCAGCGCCCGGAGCGCTTGCCCCCGATGACGTAGACACTGTAGTCGGTCTCCCCGGAGCCGATGCGTAGATTCTTCGCGGTCGGGACCTTGACCTCGCCCGCGAGCGCCAGGCTGGGGGACCCCTTCCTCCCCTCGCGCAGGAGCATCGTGGCCGTCACCTCGACGTCCCCGAAACCGCTCTGCGAGACCGCTCTCGTGTCGTGGATCCGATTGTACGGGACCGGCTCGACCAGGAGCTCGAGACGGTTCGTGATCCCGTACTCGATGGCGAGCGGCGTGGCGGTTTCCGTACCGTCCCCCGACCTCTGGTGCTCGAACCCTGCTTCGAGCTCGAACCTACCCTTGCCCAACATGTGCGTCGATTCGGTTTCCAGGGGTTGACCCGCCCAGGCCGGCGATCCGATCAGGATCACCGCCGAGCCGACTGCCAGCAGGGTCACAGCGCGTTTCATCATTACCTCCATATGTAACACGGCGATCCGTCTCATCATCACCTCATTGTTTCGGCACGGGGATTGAATGGAGTCTGAACCATGGGGAGCCGCGCTTCCTACCGCACCCACGCCCGCACTCACGATGGGGAGAGCCAGGTGGGAATGAACAGCTCGAAGCGGGCGCCGCCCAGGGTGGAGGAAGAGACGAGGACGTCCCCTCCATGGGCGCGCGCGACCCGCCGGAGGATCGGGAGCCCGAGACCGAACCCCTCGTGCCCGGCCCGGGCCTCGGCACTCCGGAAAAAGGGATCGAAGACGCGCTCGCGGTCCGCGCTCGCGATTCCGGGTCCGGCATCTTCCACCACGACGGTGCCGCGCCCGGACCCGTTGAACACGCGTACCCGGATGCTCTGGCCCGGAGCGGTGAACTTGAACGCGTTCGAGAGGAGATTCCGGATCGCCGACGCGAGAAGCGTCGCGTGGCCGCGCACCAGGACCTCGTCTTCCGCCGCCACCGCGAAGTCCCCGGCGCGCTTCCGTTCCGCTTCACGGAATTCGCGGTCCAAATCGCGGACCAGATCGCTCAGGTTCACCGGCTGGCCCAGCTCACCCCGCACGCTCGATTCGGGATCCGATCCACGAAGGAGGAGCAGGAGCGCCTCCACGAGATCGGACATGGCGCGCGCCTGCTGCAGGGCGCGGTCCAGGCCGTCGCGGATGTGCGGTGGGATGGAGGGATCCTGGACCGCGTACTCGATCTCGCCGCAGAGCACCGTCAGCGGCGTCCGCAGCTCGTGCGCCGCGTCCTGCGTGAAGTTCCGCTCCGCCCGGAGGATCTCGTTCAAGCGCTCGAGGAGCCGGTCGAACGATCCGGCGAGCACGCTGATCTCCTGGGGATCGGCATCGCTGCTGAAGCGGAGCACCTCGCCGTCCCAGGACGTGTCCTCCGCCTGCGAGGCGATGCGCGACAGGGGGCGCAGGGCGCGGCGCGCGATCACCCGGCTGGACGCGCTGACGACGAGGAGGAGCGGGAGCGCGGTCATCGCGAGCGCCAGGATCATCGCGAGGACCGCGCGCCGCCGCGGCTCGTCGGACATCGAGGCCACGATCGAGCCTCCTCCTTCCAGGGGGAGACGGATTTCGCGCCGGTGCTCGTGG
>Ga0137394_10003537_pt1 | contig 11779 bp, 7 predicted proteins | sample czobulk116metaG_FD_108278 | JGI IMG/M metagenome (GOLD analysis project Ga0137394, IMG submission 108278) | Vadose zone soil microbial communities from Angelo Coast Range Reserve, California, USA - czobulk1.16 metaG | ecosystem: Environmental > Terrestrial > Soil > Vadose zone | place: USA... | reverse complement strand
GGACAATAACGTCGGTCGCCGCGTTGCCATCAGATCGTAGCTCGCTTCAGTCGAGTCACGTGCCCCGCCAATCGCGACGTCCCTTTTGTTTGGCTGCGGCGGTGCCACAACCAAACAGTCCACAAGCCCGCGGGAAACCAACAAGTGTTGTCCTGTTCCTCCAGGCCTCCAGCGCTCAGTCTACATCCGATCCTCTCCCAGGAGACCTCATGCTTCCCTTTATTGTCGCCTTGGTTTTCGCTGTGGGCCTTCCTTTGCTGCCTTCTAGCTTGTACAGAGCGCTCCATCTTCCCACTTTGAAATTCAACTTCCTGTCAGCTCGCCATGCACCTGAACAGGTATCTGTTTCTTCCCCAGGACCGGCGCTCCTCCCAGAAAACGTCTACTCCGAAGCCGGCTCCGAGTCCAGCGAATCTCCCCAGTATTTGACTTTTCCCGACATAGCTAGTGGTAACTGCTTGAACGACGCGGCGGCGGCGCCTATATGCATGTCGCTTACGGAGGAACAAGATTCGCCCCAGCCATCTATCTGGGACCTTATACACGCTCAACTCTTGTATCAGCTCGCCGAAGCTACGGTCATCATAACCCTCTCATTCTTTGCCACTTCCGCGTTCCTTTCTCGGCGCTATTTCTGCACATTCCTCGAACGCCTCACTACCGCGCTATTTATCTCTAGGCACTATAGTCCGAAGGCTGCCTTTTCTGCTTTCCTACAAGACGTCTTCTGTGGACTACACCAGTATTGGATGGACGACAACGTTTCCAAGGGCGAAACCGCAAAGTCGGTGGCCAAAAACTCTCAGCAGGCAGCTCTTGAAGTCTTCGCTAACGCTATCCCGGGAGAGAGCCACGAAAGAGACGCTTCCGTTTCCTCCTTAGTGTCCGTCTCCAACCTACAAGATACCCTCGATCTCGCGTCTTTGGACAAGTCTAGCCTTGGTTCTGGGTCGTCATCTAGTGCATCAATTACGCTGCCTCACTCTACAAAGGTCTCCTCTGCGATCGATCCTGCACGCACGTCTCCCTTGGATCTGTCCGCTCATCCTCTCTGCAGTAACATAGATATCTCTAAGCAAGAACGGTCTCAGTTTATCCATACCGAAACGCCCCTCCAGCCAAGGATCAATCTATCACCTTCTGTCGAAACACCTGGACTTAATAGCGACCCTTTTTCTCCGCTCACACCGTCTCCTCCCACTAGCTCTACAGCGTCTCTTCCGTCTATTTCGATGGAGGATCTATACAACTCAAGCCGACTCATCACCGCCCCAACCTTCCTCCCAGAGCCTCCTCGTACAGAACAAAAAGCGAGTGTCTCCGACCCCTCCCGTCTTTCTCAGTCGTCTTGCGGCCACGAGTCTCTTAGCAACGTCAATTCTGCCACTACCGACCCTGGGTTCCCACCAGAGAGTAACAGCACCTCGTCTCTGATATCTCAGAGCAGCCGCAGACGATACAAGTCGGATAGTATTCAGGTTCTCGCCACCCGTTGTCATCTTGGGGATACTACTTCTCTGTTGGATCCGGCAAAGGTAGACGTAACCTGTGCATTCTGGAAAGGCGCGCCTCAAGATGGTGAAAGAGCGACCGAGACGCTTGTGAAGGAAGCACCGGCACCGGCGCGCCTTCCTCAGAGCTTGCCACCGCCGCGTATTAGAAGAAATACGTCAGAACAGGGACAAAACAGCCTGAGTGCTGCTGATGCCGCTCTTGCGGGGCTCGTTGTCACGACCGAGGGCGAACTGATTGTGCCTGCGAGCCAGAGGACGGACGGAAGGTACAAGGTCCAGCTCTGTTCATCGTCTCCTTTACTCATACCTGCCTCCCGCAGTTTGCGCAAAGAGATCAGATTGCGCCCTGGTTATGCCCTGCGAGAAGCCTTTGCCGAAAAGTACCTCCCGCCAGCAGCGCGTCGGAGGACGTCGACATGGAACCCCCTCTTTCCCGAGTCTTCGGCGTCATCCCCCTCATCACCACATAGACACGATTCTTCGCTACCTTCGACGCCAAGAGACTTTTGCCAGGGAGTTTTCGTTCACGAAAGCAACCGAGGCTCCCTAGCGTCTCAATCCGACAATTGGCGGCGACCCAATTCTGGACTGGCCTCGAACGCAAGACTACCGGCAACAGTTGGTAAAGGTGCAGGGGCGGAGTCAACGCCAGTTGCAGTAGAAACCCCTGAGAGAAATCCGGCACCAGCAATCTCTCCCCAGGCATCCACTGCCCTTGTGAAGACAGATGCAATCACCTCTACATCGATGATAACGACGGTTGCTCAAGCGACGGTACCTGTTGTCGGTCAGAATACTCCAATCCAGCCCGCGGATCATCTTCCATCTCCTCCTACTCTCGATATCTCAACCGAGAAGGAGATGGGGTCCGCCGCGGAGACGACTAAGGCCAGCAAATCTGCGGATGCAGCCGATAATGATCCGGATAATCAGGAAAATCAGCAACTGGAGGCACCAAGCCCTACTCCTAGCGCATTTACAGCCGCGGGAAGGGAAAGTCGTCGTCCGCTACGGGATATTACATTCTCCTTTTCAGTCCCGAAGTCGAAAGCTGCTAGCGAAGACCTGGCTCTTGCCCCGCCAACAACCGTAGAGACACTCGCGATCTTCTCACACGTCCCGGATATCTTCCCAAAGGGTCATCTTCTCAGAACGCCGACCCGGACTAGCGAGGATTTCGATCGCGCGATCCGAGAAACCGCGCTCAACTCGCCCCGAAAACGGAGGCAATCTGCTGCGGAGTCCAACTTGCCGGTGTTCCAGTTCAAGGCCTTGTCTATGTTTACACCGGCGCATCCGAATCGCCTCCCGCGTGCTCGTCGCTCGGCGCCGCACCTCGGCAAGTATACCGGTAAGCAGCAGCAGCAGCAGGGGAAGTTGCCCCGTGCTGCGCAGACTCCGGATGGCTTGAAGCGACGGCGGATCCGCACGGCTAGCTCCCGTGGCGTGGAGAACTGGACCATCAACTTGGCCTCGGCCTCGGCCGCGGCCACGCCAACGATCGATCACAGCGGGCAGATCGTGCTCCCTGCTGGAACGGGGTGGAAAGGTCGTTCGTTGGTGGGGGCGGGACAGATACCGCAGCGTCAAAGGCAGCCCACTGCGGTCCTCGCGTAGGGATCAAACGTCTTTTATTTCTTTTGTCGAATTCGGTTTGTACCCACCAGACATTTTATGTACCAGTATTGTATCAGACCGGATAGAAACATGACATTATATTCCTATTCCCTGGCCCACATATTACCTCCCTTACCCCCGATGGTCTTGACACCTTTTCGTGGCCGTGGTGAACCCCCACTCCCGACCGACTTGAGCCAGGGTCACCCTGCCGTTCGCATAGTTATGCACAGTAGTTGTGATGTTAGCACACAATAGTCCCCACAGCGGCGCCGAGCCGCATTGGGCTGGTGTCGAAGTCGAGAAAATTTGACCCGCGAGTAGTTGGATGGCGGAAAATAAGTTACAGGGAGCGCACCTTAACAAATGGGTCGACGAGCAGGACGTCTTCAGTCGAGGTGCTCCTCGAGCAGCGGGAGCATGCTCTTCGGAAATAGTGGCTCGGCACCCCACGAATCCGAGTGGCCGACCTCGACAGAGTCGACGAGGGAGAGCGCCTCTGGCGGGAGCGCAGCGGCATCTTCAGCGGAGCAGACTATGTTCTCAATGGGGTTGCCGAGGTCCACGCGGTGTTGGAGGAAACGGAGCAGGATCTGTCCGTCATCACCGTCGCACATGCTGCTGCTCCCTACCGCCGCCGGACTCATCGCTTCCGTCGTCTTGGGGGAATGTGGCGGCGGAGGTGGTGGTCGGAAGAGGTGGATGACGCGGAGGTTCGGAAGGAGGCGCGAGGGCGCGACGCGCTCGTCGGCTGCGGCGATGGCAGCTATGATCTGGATGGGTTGGACGATGCGGAGGCGGAGGACCTTGACTGCTGGGATGGCGCGGAGGAAGCGCGGCCATGCGTCTGGGTGGCAGAAGAAGCGGGACCAGTCGTAAGGGGTTGCGCTGGAGAGGGTGAGCTGCGTGAGATGTGCGACGTCGACGCGGAGGGACGAGGCGAGGGCGAGGCCGGGGCTGCCGTCGGGATCTGGTGGCGGTGAGGGTGCGGTCGCATAGGGTGCGGAGCAGAGGGCGTCGAGGGAGCCGCGGTGGAGGCGGACGCTGAAGAGCGTCTCGCCCGCGCGACGGCCGTGGAAGACGAGGTTGTTGCGGGCGGGCTTGCCGGGTGTGAAGTGGGAGGCCTCCAGGTGGAGCTCTGTGACGGGGCCGAAGGGCGTGGCGGCGCGGCGGCAGGGCGGGTATAGGTCCATGGCGGCGTACTTTGTCGGGTCGAGGAGGAGGACGAAGCGGGTGGTGTCCAGTTCGGGGGCGTCGAGGTGCTCGAAGAATTTTACGGTCCCGAAGAGGTTGTCGATGACCCACACCTGGAACCAGTGGAGCTCGCGCAGGCGACGGAGCGCGACGGGCGTGCGCGGGGCGCATTCGTAGGTGTGCGGGACCGAGTTGAGCAGCGCGAGGTACTCCAGGTTTGGCGCGGCTGCCAGGCACGCGAGCAGCGCGTCGAGGTCGAAGGCGCGCTCTGCGAGCGTGAGCGAGCGGATGGACGGCGAGAGGTGCGTGTCGAGCGGTAGGCAGGCGCGGAACGTCAGTTGGCGGAGTCGGCGCGACGAGGCGAAGAAGGATTGTGGCGGGAGCACGCCGTCCCGGCTGTCGTCTCTGAATCCGTACTCGCTCATACGGATCGAGAAGTGCTCGAGCGAGGGCAGGGCCAGATCCCGGTCGTGCTTGGCGAGGAGGGCGTAGAAGTCATACGCGCGATCGCCGTAGACGTGCATGTGCAGCCTGCGGACGCGCGCGGCGTGCGGCTTGACGATCGTTCGGAAGACCGCGAAACTGTTGTTGTTGTTGTTGTTGTTGTTGTTGTCGTCGTTGTCGTCGTCGTCGTTGTCGCTGTCGTCATCGTCGTAGGGGTCGTAGTGGCGGTCGCCGTCGTAGCGGTAGTAGTCTTCCGGCGCGCCGCCGTGGCGCATGTAGATGGAGAACGCAAAGTCGAGGGGCATGTTCCGCGAACGCTCGAGAAAGCAGAGCGCCGCGATCGCGTCGTCATCTTCGCGGATGACGGTCCAGAGGGTGGGCGTGCTCAGAGTGACGTGTCGCCATTTTTGGCAGACGTGCGAGGCGGGGACGAGGCAGGCGCCACCGCCTAGGTAGCCGAAGACGTGGACGAGGAGCTCGGGAGGGAGTCGGTTGATAGGTCGCAGTTGGCTCCGCAGGATGCCGACTTGTCTCCGGACGCCATCGATCAGCGTTTCGACTTGCGCGAGCTACAAAGTAGACGATTGCATTTATGTCGAGAACGCAACGACGGACTCAAACGACGAACCTCGCTCGCCAGCACAGAGGCGGATGCGTGGCCGCTCAAGCAGATTTCTGTCGTATTCGACAACTCGAGGTCCAGCGCACGAGCGAGCGTGAGCGCCAAAAGGCGTGTCCCCGTCCCAGACGAGTCAAGATCAGACATATGGATATGGTGCCTGAGATTGTTATGGAGAACCCTCTCAACCGCGGAACGATCTACGGACGTTTTTTTTCTTACGCAGGCGAGGGAAGAAAGAAAGAAGTATGTACGGAGGACGATATCGATTGGATCGAGCTCGGTGAGCGGCGTAACATGATAGACCGATTTATCACGAGAACGTCGAATTTCTGTGATGGCGCCGTCGCACGTGATCGACAAACCGACCCGCATCACTGGTGTTGATACATACCACGAACGTTGTGCATGATCACCTACCGAGATGTTCCTGGAATCCCATGATCTATGCGTTCTCTCGCCCTATTGTTTTTTTATCGTGCATCTTAGAGCGATGAGGCACCACAGCATCACACGACCATCGTATGACCGAGGCGGACTTTTCGTCGCGAGGCTCGGGTCGAATGTTAATCATCGACATGCGTAGCGTAGGATGGTGCCAGGAAACCCTCACGCAATACATGGACGGTTGTTATGCGCACAGGAAGTTCCGCAGATGTCCCGAATTTACAGCACAATAGATCAGATCCGACAGTCCAGTGAATAAATCCCAACCCCGAGAAAAACCACCTTAATTTGTCCAGTTCTGCAATGCGAGACAATGTCGCCCTATAGAAGTTGGCTGGCGCAGTCGCTCGGCCCGCAGTAGCTCATTTTTCACTACAGTAGTACCGTGACAGTTATCGCCGGTCGTCGATTATCTCACCGCTTTTCCTGACGGTCCCGCGGAAGGCTATACAGTATCGCAGGAAAAGAGTTTTGCCGGATAGACTCTAGCTTGCACGTCCCAAATACGAGGAAGCCGGAACCGCGCCACATAAAGCGCGCATATTTTTACGTGCTTGAGAAAGGTAGGACGCTGATCTGTGTTGTGAGCGCGCAATAATTGCAAACATGGTCTGTGGCCCCGCCATGGGATAAAATATCTGACGCTAGCTTGTTGGCCGGCCTTGCGCAATGGAGGGAACAAAAGTAGGAGGATTGTCTAGAAGCACCTTGCTGTGTTATACAGTAATACGGTGTTCACGTTACTGTAACGTTACAGTATACACATTCGCAAGAATCTTGCAGTAAAAATGATATGCTATATTCACATGTAGTCTTCCTCCTCTTCCATTTGATCGTTTCTACGCGCTGTATGCACCCGGTGTGTCTACCGCGCTAGGAAAAACAGTGAAGCAAGCGAGGGCTTACGCGAACGGAACGATCATGGCTGCGGCGAGACACCACCTTCCACCTTGGGCTCCTCAACCGCGGTAGACGGCATACGCGCAGTTTGACCACTCGCACGTTGCTCGCTAAGCTCTTCGTCATCCTCCTCGACCGCGCCGCGCGCACCGCAGCCTTCGCAGTCGCCATCGTCATCGTCTAAACGCATGACTTCGACCATCCACTTGGCGCCCTCGTCCCACCCCGCGGCCTCAGCCTCACCGAGGGGCGAGCGCCCCGCGCCATTCTTGACGTCGATCAGGCGGGCCCCGGGCCCGTCAGGGAACGTGACGAGCGCGCGGGCCGTGGCGAGCTGCGCGTTGAGCGCGGCCCAGTGGAGCGCGGTCGAGCCCGCGTTGTTTTGTGTCGAGAGGAGGATCGGGGGCGATAGAGGGAGGAGGAGCTCGAGGAGCTCTCTTGCGCGGATCGGCGTGCGGTTCTCGCGGGGAGGCAGGCAGGGTGGGGGATTCAGGACTCACCGGTGTGGCCGTTGGCGGAGGCCATGTGTAGGATGGTGTTACCGTTTTCGTCGCGTGCTTCGTTGAGCAGGGACGTGCCGAAGCGGTCGATGAAGGTCTTGACGTCGTCCAGGTCGCCGTAACGACAGGAGAGGAGGAGATCTTCTACGTCGTCGGGTGATGGGATGGAATGTTGTTTCATCGCAATACGAGTTTGTTGCACGCGGGTCTGTGGGTATGTGAAACTGATATGGGTCACGGACTCGGAAATTCCGATCGGAGTCTCGGGTCCCTGACACTCAACCGGGACTTGGCTTCTCCGGGGTCCATCATAGGAGTACCACATATTATATTTGCAACAAAGGCCGCGGAAGGGTAACCAAGTACATGTTCAAGATATCCCGTCTCAGTTCCTCGGAGATTAGCACAGTGTACAAGGGGAATTACTATAGTACTGTTACAAGTTTCAGAGAGTCAAAGACGGGCGTGGGCACCACGGGCACCGTGGCACTGGCCGTGAGAGAGTGGAAGGGCAGAAGTCCAATCGAGCGCAAAACGAACTGCGCCTCCTTCGTCTTCGGCGCCCGCATATGGCCCTCATGATCAAGGAACTCGGCTAATCACTAAGTCCTTTTTCACTCTCATCTCGTCCCACGCCGTGCCGAGAGCGCTTGCACAAACTCAGATCTGGGACTTCGCGACCCATGTGCTCCAATGATGGACGGGAGTGGAAAGAAGAATAGAACAGGTGCTTTTTTAGACATTCATATATAATTCGTGATGTGTTTTCCTGGCCCGTACCGCTTTTTACCCCCCTCCCTCTTTCGAGGTCAGTCCGTGTATCGGTTCCCGCTGCAGGCAGTTGGCCATGTGCCATTTAACACCCCCCACCTATCTCGCCTGGTCCTTGCTTTCATGTCTGGTGGGTCCGCCCCCCTCCTTCCGTCCCCGTTTCTGGAAGGGGATCTGACATATTTGCTCGATTAGATGGGCATTTTTCTGATCTATCATCTCTGGTGCTTTGACCGCTTCAAGTGCATAAGGTGCGTATCTATGTCCGAACTCCACTTGCACACACCGTCCTGAGCGCGTTGTAAGGTGGAACCAGGGCACTCAAGGAACTTTCAAGCGTGTCATGACAGTTCGTAACAGTGCTTGCTCGTTCGACCAATGTGACCGTTCTCTGATTGGCGCCCCAGTATTCTTATTTGTTGAGCGTACCCCTCCTCATCACGTACGCCGTTGGCTTCTGTATCATCAAGTACTCGGAAGGTTACATCACACTCCCCGTGTATGGAGGTACGTCCAATGTCATGTTTTTGATTTCGCTACTTTGCTCAACTGTCGCAGTTGTTCCTATGCCATATCAATTATGGACGCATGCTCACAGACAAGCCATCATACCCTTGTATTTCTGCATCGCGGTTGCTTGGGCCCTCGAAATGTGAGTCGGCCTTGCGTTGAGTCTGAATCACAGCCGTCTTATTCCGCGTTGTGCCATGCGTCTTGTTGCAGGGTCACACACCTCGAAGGTAACGCGTCTTTTTTTCCCATGAACCCCGAATGCTTTCCTCCTCGTCACTAACGCCCACGACAGAACTGTGCTTTTGGCTGTACGTCGTCAACGCGCGGCCGAAACAGAAGGATTGGTTCAACAGCCTGTATTTCAAGGCGTGGGTGGCCGGCTCGGGCGTCGCCATTCTGTATATGCCACTCGTGACTATCATCACCCGATCGGATCCCGTCAAGGTGCGCTGTCTTTCATAAAGCCACTTTGTGTAAGTTTCCGTTGCTGAGATCACCTCTCAAGTGCGAGGCATGGACCTTTTTGGCGGGTGGCCTGGGAAGTCTTGCGCTCACGATATGGTTCCTTCCCGTGTTGTAAGTGTTGTTTCAAATGTCGGCAAAGCTGTTGTGCCTATCCGACGTGCAGGTATCTCTTCCAACCATTCCTAGGCGGATTAGTGAGTTACCGTTGGAATCGCTTTCTTGCGTAACTGACCTCCTCGCAGCGAAAAGAAGGTGTTGATATGAGCACCATCATTCGCCTCACCAAATTCCATGAGCTCAATGTGCGTACCATCTGGCCCATCTCGGCTCGGCGTCTCAGAATGCAAACATGATGTACCCTAGACTATCCGCGTCGTCTTTCGCCTTATATTCGCGTTGCCTCTCATTATCTTGGCGATTGATGGTGTACGACACAACCATCCCATTAACCAATCCTTGTACGTTGTCCTTGTGGCAGTGCTATTCCTATGCTGATCGCCTTTTTTCCCGTAACAGTTTTGGATCCGGTACGTAGTTTAGACATCCTAAAATAGAGGACTGAGTACTGAAAGCTCGAATTGAAGAGTTCCTCTCTATGCTTGCCGGGTTTGGCCTTGTTATATCATCCGCAATTACGCTTGTGGTACGGTTCTTCATCTCCCACGGCTCTATGCTTCCTCACCTACACGCGCACAGATCTTCTTCCCTCGCTCCATAGAGAACGAGATAGCCGCCCAAGACGCAGGAATCCGGAGCCGCGGATTCTTTACCTCGCGAAATCACCTCACCTTCGTTTCACAAGAACAGGAGCTCTACGGAGCATATGACCCAGAAGATGTGCCGATGGACAGAAAAACCTCTTCGCCTTCTTCGCCTTCGCAGAAGCATGCGCCTTTCCCGCCCTCGTCACAAGATTTTATGCCGACGCCATTACCACTCCTGCCGATGACGACGACGCCCATGGAGCCTATCCGCCTCGCGCCGAACCGCCGCCCGCCCTCTCCCGACGATGTGAAGTCGCCTCAGCAGTCACCTCAGCAGTCGCCTCAGCAGTCGCCTCAACAGAGCAACCCGGACAGGTTCAACAACCCCGCGACCAAGGTCTCGCAGTCAAGGCCAAACTTTCGATAGCCAATAGGTGCGTGGACATCGCGCACCGTAACCCGCGGCGCCTTCTCCTTGCCCCGATTTCGCAGTGCTGACCATGAACGTGGTCGGTCCTATTTTAGATCTGGGAGGTCGGTCGCAGTGGTGATTGAGGGATGACTGACCACGCACTGGAGATCCCAGATTGATGTCACGTAGAGGTAAATTTGATGGTCCGATATGACTCGTTCTGTTAGCTTGCTTCGCATCATCATTCAAACGGGCATGGAAGTTATGAGCGGCATCATGGGTATTACATGAATTACTACAGCCTCATGCGATCTCTATTTCAGTTACAGCATCGGCTTATCCGCGACTCATGCTCATGACGAGACGGAGAGCGAGGATTGCCTACGCGCTTGTCGTAGACTTAACCCCCCTGGACCCTCGTCCTACTTTACACTTAAAACGCTATCTCCATCTACGCCGCGGATTTACACAAGGCTAATTTATTCGCATTTGGTGAATCGAGTCGCGCTCGCGACCGAGACACTGTACTGTAGTAACTGTACTCGCGTCATGGTTCCATTCTATGTGTGCGTGAGGTATGATTGATACATACACCTTCCCAGAATTCTCCTCACACAGCTGCCAGAGTGGTGCATAGATCCGGCGCAGGGAAGAGACACAGCCCTAAAAACATGTGCGCGCTGAATTGTGCCCGTGCCAGTGACTGGCCGGGCGTAACGCGCCCATCCATCCACATGGCATGGAGGACATCGAGCGCAGACGGTCGTTATGGGGGGGCATGCATGGTGTTCGTGTTTCAGAAGGTCAGATCAGCGTAGATCAACCGCCCATTTCTCCACAAAATTTCCATGGCTGTGTGAGCTCCACTGTAATCAGCTGAGTTTGAGAGGAGCACAGCCCGGGCCCCCAGTCCAGTGATCACTGGCACAGCCTCTCTCCCCGTCTGAGGCCTTTGTGCACTTCCACGAACGTGCATGTTATGTCCTCGTGGTTGATGGGGCGGTGCAGGTGATCGCCAGCCAGTAAGCCAGCCCCACTCGCTGATCTGACGAGTTGATGAGGATGAGGATGTGGAGATCCCGCGTGGTTCCCTATCACCTCTTCGAGTTGATTGACGTCGATCGGCTGATAGCACTATAGATACTATATTGTTACGATGCAAAGAGTTCGAACCTGAACCTCGTTTCTCTCTGGGTCCGAGTCCGAGTCCGAGTCCGAGTCCGCCGGTTGGTCCGGTCCATCCCGGGTAAGAAGATAAAACTTTATCCGACAGCCTCAGCAAGTGCCCCCTACTGAAGTCTTACTGTACCAGGTAATCGTACCGACAGGCGTACTCAATATCCATTCCGGGCAAAAGTCGTCCACGATATCATGCATGCTCGTTACGGAACGCATCCGCACCCACAAAGGTCAGTAGCCTGAGGCTGGATGGCAGTGTCGGTGGGTTATTGTGCCTGGCCGCCTGCACTGGCACATAGGACTTCAGTGAACTTCGTGGAGGCGATGGTGGGCGGCGCCGCCACTGAGCATAGTAACGTGATAAAACTATGCGAGAATTGATAGGCTACGGGGCGCACGGAGTGGGAGTGAGCGGGACAGATTGTCCCTTGCCCCTAACTCGGGGCGTCTCTTTATATGAGACTGCGACTTTGTATCCGACGTACAAGATAAGCTGACAT
>Ga0137394_10003536_pt1 | contig 11780 bp, 7 predicted proteins | sample czobulk116metaG_FD_108278 | JGI IMG/M metagenome (GOLD analysis project Ga0137394, IMG submission 108278) | Vadose zone soil microbial communities from Angelo Coast Range Reserve, California, USA - czobulk1.16 metaG | ecosystem: Environmental > Terrestrial > Soil > Vadose zone | place: USA... | reverse complement strand
CAAACGACAGGATAATGCAATATTTTCCTTCTGCACGTGGGCCACTGGCAGTCATGATCCACTTACGCCCGATGTGATAACGGCAAATCAGCTGTCGTACCAATTTCAATTTATCCTATGAGGATTCTTCTAATAGTGTTTCATCACAGGCCTTGAAATGGAAACGGAAGTGACTCGGCACCTTTTGATCGTGCGTTTGCACGACATATAAAGTACGTTGGTAACAGAATACGATCACCCCCTAAAGTCCACTCACCCCATCAAAAAAGATCGGTGTCTCTCGCGTCTGCGCCCTTTCCACCCGCAGTTCTGTACAAGAAGTAATTCTCCATCAGACCTCCGAATCTACTGTGGAAACCCCATTTTCGCGCAGAAATTCTTATCCACCCATCATGCTCTTTGGGTCTTACCCACCCAAATCACGATCATCGAATGATAATCTCATACTCACATATATATGGAACACCCAAAAGCGTCTTATCCGCGAGAAGACCAACGAAATGTGCTATCTATGTATGGTTCGAGGCTGCCAAAAACATGGACCAGCAACGACGCGTTTGCCTTCGGTGGGTCCAGGGTTCCTTTCTCAGCCGCGCCTGCTAGTAGTATACACTCAAAAATTGTCATCACACAGCTCTAATCTAACGATGCGGGCGGATTACCTATTGCCCCTTCGAAGGCGGTTCAACACGACGATCAAACAATTTATTGAACTAGGAGGCCACGGTAGGTGCGCGGTTTGAGAAGGTCCAGAGATTTCATCACGAGTTAACGTTAAGGTCAAAGTCATTTGCGGCAGAGTCGTACGGTCAGAAATTTTTCGTCTCAATGTGTTGCCTCGAGACTGATGGTTAATTTCGCATTCATTTGCATCCACTAAATCCACCGAAATCAGGAGACATTCATGACTTAACCATGTGACATGTGGATTGACTTTGGTGCCTCGCCGTCGCCTTGCGCTGTTATGAAGTACGGATGAAAACCCCGTGTCGATTCTTAGCCACCAAGACCCGATCGCCGCCTTGCGCCAAATGGTCGATAAAGGTTCATGTGACCTCTTATCGTGAACGTGGTGCGCTATCCCTATGTCTGTAAAATTTGATAGGTGTCCAAGGGTGTGCAGATTATTCTGGACAACCCTAATCAGCTTTAAACGCCAGTCATCTACGAAACGGCAACCATCTTAGCGAGACTGCCCCGTCATGCCTACCCACATGAAGCTTGCAGGAGAAATCTTCGACTTATCCGTGGTACGTTTCACTGCCCTGCGCCGGGCCCCTGGTACAGCAATGTATCGAATTCGCGCTTTAACGGCCTCAGCCCTTAGCCCACGGTGCGCCGCTTGGGGGAATTTCACTTGAGCGGGGTAAGGGGCCGAAGATAACCCTACGGCACAAGTAAAGCTAGATATCCGCCGATAAGCGCTTGGACTCGAGTTGCTCCGCACCTTGAAAATAGGAGCTTCGCACAGGGGTACGTGAAGCAAGAGAACTTGTCCAAGCACTTGACATGTTCATAGCTCTGGATGTCCTACGTAGGGTTCTGTACCATGAGGTGGACGTTAACGGACTCAAAAAAAAAAGAACCCCCCATACTCCTAGCGAGACGGCCGTTTCCCATGAGGAGATCGATATGGTCTGCGCATTATGGTACTCACGGTTCGCAGTAAAAACAATGGCAACTCTTCGAGGTGACAAATGCCGCGGCGTTAGAGCCGACGCCGAGTAGGTTTGGTACGGCGTGGCTGCGTGGCAGAGCATTGGTTGAGTTGGATGTTCTTAGCCTTCATCACAGTCAGGCATGTCCATCCAGCGAAACACAAATCCTGACGACGTGTTCTCTGGAGCAGATAGGACCCTCCGGACCATCCCTCTTTCAAAGGACCAAAAGATGAACGAGATTGGATGCAGAATATACGCGCCTCATCCAGCGCCCCTAAATGCAAGTAGTGGCTTATTGAAACAGTCAACATCCTCGGAAGTGCCGAAAGGACGGCCATGTGGAAGGTTTGACTCCGGCTAGGGCAAAATAAGAAATCAAACTGACATAGCGAGGAACGGGAACGTGGCCTTGGAGGCAGGTTAACGCCGACCCTAGAGATAGCCGGTGATCTGAAGACTGAAACGTTACATTGTAAAAAAATCGAAGGGGCGGGTGCAAATGAAGTCCGGGTGCAGATGTCGTGAATTTACACATAAGGCTTTCAAGTGTTCGTTACACAGGGACTCAAACTTGCAGCATAAGGTCACTAGAAGGACCAAGGGACCAGCTTCCAACCTGTAAGGATTCTCAGGTTATATGGCCAAGGGACCAGGATGCAGCGACTAGGGTGTAAGGTCACCGTACCGCGGCTGACTCGGACCTCGGAGCCACCTCGCTCGCACTCCGATTGACGAGTTCCTGCCTCCCGTGTGCTCGCATACTTACACACTACACTGCCTGGGATTCTCATGCGTATATAATGTTTGATACCTCGACTCCAAATAGAATCCGCCTATTCCGCTTGCTCACTCTGCGACCTCCTCACCAGGCTCACCCGTGTGACTTCGGGTGAGTTCGGCCTCGCTTCAGGAGATTACGTACCACCGTTCCTATGCCCCAAGGCAAGCTCAGGGTCAGCAGGAACGAGACGTCGGTTAGCCCCACATTTTTGATGGAGCTGGTGACTGATGGTAAGGTGATGCTACGTGGCGACCCGGGGGTCGGTGGACATGCGGCTTCGCACGCATCTTCGCGAGAGAAGCCCGCCTGTGTAGATACCACCTGACGAATCACAACCACGCACCGAGAGTTCGGGTCAGCAGTGCCTTTCTCTCGAAATGAAAATAAAAATCCTGAGTTCTGAACTTCCTAGAATGGGGAAGAAGCAGCCTGATAGCCGCCGATTCTCACCGTTGGGACGGTCCGAGATTCATAATGGGTGTGCGAATCTCAGGGATATAACGTATCACCTCGAGGCCTGACTTGAGTACTAATGAGAGCGACATTAGCGAATCGATAGATCAAGGACTGGTGCACATTGAGCCTTCGAGCCTCTGATGCATCCGACAAGGTAGCAACAAATTCCAGAATAAATGCGAGCCAAGGTCGAGAAGTCTTCTTTTTAAATACAGTGCATGAGAGCTGCCGAGAAAACAACTGCGTAGGCCGCTAAGGTGGCTTCGAACTGTCGTCCAATGGTATGTCTGAAAATGTTTCCAACTACCCAGCACCGAAAACTTATAATTGAATACGTACATAGATGCCGAACCTAAACCTAAACCCACAAAATTCCTCGCTGTTCCTGTAGGTGATGTGATGCCCATGATCAGCGCCGACATGTAGTGCATGCAAACATAGCGGTACAGTACCGTACCTAACATGCTACCAGACGAAAAAAGAAAGGGGGGAAACCCAGTTCAAGAGGAAACGCGATTCAAATATTCTGTCATTGGCCGAAAGTCCACGACGAGCAGCATGCCGCTTCCAGTGATGAGCGCGAGCCGATCATGGCAGACGCTGCTCTGTGTCTTGACCCCCCACTTGGAGCAGTATTCCTCAGGGATGCAGCACACGCGCTGGCCCACATTGCTGAGCACCCAGTGTCCAAACGAACCCTTTTGGGCAACCTCGAGGTGCGCGACCGTCGGTTTTATCCCCTTCGGTTTTTCCTCTGCCTCGGGCGCGACGGCGACGGTGTCCGCGTTCACGTTCCATACCGTATACCGAGGCGGCTTGTCCCACAGGCGGCTGGCGATCTCCAGCAGCGACCCCGAGCTCTCCGATTCTGTGAACTTGGCGTAAAACGTGGCCATCTTGTACGGATCGCTGTTGTACAGCTCGTGCCTAACGACGCCGCCCGCGGAGGCCAAACCCAGATCGATCTTCCACACATCCCTCGTTCGGACCACGATGAGCTCTTCGCCGCGCAGCGAGCGCGCTGCCAGGGGTCTCATCTTTCCGGGGAGTTGTTTCCACCGCAACGAGCCGCTCTCGAGATCGCACGCGCAGACGTACGACACGTTGGCGAGGAAAAATACGATGCCGACGTGCTTTCCCGTCGCGGAAAACTGCATGTCGCAGACCTCCCAGTCGGTGAAGCTATCGTGGAGTGCCACCGGCCACGTCGTGGTGAGGCGCCTCCTCGAGTGCAAATTCGCGATCTCCAGAAGGCCATACTGCGTCTTCCCTTGGTAAAAACTCAGAGCGGCGAGCCTGGTTCCGTCGGTCGATGCTGCAAGCCGTTCGATCTCGTGCTCACCGAGCTGCACCTTGTCCTCAGAGGTACCATCAGCATGCACTCGAGCTAGCCATTGCTGCTTCCCCCCCTTCACTATATAGCAGTGTTTGGTCAGGATCACTCCCGTAGCCTTGATGCTAGGGCTGTTGTCTGGGTGCTTGACGGGGGGCTGCGCCAGGTCCCGGATATGAACGACCTCTCCATCACAGACGGCAACCAAGCGACAGTCAGGGGAAATGACTGGGAAGCGGTCGAGTCTTGTGCTGTCGACACCTGACAGGGTGCGTTTTTCCAAGAGACTGTGCGTTGTCGTGCTGAATCGCCGAATTAGATCACCACAGACGACTGTAACCACAGAACCGTCGGAGGAAAGGGCGTGAACTGGATACGAGGAAGAATCGGAACCGAATATTTTCTTTCCCCTTTGATCAGTCGATGAAACTACGTAGACGCTGTGATCGTCGGTGGTAGTAAACCGAAATGAAACCACACACACCCACGCCGCCGCCGTCGCAGTCGCAGACGAAGCAATAAACGATAAGCGGATGTGGCGCGCCTCTGGCAACCATTTTGGCATCAACGTGAGCGTCTCCCCGGTGACATCACCGTGCCTCAAGTCGCCGCACGGGCCAATCTTCAGCTCCCGTTGCGACACAGAAGCCAACATTTCGGAAGCCACCGCAACGCAAATCACAGCGGACGAATGGGAGTAGGGGAATCCATCTCTTTCAGGCTCCCAGTAGGAACGACGCAGCTTCCAAAGCCGAAGGCGACCATCGCCACACCCAACACACAGGGTATTGACGGTCTGGTCGAAGGCAGCGCACGTGACTTCTACCTGCAGCTCCAGTTTCGATTCCGGTGACGGCGATCTGTCCGTCGGCCCCTGCGGTAGAGTTAGTTGGACTTCCTTGAGGGAGCGACTGTCGGCGATTCTGAGCAAGAGGCTGGGCGTGACGGAAGCCAAGGACGTCGCACGACACCCCAGCGCGATGATGGGTAACTCGGCAACAGCGGAGCCACTGCCGCTGGCACGAGGGTCTCCCAATCGGAATTTGCCGAACTGAACGCCCGTGACGGGTGACGCTGTGACGACGTGGGTGGGGGTGGAGATACCGAGGCGAGACGAGTCTGCAGAGAAGACGAGGTGTCGGGGAGTGCGGTCGCCACCGCCGAGGTTGCGAACCGTGCACAGCTCCTCGGGCCACGATTCGGAGTAGCCGTACGTGACGTGGGGTATGTCCCGGTATCGCGCCGAGTAGACGCGGTAGAGAGTCGTACAATGTGGCGTGAATGGCAGAGCTGAGAAATATACGTGGATGGCGCTCTTGTCCAAGATGCCCCCGAACCGACCGACGAACCGTACGCCATCTTGCAGGATCTCGACGCTTGAAGCAGATACCGCATTTTGCTTAAAACGCGCAAAGCAGAGGATAAGGTAAGGTGTCAGAAAAATCATAAGAGGACGCCGTGACGTGCGTACCTGGTTAAGCTCTGTAAGAGCTTGCTGCATCAGCTCCACGGCGGTGTCGAGATGACTCATTAAGCTCATAGCCTCCAGCCATTCCAAGAGCTTCTCCGTGAGGAATGTCTCCAACATACGAATATTTCCACTGTCACCAGCAACATGCGTGAATGCATGACTGCAAGCGTATCGCAGCCCAGTAACTATGTATCGATAGATCCTCTCTGAGGACACGTCCTTGTTCGTGACCGACGGACTGCCCGTTCTGCATATGTCCCTCCTCAATGACTTCATCATCAAGGAGAAACACCGCGAGCCGAGCTGCACCGAGGCTTCGTGCGCATCGATAAACCAGTTCGACGGACAGCGATGTCGCGAGGTGGCGTAATCGTAGAAGGAGGGGTGCGCGATTCGTACCACGACGGCACCGCCGCTGATGGGATACAGGACGAAGACACATCCGAGATTCTCCAGAAGCGCACGAATGACGCCAGTGGCGTCATGGTTGTCGTCGTCCTCTGCCTTGAGAAGCGTGCAAATCGCAGATACAGTCAGGGGCTGCTGAGCCGCGATGATCGTGCCGACGACCCGACGGTACAGCGCTTCGAGATCCCTATCGTCGGCCCCCGCAGAAAGCGCGATGTTCAGTGCCTCCGTATACAGCACGTCGAGATTGACCTCCGGCGTCGCGGATGTCTCGACGCCGCCCAGAACACGCGAGACCACCTCGCGGGGTCGAACCCGATTGTCGAGCAACGAGGACAAGAGCCGGGCCCACTGAAACAGCCCACCGGCCCTGGCCGCAAGCGCACCGGCATCACTTTTGATCTCCGACGCCAGCCAGGTGCGTTCCAGGCCCACCACCTTGCTGATCCTCTCCAGTTCGTGTTGCAGAAACCGCTCGACGTCGCCGTCGTCCTTGCCGATGCCGACGTCTACCGGGATCTTCAGCGACTCCAGAGCTTCGAGGTAGCCGCGTACATCGTCCCGCGGGCGACTGGTGAGGAAAATCTTGGCAGTGGACGGTAGAAGGGGAGTCCCTGAGCGAATCGCGGCTAGAAAGGAGGCGCGGATGTCCGCCGGGCATTCGTCTATGCCATCGACCACGAGCACGACTGTCGTCATAGGGGAGATGGCCGCAAACTCCTGCAAGGGGGTGACGACGAGGGTGGCGAACTGCTCCTCCATCGTAGGATTGACGCGGGTGTCGTTAGATTGCTCCATGGCCTCGACAACGAGTTCGCGCAGGCCAGACACGAACGACAGACCATATGCGAGGAGGCGGACCGCCGACAGTGCCAGAGACCCGTCGTCGTGTCGGAAAAAGAAACAGCTGTACGGCCGTCGCTTGGCGTGCAGCGTCGCTGCGAGCTCGTGGCTGATGGAGCTTTTTCCCGAACCCGCGACGCCGTTGAGCCAGCACACCACAGGCCCTTCGGAGCTGCGGACCCATTCCCAGATGCGAGCGAGGTAGCGCGTTCTGGTGCCCGAAAGGCATCGGCGATCGGAACGCCAACCACCAGTATCTAATCCTTCCACGAGGCGCAATCTGACGTTCTCGTCACCTAGTAGTATAGAGTTCATCGAGCATGCAGAGGAGGATCAGGTAAATGGCAGCTCACGAAGGTATTTGACGTCCATCCCTGTCGAAAGCTGAGTCCCAAGCATAAAACTATTGATGCATTCATCGACCTCTTTGTTCAGATCTTGGATAAAGCCTGCGTCTGCGACGCGGTTAATCGCTCGGCGAAAAGCATTCGCCTGCGCGAGGTCGGAAAGTTTCTGAGCAACGTCCGCGAGCGAGCTGTTCCGGAATTGTGGCCGTCAGCGAAGACTTGTGGGAGAGTGGGGGAAGGGGGAAGAGCGGTGTGAGGAGCTCGATCACCTTTCCAGCGCCTCGACACGCATCCTGGTGCCCTTATCCGTGTCGGTATCGTCGTGTACTTTGAGCTCGGCATGGACGATGTTAATTAGTTTGTTGATCTTGACGCAGATGTCGTAGCAAGCTTGCTTGTTGTGTTTCGCGCCCTAAATGTGCCATCAGAGGATGTCAAGCGGTGCGACTAGTAAGGGCGACGCTTGACCTCTATGATGTCCATGATACTCTTCACCGTGGTTACGACGCCTTCGAGGCCAGGAACGGGTGATATCTTAGCTGCGCTCGTCAAGATATCGAGGGATGTCTTTAGGCCATTATACACCTCGTTCCGTCGCCTTCGTGTAGGGACTTTGACCGACATTCGAGCTGCTTATCGGATGAAGTAGAGTTGCATCTGCTAGTTAAGCGCTTGTGGGTGGTGGAGTAGATACGGGATGATCGCATAGTGGCCAACTCGGCTCCCACATCAACGCATCAAATCAATGTGTGCGCCTAGACACAAATATAAACCCCCATTATGTCAGCGACGGCTGACATTCTTTATCGCTGGTTTTGAAAACTACTGGGTTTTTGAAAACTCGTAATTTCTCCCTTTCCCGTGAACTTGCACCCTCTGGCTTCTCGGAATAGGTTTTTGTGATGCATAGAAGGTTGCTTGTGGAGTTTTTTTGGAGGAAATCCACCGAGTTTTGATAAAACAGCAAAAATACTATGCAAAATTTTGAATGATCGACAGAAAACCTTGTCTAAATACATTTCCAGATGTAAAATTGCAGAGGAAACTTGATATTCTCAAATCTCAGGCCCTGCCAGTGACTGCAGCATACATAGCACAGATTTTGGGACGAGCGTGAGTCGCGCGTGACAATCCGTCCTTTAGCGGATTGTGCCTGGCGCGCGCGCGTGAGTGAAATCTTTTCAAAACCTAGTTTTCAGTCCGGCAAGATGTTCCCTAGGACACAACCACTGATATGCTACTTTATTATGCACAGGTGTCTAGGTTAGAAGCATACCTACTTCAATAAGAAAGCCGCACCTACTGGTCGGAGAGTATGTTTCCGAGACTTGTTTTCAAAAAATTTCAAAAACCCAGTAAGCGATAGTATTTGGTCGCTTTAATCAACAAATTTGCTTTGCATTACGTCCGTAAAGTATTGAATCGCATTGCTGTGGTATAGTAGGTATAGTAAAGTAAAAGTATTGCATTCTCACTCTCTTTCCAGAGGGGTCGAATATAAATATGAAATAAATAAATACCGATGGCTACGCGGATCTCACTGGTCGAATCCAAGCCCTCTTCACCCATTTGGATAATGTCTTCAAACTTCTTTGACGCTCGGGGGTAGCAATCGACCCCACACAACTAGATCCATCAATCCATGAAACAAGCGGCGCACAACCATTCAACACCCCAAACACTTGTTGCCGACGTGCACAGGCACGTGAAAGTGAATCGGGCTCTGCGCGGTACGCAAAGGTAGGGAGCGGGTCGCCGCCAGTAGCATACTGCTCCCCGGAAAATACCTCGGGGACTCGAAAATGTACCCCAACTTGACGAGTTGAAACAAGACGTGGCACACATGGAGGTGTCAGTGACCGTGAAGTAACATTGGCCCAATCACTGCAAACCGGTTTTAATGATCAAGACACCTTCACGGCGTGGGAGATACGCACATTGGCCCAAAGAAAGGATGTTGCTTAATTTCCGAAATATCGCACAAGCGGGAATCAGGGCGTTTCCTCAGAAGCTGGGCAAAGCTATTAGACCAGGCTCGACTGAGCGAGGAAAAGACGTACTTGGCTTACTAGGTCAATCGCCTCTTCCGTCATCAATGGGCTTTCAACCATGACGATCTCGTCATGTTTGACATGCTCAGCCAAGTGACGCACCCAAGTGGGATCGTCGGATGAAACGGTATTGGCCTGAAATGCCTCCTAAGTAGTTGAATGAGCCACGTATCCACGAGAAGAAGTCAAAGACCACCTACACCGTCGTTTAGCATTTCGTACATCATGACACCGAAAGCCCAAAGATCCGCTTCGAAACCATAATTGCCCCCAGATAAGACCTCTGGAGACGAGAACGCCGGTGTGCCAACACAGCCCCGCGTGGTATACGCGGTTAGAGCAGACTCGTTAAACAGGCAGGCAATGCCAAAGTCGCCGAGTACAATATGCCCATCTGTGTCGACGAACACGTTTTCGGGCTTGATATCCCGATGGAGAATATTGTGGGCGTGGACGTGCTCGATAGCAAGAAGCTGAGTGACCAGATCAGGGAAGGTAAATTCATCGACCTGGCGGTGACATACAAGTTCCGCCATGTAAAACCGTACAGCTTCCACGTCAAATGGCATCAGCCTTTGAAGCTGTTGGAGATCGCCTCCAGGGAGGTACTCCTATCCCGACGATGAGTGAAAAGTAAGGAATAGGAAATGCGTAGACTTACCGTGACGAGGTAGAAGTTTTCAGTGTCGTGGAAGCACGCGTGAAGCGGGAGGATAAAGTCGTTTCCACTCAATTCGGTAAGAGCGGCTTGCTCGTTGATAACCGTGCTGAATGCAATCTTTCTCCCTGCGGCGGTGTACTTTTCGACGGCTTTGAGCGCATACAAGTACGAAGTATGCTTCTCTCGCACGAGGTAAACAGTCGCATTTGCTCCCGAACCCAAGGTGCGCAGGAACTCGTAGTCATCAAGGCAAGGGGAACTTAGGGCACAGTAGGCATCAACGGGGCTAGCGGTTCGCTTGAGAAAGGAGGAAGTGTCAGAATAGCTAATTGCAAATCAGACTGAACGAGTTCCGACTCACCTCCATAGAACTGGCCCGCAAATGAACTAGCGACTGAAGGCGTGATTGGAGCTTGGTGTTGAGCATGGTTGCTACTAATTGAGCGAGGAGTGTGCCATGGCAAGGTTTTTATACACGAATGTGGGAGACAGGGGATCACATTGAGGGGGCGTTGAGGGCTGTGTCTAGCAGGAACGAAATGAAACGCGTCATTATGGACTTCCAGTTGCGTTGCGTTGCATTCTTCGTGGAATCGGAGCAAGTTACAAACGTCTTAGTTACCGAAACGGGCAGGTCACCTTCCTTATGAACTCCGTCCTCCGCCGCTCGCTCTCGCTACGGCCGCCCAAGTGTGCGGTCGTGCACCGAGAGCCCCTAACATCCAGCATATCCCGTCGCATTCCACACTCGCCGAGACGGTATTCGACCCATAACCCCGATGCATTCAAGAACAAGGCCGCCGTCGGGGTACGTCCGCCTGCTCATGCTCCCACCACTTCCCCTTTTCCTACCCCTCCTCACCACGCCAAGCTCCCCGCCCCCCTCTCCACTCGCTCAATGACGCTTTGGAAATGCAGGTGTTCACCCCTAAGGCAGCTGCCCTTTTCATTTTTGCCGGCACCGGCCTCTATTTCTACTTCAGGTGGGAAAAGCAACGACTACTGGAGCAAAGGCGTGAGTCGACGTGTCTGCGGCATCGCTACTATCCGTCCTCAAAAAGAGTCTGAACAGAGAAGGAGACGGAATCGCGCACCGTCGGTCGCGCGCACGTCGGTGGGCCGTTCGAAATGACGACACATGACGGCAAGCCATTCACAGAGAAGGATTTACTCGGGAAATGGAGCCTCATTTACTTTGGCTTCACCAATTGTCCGGACATATGCCCGGAGGAGTTGGACAAGATGAGTGCCGCCGTGACGGAGCTCGGTGCGCACCCCCTGGACGTGTACACCTGACTTCCGTTCATTGACGTGCTGTGCAGACAAGGCGTATGGCCCCATCGTTCAGCCCGTATTCATTTCCGTTGACCCCGCACGCGACACGCTCCCCCAAATGGCCCTATACGTGCGCGACTTCCACCCTCGTCTCATCGGCCTCGCAGGCGATTACGCGACCACAAAGGCGACGTGCAAGGCATACCGTGTATACTTCTCGACGCCGCCAGGTACTAAGCCGGGCGATGACTACCTCGTCGACCACTCCATATTCTTTTATTTTATGGACCCCGAGGGAAAGTTCGTTGATGCCTTTGGAAAGTCCAACACGGAGACGGACGTCATCGAGAGAGTGAAACGGGAGATTGAGGCGTGGAAGGCAGAAAAAGGTCGTCTAGTTTGAGACCATGACCATAGAAAATGCATGCTATGATACTTTCGCACTATCGCTCATTGTCATCACTATCATCAATAACCACTATTCTGTAATGAT
>Ga0137394_10003535_pt1 | contig 11782 bp, 6 predicted proteins | sample czobulk116metaG_FD_108278 | JGI IMG/M metagenome (GOLD analysis project Ga0137394, IMG submission 108278) | Vadose zone soil microbial communities from Angelo Coast Range Reserve, California, USA - czobulk1.16 metaG | ecosystem: Environmental > Terrestrial > Soil > Vadose zone | place: USA... | reverse complement strand
GGAGTCAGTGCGCCGTTGCCAAAGAAATGCTTCTGAATGCGGTCCGCCATCAGGAGGTTGAACTCGGGATTTGTCCGCAGCTCGGCCAGCAGGCGAAACGGTCCGGTTCCAGATCCCACCAGGTTGTCGCCAAGGTCCTGCAGGATAAACTCGCCATCCCAGCAGAAAAAACGAAAGCGCTGGTCCGCCTTGCGTCCTCCAATCGCATACCAGTTTTTGGTTTCGCCCCAATCGTGATTGCCCGCGTAATAGTTCACCAGCAAGTAATCAATAAATTCGCCCAGATCGAGCAGGCTCTGGACCTTTTGGTATTGCGCCATGCTCGTTAGGCCAGTTGTTCCCATCAGAGCATTGAACGCAGTCAACGTTCCATCCTTGGATTGCATTTCGTTGACCACATCATAGTCCTCCTTCTTTCCCCCCAGGTAGGCGGCGGCAAAGGTCGCATCAGGCCGTTCAGTAACATCGTAGATGCCCCAATACAGCCCGTTCAGATAGAGATGCGCAAAGCGGGTGTGGGTGGAGAGCGAACCGGTGGCGCCCAATGAGTCTTTCAACCACGCATCGCGAATGCGCTGACCGCGCACTTGCGCCACCGGGTTCCAATGCGTCCATGAATTGTTGAAGTCGGCCCGCAATACCAGGGTATTGAACGACTCGACAGGCGAATCGGGAAAGAGGCGATAGTGCAGCTTGGCCGGACCAAGTTGCTCGCGAAAAAGCAAACGAAAGGAGCGTTTAGGCGTCTTTTCCGGGATCCGATTCGAGTTGCCTTGAATGCGAATGGCGCAATCCGCCTGGAAAGCGCGGCTGCCGTCGGGCAAAAACATTTCTACCGAACAACGCCGCTCCCAGGCTTCGCCCCTTTCCTGCGAATGAATATAAATGCCCTTCTCTTTGCCAAATAATTCCTCGCGCCCAAGAGCGACTGAAAGTGTAGGCAGAGCTCGCAATGCCTCCTTCATTCGCGGCCGATAAATGGGATCATCCACTACCGTCGGCGACATCGCATAATCGGACGGAAACCCATTCCACGCGTTGCTTCCGGCCGGATAATTCGCAGGGTTCCCCTGCCGCGCCACTCCATCCAGAAACAAGAATGTTTCCGTGGCGATTCGCGAAACTCGTTTTGTCTCTCGAAAGGCCGCCGCGCGAATGACGGCAGTGTTCGAGACCGAAAGCGCGTTCGTGTAGATTTGCCCGCTGGTCACAGAGGGCTCGCTGCCATCAACCGTATACCGGATCGTCGAATCCCGCGCGGGCTCGGCGCTAATCTGCAAGTTGAAGGGCTTCTCGATGAAACCGCCTTTCTCGCTCAGCTTGATCCTGGCAATCTCGAACCCCCGCTTGGCTGCGCCCGGGGCACTCGCCACAAAAACCGTCAGACAAACAAGAACAGACCGCCTTCCAAAGACGACCCAACCGGAACGCGCGCGCATGCGCCAAACTTTACTCGCGAGATCGCACCTGAAAAGGCGCAATTCTGAAAATTCCAAACTTTGTAGGTTTCACTTTGCGGGCAGTTCGGCTTTGCATTTGAGTCTGGAACAATCTCGTCCGTTGCGGCACGCTCGTTTCAAAGGCAAAGGAAAGGTGTTTTAATGAACGGCAGAATTCGCTCTTCCAAATTTTGGATTATCGTAGTTTCTGCAACCGCCCTGGCGTGCATGCTGGTTCTGGGACAAACGCTAACCCCCCCGCCTTCGTCGGGCGAAGCAGCCAAAAGCGAACAGCGATCCAAAGCCCTGCCAGGCGAACCGATCCCAATCAAGACCATTGACGAGCTTAACTTAAAGACGCGCTCGTTTACTTTTGTGCGAGTGAAGTACACCAGCGAGGGTGGTCATTCGGCGCCTAATCTGCGGTGGTCCATTGATTATCCGGGGAGTGATCAGAGTTTCTCGGCATGGTTCGCAAAGAAAACCGGCTTGAAAACGGATCCCGAGGGCAAGGTGATGACCCTGACGGCGCCGCAACTGAAGGAGTATCCTTTCCTATATATGGTGGAGCCCGGTCGTCTGGCGCTAAGTCGGCCTGAGGCCGCGGCATTGCGGAACTATCTTCTCGGAGGTGGTTTCCTCATGCTCGATGATTTTTGGGGCGAAAAGGAATGGACCAACGTGGTGGTGGAATTTAAAAAGGTTTTTCCCAATCAGGAACCAACCGAACTGCCAATTGAACATCCAATCTTCCATTGTTATTACGACATCCAAAAGAAACCGCAGGTCCCGAACGTCAGCCTGGGAATTGAAAGCCAGTACACCGGCATTACGTGGGAACGAGCCGATGCCAAAGAACCGCATTTTCGCGGACTCTTTGACGGCAGCGAACGTTTGTGCGTGATCTTCTGCCATAACACAGACCTGGGAGACGGCTGGGAGCATGAAGGAGAAAACGAATACTTTTCGAGAGAGTTCTCACGCAAAAAGGCCTTCCCTATGGGAATCAACATTGTCCTTTATGCACTGACGCACTAGGCCGGCACTGATGTTTGCGTCATTTGACTAAAATGGTGGTAGCTGGACCACGGGGCATGAGGGCGCGAAACCATTCTGATCCCGATCGCGCTGAACCAGACGGCACCAGCGCCGAACGTCCGAAGATATGGCCTGCGATACTCCATGGCCTGATCACTGAATGCTAATTTCCCGCCGCAGATCACGATTGTGACGCCTGCTGACGGGGCGTCGTTCACTTCAGGGGCGAACATTGTATTTACCGCGAATGTAGTGGTCGATCCGCCGGTCGACGAGGATTTCGAGGGCGAATTGGCAACGGTCGAGTTTTTTGCCAACGGGGAGAGCATTGGAATGAGTTATGGGCCGAGCAGAGGCACGAATTTCGGGCTGCAATGGTGGAATGCGCCCAGGGGCGAATTCGCCGTCACCGCAAAGGCTGTTGACTTCCGCGGGGCCGTAGGCGTCTCGGTGCCCGTCCACATCACAATCCTGGATGCCAACGGAGAAAAGCTTTGGGAGGAAACGGTCGGCACCACGAGCTTGGAAGCGGTGCACCAGACCGTCGATGGCGGCTTCATCCTCGCCGGCGATGCCTATAATTCCGAAAACGGTACCGACGGGTGGGTTCTGAAGCTCGGCCCCGCTACCGGTTGCGACGTGGATCACGATGGCGTGCCAGATGATCGCGACGAGTGTCCCGACACACCAGCCGGCCAGATCGTCAACGCTCGTGGTTGCAGCATCGGACAGCTTTGTCCGTGCGACGGCCCCTGGCAGGCTCACGCAGAGTACGTCCGGTGCGTGATCGAGCGTGCCTGGAAGTTCTATCGGCGCGGACTAATTACGATCGAGCAACGGCGGCAGATTCAACGTGATGCTGTCAACTCGAATTGCGGCAAACACAACTCCGAGCCCGTCCAAATGCACCTGTTGCCTCTAACTCCCCAGGAGTGTCAGCGGGAAGGTGTGTTCAGTTCGTCTTGAGCGGAGATTACACAGCAGGCTGTGTGATCGAGACTTCTACAGACCCGGTGCATTGGACTCAAGTGGATGCGCCGACCGGAGGCGTGACCGGATGGGAAATCACTTGCCCAGGGGCGCACGACTCTGCAGCGCGGTTTTACCGGGTGCGTTTGACCCCATAGACAATCGCGAATTCGCTTAACGCACGGGAAAAAGAAATTCCACATCTGGAAATGCGCGAAGCCGGCGATTCCGTCCTCCCGCAGCCAATTCCGCGAATGTGACCGAACTCACGCCGAGTTGTTCAGCAGCGCTGCAGTTATCCAAAGCTCTAGCACATATTGAGTGATCGGGATGATCTGGATCAAGCCAGGCCACGATCACGGAAGTGTCCACCAAAATCACGATCGGGTACGTTTTAGGAGTTGGACACCAGAAATTTTTCCCCGCCAGGAGCCAGCACGGGAGCGGATATGTTGCTGCAGACTGTTCGGTGTGCCAGTTTTTCGGCGGGCAAAGATTCCCTGATCACGTAACTCCCATGTCAAAACGGTACCGGCAGCGATTCCGAGGCGCTTCCGAAACCCTTCAGGAATCGTCGTGGTTCCTTTGCTCGTCACTTTTGTCTCTGGTCTCATTGGTAATAGTATGAATGGTAAGCGTATTACAGTCAACCACGCCGCTACTGGACCCGCTTCTTCGCCTCGACCGGTTGATAATCCGGCCCGGCGACGGAAGAGGGTGCAGCGTTGGTTGGCGGGGAAACGCCGGCAGCCAGCATCACCGTGTGGAGCGCGGCAATTGTTTCGGCGGAAGGTTTGAAGTTACCGACTCGGTACCCCTCGGCTATCCGCAGTGGTGTCCAGCCCCATTTGTTTTTTTGATTCCAGATTTCGATCTTCGCGCCTTTGTCAGCGAGGAACTGCACCATTTTTGGAAAGCTCTTGTAAGCCGCGCCATGCATAGCGGTCTCGCCGTTTTTGTCGACTGCGTTCACCTCGCCGCCCAGGTCCAGGGCCACTTGCACGGCCTCTAGCGCTTCTTCTTCCGTACCCGCCTCCTCGGTGGGAGCGAGCGTGCCCAAACCGGCTGCGGCCATCAAGGGAGTGGCATTATCTTCATTTCCCACGAGCGGATTAGCGCCCAACTCTACCAGGAGGCGCATGAGAGGCGCATCGTCAGTCACAGCGGCGAGCAGGAGCGGGGTCGCCCCGACTCTGCTGAGTTGACCGCGCCCGGATTTGCCATGCTTCAAACGCGCGTTTACGTCCGCGCCGCAGGCAACGAGCTTTCGCACGAATTGAAGACTGCTCAGAGTTCCGGAGCCGATCGGCGCTGGATCCCCGTCGTCGCCATCGCCGCGATTGGGTTTGCGGACCCAGGTGAGGGTATGGAGCGCAGTAAAACCGGAACGTTGATCATTCGGATCTGCGCCCGCCTCGAGCAAAGCAACCGCGAGGTCAAAGTGACCGTTCTCCACCGCGAGAAGCAGCGGGCTCGTCCCCGGCCGCGGCCCTTTGCCATGAGGTTTGCGCGGTTGCATCGTGCTATTCACGTCTGCTCCCGCCTTTAGCAAGGCGCGAGCCACATCAGCGCGGCCTTCCCGCACGGCAAAGAACAAAGGGTTGAATCCGGAATCGGACAGCGTCGCGCGAATATCTGCGCCCGCGCGGATTAGTAAGCCGACGACCTTGGCGTGACCATCCGCGGCAGCCCACATCAGTGCAGTTTGGCCCCGCCTTTCCCTGGCATTCACATCGGCGCCGCGCGCAAGCAGGGCTTTGACGGGACCTGGCCGGCCGGTTCTGGCGGCTGTCATCAAAACAGTTTCTCCACCGCGGAGGGTTGTGTTCGCATCGGCTCCTTTCTCAAGCAGCAACTCGACTATGGCGGCATTCCCATTCAAACAAGCGAGAGGAAGCGGCGTGATCCCGTGATGATTGGTCGCTTTCACCTTGGCGCCCGATGCAACGAGAAGTTTGGCCATTTCCAAATCGTCAAGATAAGCCGCCCAGTGCAATGCAGTCATTCCGTCAGCCTGAGCCGCGTTGACCTCAGCATGTTGCTTGAGCAGCGCACGGACACTTGCGCGATCAAGCTTCTCCACCGCATCGGCCAGACGCGATTCGGCGGTTGCTGTGCTCGTCGAAAGTAACAGCAAAGCGAGGACGAATCCAAAACTGGCGATCAGGCGTTCCATGAATGCTGTCGCAGGCGTCGTCAAACGGAAAGAGGTTCAAACAAATCGTCCACTTTGCCGCGGCTGTCAGCGAAAGCGTCCAAACGGACTCCTACTTTATCCAAGAGCGTGAGGTGAAGATTTGCCAGCGGTGTCGGCTTGGCGAACTTTATATGTCGTCCGCCCTTCATTCCACCTGCGGCGCCACCGGCTACGAGGATCGGCAGGTTGATGTGGTCATGGACGTTCGGATTGCCCATGCCGCTGCCATAAAGATAGAGGGAATGGTCCAGCAAAGACCCATTTCCATCGGCTGTCGCTTTCAATTTTCCGAGAAATTCAGCGAAGAGCGAAACGTGGAATTGATTGATCTTTGCCATCTTGGCGATCTTCTCCGGATCGTTGCCGTGATGGGAGAGCGGATGATGGGGATCCGAGACGCCGACTTCCGGATAGGTGCGATTGCTCGTTTCTCGAGCGAGTTGGAAGGTAATGACCCTGGTGACATCGCCCTGCAATGCCAGCACCTGCAAATCGAACATCAGCCGCGCGTGGTCCGCATAAGCGGCGGGTACTCCGACTGGCCGATCGAGATCCGGCAACGGATTGCCGACGGCGTCAGCCTCCGCTTTCTGAATGCGCCGCTCGACCTCGCGCACCGTCTCGAGGTACTGGCTGACTTTCGCACGATCACCCGGCCCAAGCTTGCGTTGCAGGCGGGCAATATCCTCGTTGAAGGAATCGAGCAGGCTGGCCTTTTTCCGCAGCGCGGCCCGCCGCTCCTGAATACTCCCGCCCTCGCCGAAGAGGCTCTCAAAAACAATACGTGGGTGGGCTTCGGCGGGCAGCGGTGTCGTCGGCGATGACCACGAAAGGTTGTTCTGGTAAACGCACGCGTAGCCGTTGTCGCATTGGCCCACTGTTTGCAGAAGGTCCATCGCCAATTCCAGGGAAGGAAGTTGTGTTTCCTGGCCGATCTGTTTGGCGGCGATTTGATCGACCGTCGTACCCAGGTAGTAGTCGGAACTCTCGGTTAACTTCGCTTTGGCGGCGCTGAGGAATGCCGCGTTTGAGGTTGCGTGCGTCCCCGGATAGGCATTCTGCAATTCGAGATTGGTGATCGCGGTGACGTGCTCGCGCACTGGTCCCAGCGAACTAAGGATGGGGGAAAGCTGGTCGAGCTTCTCGCCTGGCGGCGTCCAGCGCGTGATATCGCACCCCATCGGCATGAAAACAAAACCGAGACGGCGCACCGGGTTCGCCGGTGTTTTGGCCAGAACCGTGGCCGCGGGAATCATGGCATCAAGCAACGGCAGCGCCAGCGTAGCTCCCATGCCTTTAAGAAATGTCCGTCGCGGCAGAGCTTTTTTGGTGATGATCATAATGAACCCCTCATAGTGAACGGTGTGCTTTGAACTAATCCGACGATAATCGACGAGAAGCGATATTCCGCGGCCTGCGCATCATGCACCACTTTGCGAATGGCAGGTCCGTCGTACGGTTTGACGCCGCGCCCCAAGGCAAAGGTAAGAAGCTTTTCGGCTAACGTGCCAACGAATACTTCCGGGCGATTAAGCAAACCGTCCTCAAGTCCGGAGACACCTGTAAACTTGCCGCCGTCAGGCAGGCCACCGGAAGCATCGATCGGTTTGCCTTCTTCCACCGTTCGCCACCGGCCGACCGCGTCGAAATTCTCCAGCGAGAAGCCCACTGGATCCATTAAATTATGGCAACTGGCACAGACCGCATTGGCACGGTGCTCGGCCAGGCGCTCGCGAACGGAAAGGTTTGCCGAAACAGTGTTGTCCTTGAGCGCCGGGACGTTGGGCAGCGGAGGAGGGGGAGGTGTGCCTAGAATGTTTTCCAGAATCCAGCGTCCGCGTATCACGGGCGAGGTGCGGTTCGCATAGGAGGTCACGGTGAGAATACTTCCATGGCGAAGCAGTCCCCCGCGGGCACTTTCCGAGCCAGGCGACAAGCGGCGGAACCGGCTCCCGTATACACATGGGATCCCATAGTGTTTTGCCAGACGTTCATTCAGGAACGTGTAGTCCGCCTTCAGAAGGTCCAGCACGTTGCGATCTTCGCGCACAATGCTTTCGAAAAAAAGCTCCGTTTCCGTGCGGAAGGCTTGCCGTAGATTTTCATCAAAGTCCGGAAACAGCCGCAGGTCGGGAGTGAATGAATCAAGATTGCGCAAGTAAAGCCACTGCCCGCCAAAATTGCTGACCAACGTTCGAGAGCGTGAGTCCGCCAGCATCCGCCGGACCTGTTTTTCCAGCACCTTCGGTTTGTGGAGATCACCCCGCACGGCGGTATTCAGCAATTCATCATCCGGAATGCTGCTCCAAAGGAAAAAAGAGAGCCGGCTCGCCAGGTCTAAATCGCTGATGCGATACGCGGTATGCGGCGCGACTCCCGGCGGGTCCTGCTCAACCCGGAAAAGGAACTGCGGACTGACCAGGATCGCGCTCAACGCGGTTTCAATTCCTGCTTCGAAGCCTTCATCCTCCGCCGCTTTTCGATAAAACTCCATCGGCTTTTTGAGATCGGCGTCGGTGACCGGCCGGCGATAGGCTCGACGCATCAGCCCGGTCAGGATTTGTTTGGCGCAGTTTTCTTCCTCTTTCGGTTTAGCCGGTTTGGATACAAAAATTCGCCGCCTGCTGGGAGTATTGCCCGGACCCTTTGCTGCATAGGGCCCATTAATTGAGATTTGATAGATTGCCGGCGTGATGCGCGGGTGCCGGTGCATATTAAAATGCGCATTGTAGGGCTGGCGCTTGGTCTCCAGCAGCTCGGTCGGATTCTTCACAAAAGTGACACCGAGCTGATGGGGACCTGCTGTGACTGGAATGCGAATCTTAAGATGTTGATCGACCAGCTCATAATTCTTGTGGCCTTTCGGAGGGGCTACGGTGAACGACTGAACGCGTTCGCGGTCAAGCAGTAGTTCCAACTCGTATGGCTCATGGAGGCCTTCCACTTCTTCATTCCGGTCCCGCGTGAGCCTGATCTGAATGTCGTAATCTGCGTCTTGCGGGAACGTATAAGGGACCAATGCGCCCCCTCGCGTGCCGATCGGCAAACCCTCAACGTGCTCCTCCTGGGTGAGATCTGGTCGGATGCGGATCGTGTCACCGCCAGAACGGCGGGGCGCGCCAACGGCCAGCCGGCTGATCTTCTGCGCCGCCGAGATATAACGGTCGAGCAATGTCGGAGAGAGATTTCCTACGGTTACGTTGTCGAACCCATGACCGACGTCATCCTTGGGCAGCAACGTGCTGGCATCGATATCCAGCGCCAGAAGATCCCGAATTGCGTTCTGATACTCTGTTCGGTTGAGCCGCCGGAACGTCTCAGTCCGGCCGGGATTGGGATGCTTGGCGTATTCCGCGTCCAGTGAACTCTCCAGTCGCGCCAGAACCACTCTGTATGAAGCTTCGTCCGGCCGCTTTTTTTCGGCCGGAGGCATCTGTCGCGCCCGCAGCTTTCGCACAACTTTCTCCCAAATTTCCGGGTGGCCAGTGACGTTTTCCGAGCTGATGCTTTCGAGGTCCAGATCGCCCTTCTTTTTGTCGCTGTTGTGACAGCCAGCGCAATACTGATCGATAACAGCGGGGACCGGAGACGATGGGCCAATACTGGCGCTCGATCCAAATCGAGATTGCGCCTGGAAGGAACTTGCGCCAGCCAGCATGACAAGTATCCACCAGGGAAACCGAGCAGCGATGGGAAACGACTTTTTCACGCGCTACCAACCGACGAAAAATGCAGTCTATCGATTCGCAGCACTCTAGCGCTTCCTGCGAGCTAAGATCAAGGCCACAAGAGTGATCGAGTGATCCGGAAAGGAAGTCTCCGCGAGTAGGGCGATACCCTATGTAAATTTTTCTGTAACGTTCTACTTTCTGCGTCCGTCTTGCCGTTGTAACGCCGATTTAACTTGTAGGGACACTTGAAAAATCGCATGCTTCCATCCAAATCGAACGCCTTCTTATGCAAATTCGCATCCTGATCCTGGCGGCTTGTGTTGGCGCCCCCGTCGCTGCTTCGCTGTTCGCATCTGACCCGCCCCCGCCGCAAATCATCGGCGTCGGCTCATCCAACGCGCAAAAGACTGTCGTTTGGGCACCCTACCCTGCGGCTAACGCTTACGCGATTCAGAGCAAAACGAATGTGGCGGGCGTTTTTACAAATGATAATTCGGGCGCGGTTTCGGGATTCACCTGGAGAGGCAATACTGCCAATAGTCCCTCAAAGTTCTTTAAACTGGGCGTGACTCCAATGAGCAGCAATGCGCTGCTGACGGCAAACGTGTTCAATCGCATCGCCTACGGCCCCACGCCAGACGAGCTGGAGCGGGTTCTCACTGGCCCAACCCCGATCGGCCCTCAGGCCTACATCGATGAGCAGCTTGCCATCGAAGGGATCAACGAAACCAGCGACGCCTATGTCACGGTCAGGACTAATGGCGTCAATCCGCCCACGCCTACAAACTGGATTTTCGTTTCTGTCAGGGGCAGGGCCACCGGAACAACTCGAACAAACATTTATGTTTATTTAACGCAGGTAGGCGATGCCTACATCGATGATCTGCAGCTTTACGCTCCGACTAACGCCACGCTGACTGGCAACCTCATCCAGAATGGAGATTTTGAGTCACCGTTAGCCGGGACCTGGACGGTCCCCAATAACATGAGTAATTCGATCAGTGACGGCACTGTCGCGCATACCGGAACCCACAGCCTTCACATTGTCAGCACAACGCTCGGCAACCAGAGCCTTGGCTCCGTCATTACGCAGCCAATTGCGACTACCAATGCCTTGGCGGATGGCGAGCAGGTAGTGTTGAGCTTTTGGTATTTGCCGGGGCCAAACTCCAGGTTCATTACGATTCGCTTGAGCGGGAGCGGTCTCGAAGGCACCGGAGGGAGCACGCCACTCACAACAGCCGAGTGGATCTATGCGACCGCGACCGGCACTGGCGGCGCAGCGCCGACGTTATATGTTTTTCTCGGGGGAGCAGGGGAAGCCTACATCGACGATATCAAATTGGTTGCCGGCTCGGTTCCCGAAGCCGGCGTCAACCTTCTGCAGAACGGAGACTTTGAATCTCCTTTGGGACCTCCTTGGATGATGACGAGTAATTTTACAAATTCCGCCATCAGCCCAGCTCTTTCACACGCGGGCGCCGGGAGCCTCAAGGTCGTGGCGACTGCCGCGGGCAGCGGCAACGGAAACGCGATCAGCCAAACTAATATCGCCGGATTGGCTGCCAACCAACCCTATACCGTAAGCTTTTGGTATACGGTGCCCACTCGCGGACAGAGCATCACCGTCCGTCTTTCAGGCAGCGGCCTTGTAGCCAACCCCGAAAACAACCTTAGCCTGGCAAATATTCATCGGAGACTGGACTTGATTAACACGCCGGCCTTTGGGGCGGACCGCCTCACGATTGACTCAGTGGGCGGCCTCAACCTGGCCGATCTGCGTGCCTGGTTCGTTCAGAATGCCGTTGGGTCGAAACGGCAGCTTTTGGAAATACTTAGTCAATTTCTGGAAAATCATTTCGTGACCGAGCACAGCAAGAGTTTTGACTTTCTTGATGGCGTCTACGACGGAGGGATCATTGAGGTCTTGGCGACTGATTGGGAATACCGCGAACACAAGAAGTGGCGCAACGCGCTGTTTAATCCAACTTGCACCTTCTATGACTTGCTCAAGATCAGCGCCGAGAGTCCGGCGATGATCGTTTACCTGGACACCGTGAACAGTCGCGGCGATGCGCGCAATATCGCCAACGAAAATTACGCCCGCGAACTGTTCGAGCTGTTCTGCATGGGGGTGGATAACGGCTATGATCAAAACGATATCGTGGCCCAATCGCGGGCCTGGACCGGCTGGTCTGTGGACATTGTTGATCCCCAGAATATCGACAATCCCCTTGCGCCGCCTTCGACCACCTTCGGTTTTTATCCTGGGAATGGGACTGGTGGAAAATCCAACGTCGTTGGCGTTTGGGCGTTCAATTACAAGGCCGCTAACCACGGAACAAACCGCGCTCCGCTCTTCCCTGGGAAAACCATTCCGAGCCGCTTTGGTGCGCCCTGGGCCGGCCAACCGTATCAATTGAATATTCCACGACGTGTCACGGGCGATACCAACAGCATCCAGGATG
>Ga0137394_10003534_pt1 | contig 11784 bp, 7 predicted proteins | sample czobulk116metaG_FD_108278 | JGI IMG/M metagenome (GOLD analysis project Ga0137394, IMG submission 108278) | Vadose zone soil microbial communities from Angelo Coast Range Reserve, California, USA - czobulk1.16 metaG | ecosystem: Environmental > Terrestrial > Soil > Vadose zone | place: USA... | reverse complement strand
TTTTGAAATTTTCAACTTCAACACCTATACGATCTGCGGAGATGGCGACCTCATGGAAGGAGTAGCGTCAGAAGCCGCTTCCCTCGCCGGGCATCTGAAGCTGTCCAATCTGTGCTGGATCTACGACAACAACCACGTAACGCTGGACGGTCCCGCCGAGTGGTCCTTCAGCGAGGACGTGATGACGCGTTTTGCGGGCTATGGCTGGAACGTCACACACGTCACGGACGCAAACGATCTGGACATGCTGGCCGGTGGCTACGAAAATTTTCTCAAGTCGAAAGACCGGCCGACGCTCATCGTGGTGGATAGCCACATCGGGTACGGATCGCCGCACAAGCAGGATTCCTACGAAGCGCATGGCGAGCCGCTGGGCGAGGCGGAAGTCAAACTGGTGAAGAAAAACTACGGGTGGCCCGAAGATGCGAAGTTTCTGGTCCCCGACGGAGTGTACGACCGGTTCAAGAACGGCGTGGGGAAGCGCGGAGCCGAGGCCCGCGCGGCGTGGAAGGCGAAATTCGAGGAGTACAAGAAACAGTTTCCGCAGCAGGCCGAACAACTGAACAGGATGCAGAGCGGCCAATTGCCTGACGGCTGGGACAAAGACTTGCCGAGCTTCGCCGCCGATCCGAAGGGCATGGCAACGCGCGAATCCTCAGGAAAAACCCTGAACGTGCTGGCGAAGAATATCCCGTGGCTGATTGGCGGATCGGCGGACCTGGCCAAATCCAACAAGACTAACCTGACGTTTGACGGCGCGGGAGAGTTCTACCCGAATCAGTATCGCGGGCGCAACATCCACTTCGGCGTGAGGGAACACGCCATGGGCGCGATCGTGAATGGCATGACACTGACGAAACTCCGGGCGTTCAGCGCAACGTTCTTTAATTTCAGCGACTACATGCGGCCGAGCATGCGCCTTGGCGCACTGATGGAAATCCCCGCGATTTACATTTTCACCCACGACTCAATCGGCGTGGGAGAAGACGGGCCGACGCACCAGCCCATCGAGCAACTGGCGTCTTTGCGCGCGATGCCAAACATGCTGGTTCTGAGGCCGGGCGATGCCAATGAAGTTGTGGAGGCCTACAAAATCATCCTGCAACATACTCATGGGCCCTCGACCCTGGTGCTGACGCGGCAGGCCATGCCCACTTTCGATCGCACGAAATATGCGCCCGCCTCAGGCGTTGCCAAGGGCGCTTACGTTCTCGCAGATGCCCCTGGCGGGAAACCCGATGTGATCCTCATGGGCAGCGGAAGCGAAGTATCTCTTTGCGTGGAAGCCGGCGAAAAATTGAATGCCGCCGGCATCAAGGCGCGAGTCGTCAGCATGCCGTCATGGGAACTTTTCGAACGCCAGGACGCCGCGTATAAGGAGAGTGTGCTCCCTGCGAGCGTGAGCGCACGGGTTTCCGTGGAGATGGCTTCCACATTTGGATGGGAGCGCTACACCGGCCCGAAGGGCAAGATAATTGGGATGCGCAGCTTCGGCGCGTCGGCGCCGCTGAAGGACCTGTTGAAGAAATTCGGCATGGAAGCGGACAAGGTCGTGGCGGCGGCGAGGGAAGTCCTCGGAAAGTGAAACGGCAATGAAGATTGTGATTGGCTCGGACCACGCTGGATTTCAAATGAAGGCAGCCATGGGCGATTTACTGCGCGCGCTGGGACACGATGTCCTGGATGTCGGCGCGTTCAATGAAAACCCATCCGACTATCCGGACTTTGCCGAAGCTGTGGGCCGGGCGGTCCTGGACCGCAAGGCCGAACGCGGCGTGCTCATCTGCGGCAGCGGCGTCGGCGCGAGCGTGGCAGCAAATAAGTTGCCGGGGATCCGCGCGGCGGTGTGCCACGATTCCTATTCCGCGCATCAGGGCGTGGAGCACGACGATATGAACGTGATCGTGCTCGGCTCGCGCATCATCGGCTCGAAGCTCGCAGAGGACTTGGTGAAGGCTTTCCTGGCCGCAAAATTTACGAACGAAGAACGGCACGTGCGGCGGCTTGGAAAAGTGAAAGCTCTGGAAGCAAAGTTTGCGGCGGGCTTGAAACAATAAGAAAAACGACCGCCATTCGAAGCGAGAAGCGCGCCCAGGCCGCTGAGGCGTACAATAGGATTTCGAAGCTTATTCGATGTGAAGGAGAACCAGTATGACGACTACGACGACGATCCCAAGCATAGGCACCGGCCAGGGAGCGAACCCACTGAAGGGGCTGCTGGCCTACGGACAATCCCCCTGGATGGATTACATCCGCAGAGACCTGCTCACCAGCGGACAGTTGAAAAAGTACATTGAAAACGACGGCCTGCGGGGCATGACCTCGAATCCGGCTATCTTTGAAAAAGCCATCACGGGAAGCAATCTCTATTCCGACGTCCTGACTTCGGCCGACGCGAAGAAGCTCGATGCCAACGGTCTCTTCGAGAAAATCGCGATTCGCGACGTGCAGGACGCTTGCGACATTTTCAAGCCGGTGTATGCGGAAACGAAGCGGCGCGACGGTTACGTCAGTCTGGAAGTCTCACCGTTTCTTGGCTTCGACACGAAAGCCTCGCTTGCGGAAGCTCGCCGTTTGTGGAAGGCCGTGGATCGCCCCAACGTCATGATCAAGATTCCCGGCACGCCCGAAGGACTCCCTGCCATACGCCAGGCGCTCGAAGAAGGTATCAACATCAATATCACGCTGCTCTTCGCACAGTCCGCTTACGAGAAAGTCGCCGAAGCGTTCCTATCCGCCCTCGAAGCCCGAGCTGCAAAGGGCCAAGACATCAGCCAAATCGCCAGCGTCGCCAGCTTTTTCGTCAGCCGCATCGATACCCTGGTTGATAGCAAGATCGACGAAAAGCTCAAGACCACTACGGACGCCGGCCAGAAAGCTCTTCTCGAAAGCCTCCGCGGCAAGGTGGCCATTGCCAATGCCAGGCTCACTTACAAGAAGTATCAGGAACTTTTTGGCGGTCCGCGTTGGAAGGCGCTCGCGGCCAAAGGTGCGCAGACTCAGCGCCTGCTCTGGGCCAGCACCAGCACCAAGAATCCAAAGTATCGCGATGTGATGTACGTCGAAGAATTGATCGGCGCAGACACTGTGGACACGATTCCTCCGGCAACCTTTGATGCCTTCCGCGATCACGGCAAGCTGCGTCACAGCCTTATCGAAAATGTCGAAGGAGCCGCGAAGACGATGGCGGACCTTGCCAGGGCGGAAATTTCTATGAAGGAAGTGACCGACAAGCTTTTGGTGGACGGCGTCAAGCTATTTGCCGACGCCTTCAAGACCCTGCTGGATGCCGTGGGCAAGAACGCAGGGGTGCGTGCGTGAGTATAAACCGCCAGACCTACAAGTTGCCCGGTCCGCTTGCAGGGGCGGTTGCTGCGTCGCTCGAAGAGTGGAAAAAGAATAATAAAGTCGCGCGCCTTTGGCAGAAGGATGCTTCGCTCTGGAGTGGCACGGACGAGAGTAATTGGCTCGGCTGGCTCACCATCACCGAAGAACAGCTCACCCACATTGACGCGCTGAAACAGATCGCCGAGGACGTGAAGAAAGCGCGATTCAAGCATGCGCTCTTGTTGGGCATGGGTGGCTCCAGCCTCTGTCCCGAAGTTCTGCGCATGACCTTTGGAAAGATCAAAGGCTATCCCGAGCTGCACGTTCTCGATTCCACCGATCCCGCGCAAATTAAGGCCATCGAAGCGAAAGTGGACCTCAAGAGCACGATTTGCATCGTCTCGAGTAAATCGGGAAGCACGCTCGAGCCCAACATTTACAAGCAATATTTTTTCGAGCGCGTAAAGGCCAAGGTGGGCGAAAAAGAAGCCGGCAATCGCTTCATCGCCATTACCGATCCGGGATCCAAGTTGCAGCAGGTCGCCGAAGCGGATAGGTTTCGCAAGATCTTCATGGGCGTGCCGAGCATTGGGGGGCGCTATTCGGCGCTCTCCAACTTCGGCATGGTACCCGCCGCCGTGATGGGGCTGGATGTCGCAAAATTCCTGAAAAATACCGAAGAGATGGTCAAGGCGTGCGGTGCATCCAGCGCTGCCGATTCGAATCCGGGCGTCGTCCTGGGAACAATTCTGGGCGTCGCTGCGAATCACGGCCGAGACAAGATTACGATCGTGACTTCGCCGGGAATCTTCGATCTTGGCGCGTGGCTCGAACAATTGATTGCCGAATCCACGGGAAAAATCGGCAAAGGCATTATTCCGGTTGATCGCGAACGCCTCGCCAAGCCAGCTACCTATGGCAACGATCGGGTTTTCGCATATCTGCGCCTGGCGTCAAAGCCCAACAAGGCACAAGATGCCGCGGTTGCCGCGCTCGAAAAAGCCGGGCATCCCGTGGTGCGCATCACGCTGCCAAATAATTACAATCTCGGGCAGGAATTTTTCCGTTGGGAAATCGCCACGGCCGTCGCCGGTTCTATCATCGGGATCAACGCCTTTAATCAGCCGGACGTCGAAGCCAGCAAAATCGAAACCAAAAAATTGACGAGCCAGTACGAAACGACCGGAAGTCTTCCGCCGGAATCGCCTTTCTTCGAGGAGAAGGGCATCAAACTTTTCGCGGATGAAAAGAATGCCGCGGCGTTGAAAGGCGGCGCGAAACTTGCAGACGTTTTGAAAACGCATCTCTCGCGCCTGGGAGCGGGTGACTATTTTGCCGTCCTCGGCTACATTACGATGAATCCCGCAAATGAAAAGACCTTGCAAACGATCCGGCACGCCGTGCGCGACAAGAAAAGGGTGGCCACGGTTCTCGGCTTTGGCCCGCGCTTCCTGCACTCCACCGGACAAGCCTACAAAGGCGGGCCCAATAGCGGCGTCTTCCTGCAGATCACTTGCGACGACGCCAAGGATCTTCCCGTGCCTGGACAGAAATACACTTTTGGTGTGGTGAAGGCGGCGCAGGCCCGCGGCGACTTCGCGGTTCTTGCCGAACGCGGCCGCCGCGCATTGCGCGTCCACCTGGGGAAGAATCTAAAGTCCGGGCTCGCGACGCTCACGAAAGCTGTACAAAAAGCAATCGCATAAATCACTGAACCATTTCTGTCGCATGAAACGAGGAGCGGACACGATGCAACTTGGCATGATCGGGCTGGGAAGAATGGGCGCCAACATGGTTCGGCGCTTGCAAAAGAACGGTCACAAGTGCGTCGTGTATGACCGCAGCGCGGATACCGTCAAACAATTGGAGGGCGAAGGCGCGACCGGAGCAACGTCACTCGATGATTTCGTCAAAAAACTGCAAAAGCCGCGCGCCATCTGGCTCATGGTGCCTGCCGCGGTCGTCGACGCCTCGCTGCACGATTTGGTTGGCAAGCTTGAGAAGGAAGACACCGTGATCGATGGCGGAAACTCCTACTATATCGACGACATCCGCCGCGCGAAAGAACTCTCGGCCAAGGGAATCCACTATTGTGACGTCGGCACCAGCGGCGGCGTTTGGGGACTCGAACGGGGCTATTGCCAGATGATTGGCGGCGAGACGGACGTCGTGAAGCGCCTCGATCCGATTTTCAAAACGCTCGCGCCGGGACGCGGCAATGTCGATCGCACTCCCGGCCGCGACAAGGTGCCTGGTACCGCCGAAGAGGGTTATCTTCACTGCGGCCCTTCCGGCGCCGGCCATTTCGTCAAGATGGTGCACAACGGCATCGAGTACGGCTTGATGGCGGCTTACGCCGAAGGCTTGAACATTCTTAAGCACGCCAACGCTGGCAAATCCCATCGTGAAACGGACGCGGAAACTACGCCATTGCGGAACCCGGAGCATTATCAATACGATTTCAATCTCGCGGACGTCACGGAAGTGTGGCGCCGTGGCAGCGTCGTGGCTTCATGGCTGCTCGATCTGACTGCCATTTCCCTGCTCGATCAGCCGACACTCGAACGCTTTTCCGGCCGCGTCTCCGATTCGGGCGAAGGCCGCTGGACCATCCTCGCCGCCATCGAATCGACTGCACCCGCACCCGTCCTGACCGCATCTCTGTTTCAGAGGTTTACATCGCGCGGCGAGGACGATTTTGCCGGAAAAGTCTTGTCCGCGATGCGCTTCCAATTCGGCGGGCACGTCGAAAAGAAGTCCGGACACTAGATTTTCCAAGACACGTTTGGCGCCCGAGAACAGGAACTTCTCTCATGAGCCTCAATCTTCTGGACATGAACCCCACTGCGGCGCCCTGTGTGATGGTTATTTTCGGCGCCACCGGCGATCTCACAAAGCGCAAGCTCATTCCCGCTCTCTGCAACCTCGCGCAGGACGATGTCCTGCCTAAACAATTTGCCATCGTGGGCTTTGCCGGCAACGACTATGACACCGCCAGCTTTCGAAAAATGCTGACCGAAGAGATCCCCAAGTACGCGCCCGCCCCCATCGATTCCAAGCTCTGGGACTGGATGATCGAGCGCATCTACTACGTCAAAGGCGATTTCTTGGACCCGGAAGCTTACAAGCGCCTGGACCAGCAAATCAGCGAAGCCGACAAACAGCATAACACTCTGGGCAACCGGTTTTTCTATCTGGCCGTGGCTCCGCGGTTCTTTTCCCCCATTGCTCAAATGCTGGGTCAGTGCTGTCTGACGAAAGAAGAGAGTGGTCACTGGGCGCGCGTGATCGTCGAAAAACCCTTCGGCCACGACCTGGCTTCCGCCAAACAGCTCAACAAGGATCTTGAGCAGGTCCTCACCGAAAAACAGATCTACCGCATCGACCACTACCTCGGCAAAGAGACCGTGCAAAACGTCATGGTCTTCCGCTTTTCCAACAACATCATCGAGCCGCTCTGGAACCGCAACTACGTAGACCACGTGCAAATCACCGCCGCCGAAACCGTCGGCGTCGAGCACCGCGGCGGCTTTTACGAGACCGCTGGCGCCCTCCGCGATATGGTGCCGAATCATCTCTTCCAGTTGCTCACCATGACCGCGATGGAACCCCCCATCTCTTTCGGCGCCGACGAAGTTCGCAACAAGCAAGCCGAAGTGCTCCATGCCATTCAGCCTCTCGACCCGGAAGACGTATTAAAAAATATGGTCCGCGGGCAATACGGCGGCGGCATCGTCGACGGCCAGCGCGTCGTGGGCTACCGCAGCGAGCCCGACGTGGCTCCCGATTCGAACACGGAAACCTTCGTCGCCCTGAAATTGCAAATCGACAATTGGCGCTGGGCGGGCGTGCCGTTCTATCTGCGCACGGGAAAGCGCCTCGCGCAGCGCATGACCGAAATCGTCATCCAATTTCGCCGCACACCCTTTGTTCTTTTCCGCAACACCACGGTGAGAAACCTCGAGACCAACCGCCTGGTCATTCATATCCAGCCCGATGAAGGCATCTCCCTGAGCTTCGGCGCCAAAGTTCCCGGCTCGGTGATGAAGCTTGGCCTCGTGAATATGGATTTCGACTACAGCACGTATTTCGGCGTTGAGCACAGCACCGGCTATGAACGTCTTCTCCGCGATTGCATGGCGGGCGACGCCACACTCTTCCAGCGCGCGGACATGGTCGAAGCCGGCTGGAGTGTGATTCAGCCCATCCTCGACGTATGGCACGCCTTGCCCGCGCGCGGGTTCCCCAATTACGCAGCCGGCTCCTGGGGGCCCATCGAGGCGGAAGAATTGCTCGAAAAGGACGGCCGCTCGTGGCGCCGGCCAGGCGAAGAGGAAGTCGACAAGCGCGGGCGCATCGCTGCCCCGGATCGCACCGGAATCATCACCTAATCTAAGAGGAGTTCCCGTGGATCGTGAGATTCGAATCCTGGCGGACGGCGCAGCCATCGCGCGGCGCGCTGCCCAGGAATTCGTTCAAGCCGCGGCAGATGCGGTACGCACGCGCGGTTCGTTCAACGTAGCGCTGGCAGGCGGGTCGACTCCGAAAGCCCTTTACAGCCTTCTGGTGAATGATCCGGCGCTACGTTCGCAGGTTCCCTGGGATAAAATGCATCTGCTCTTCGGCGACGAGCGCCACGTCCCACCGGACCATCCCGACAGCAATTTTCGCATGGCGACGGAAACGATGATTTCGAAGGCGCCGGTCAAACCTGAGCAGGTCACGCGGATCAAGGGTGAATATCCGGATGCGGGCCAGGCCGCGCTAGAATACGAAAAGGCTCTGCGCGAATATTTCAAGCTGAAGGATGGAGAGTATCCGCGCTTTGATCTCGTGCTGGTGGGAATGGGCAACGAGGGTCACACTCTCTCGCTTTTCCCGGGAACGAAAGCTTTGCATGCAGATGGACGCATCGCCGTGAGAAACTGGGTAGGCAAATTGTACGCGGAACGCATCACGCTCACTGCGCCGGCTGCCAGCAACGCCGCCCGAGTCATCTTCATGGTGACGGGCGCGGACAAGGCCCCCGCACTGAAGGGCGTACTGGAAGGGCCCTTTGAGCCGGAACAATTGCCCGCGCAACTGCTCCAGCCAAAAAACGGAAAACTGCTCTGGGTGGTGGACACAGCCGCCGGCAGCATGCTTTCGGTAGGAATTCGAGAATAGTTGACCGTTTTACGATCACGCTTGATTTGACTACATGGCAGTCACGCTTGAATCGACCGCTTGGCGGTCGCACCTGAAACGAGGAGAAAGAAATGGCAACCAGCACGATCCAGGGGAAAATTGAAACCTATCTCGGCGCAAAGGCGGATTCCCTGCTGGGATTCAAGTCGCCGAAGATCGCCAAGGAGCGCCTGCATCTTCCCGGCCCGGACTTTGTCGACCGCATCTACGCGTCGACGGACCGCAACCTCCGCGTACTCGCCAATCTCCAAAGGATGTTCGGCCACGGCCGGCTTAGCGGTACGGGGTATCTCTCTATCTTGCCCGTCGACCAGGGCATCGAGCACTCCGGCGGCGCGAGCTTCGCCAAGAATCCCGATTACTTTGACGGCGGGAATATCGTCAAGCTGGCCATCGAAGGCGGCTGCAACGCCGTGGCTTCCACCTTCGGCGTGCTCGGCTCTGTCGCGCGCAAGTACGCCCACAAAATCCCTTTCATCGTAAAGATCAATCACAATGAGCTGCTGACCTTTCCAAACAAAGCCGATCAGATTCTCTTCGGCACCGTGCAGCAGGCCTACGACATGGGCGCGTCTGCGGTCGGCGCCACCATCTATTTCGGCTCCGACCAGAGCGGCCGCCAGATCGTCGAAATCAGCCAGGCCTTCGCGCACGCGCACCAACTCGGTATGGCCACCGTCCTGTGGTGCTATCTCCGCAACAACGCCTTTAAGAGAGACAAGGACTATCACCTCTCCGCCGATCTCACCGGCCAGGCCAACCATCTCGGCGTAACCATCGAGGCGGACATCATCAAGCAAAAGCTCCCCGAAAATAACGGCGGCTACCAGGCCCTGAACATGGGTGATTCCAGCTACGGCAAATTTGATAAGCGCATTTACACCGATCTCTCCAGCGATCATCCCATCGATCTGACACGCTACCAGGTAGCCAATTGCTACATGGGCCGAGCTGGCCTCATCAACAGTGGCGGCGCCTCCGGCGCCAACGACTTCGAAGAAGCTGTAGCCACGGCCGTGATCAACAAACGCGCCGGCGGCACCGGCCTCATCTCCGGCCGCAAAGCCTTCCAGCGCCCCATGAAGGAAGGCGTCCAGCTGCTCAACACCATCCAGGACGTCTACCTTAGCCCCGAAGTCACCGTCGCCTAGGGCCCAGCTTTGCTCTTGCAGGGGCACGAAATCGTGCCCCCTCCTAGTCTAGAGAAGGCACTTCCCAAGCGCCGTGGGCGCGACACATGCCCAATTGCTCTCAGTAGCCCAAAAGTTGGCTAACTGTGTGCTCGTTTTTTGCGTTTACTTGCGAGAATGAAAATGAGAGCCGCCATTACCGCCGTAACCAGCGCTCAAGCGCTGGGGAATTGCCTAGGGCGGGAGTGCGCGATGAGGCGCAGCAGGCCCAGTCAGAAGAAAAGACGGGTATCAATATGTGGCAGAAAAAGTGTCCAGTTTGTCGGCAACTGATGGAAAAGAAACTTCCCACCGAGACAGTCCCCTGCACCTGCGGTAAGTACGTGTGGAAGGGCTAGTGCTTCGCGATGTCTTCCGCCATTTCGTTCAGCAATTCGCCCATCATACGAATTGCAGGGAGCGACGCATCCCGGTTCTTTCCGGGCTTTCTAGATGTTTCCTTGCCCTTCTTCGTTATGGCCGTGGGCCAGTGCTGGGAGATCGGAATGCCTTGCTCGGAGTACGCAGTGGCATACAGAACATTTGGTTGCAGGTTGTGGGGCACTTTTTCCGTCAAGACGGTAGTGACCGTCGGCGTCGCCGTTCGGTCATAGGTATAGTGCCACGTTGAGCCGTAGCTCGTCGTGAAAGTTCCGCCTCCCGAGAGGGGCGACATGTCGGCCGAAGCAGATATGTTCTTCAGTGGCTCGGTTCCAGAAACGGCCGGCGCGGAGGTGTAAAAGACAACCAAGAAATTTTGCGCTCCGGGCATGGGCGAGTCAGAGAAACACATCCCCGGAAACCTCTTCTGATTCTTTTCATACCAGTTCGCTGCCCACTCCGGAATGGCCAGAAATAGTTTCTCCTTATCCAGACTTCCTAAGGACACGTTTCTTGTGCACCCCGCTCGTTGCCCATCATTGAATCCATCTTCCAGAGCGCTACCGTAAGAACCAACCTCTGGCGGGCCATTTATCTCCAGCGATGGCGTCTTGGGCTCGACAAACACTCCTAGCATGACACTTTTCTGTGGCGCACTTGCTACGGCTTCTTCTGCCGCCAGAGCCGCCGCCGGACGCGCTTCGGGCTCCACTTGAGACGGTGGTGCTCCTGCCGATGTAAATACCTCCATCTTCCCGTCTGACTGAGGTTCCGGAGTTGTAACCGGTGTCGCGACAGCCGTTGGCAAATTGCTTTCGGCTTTCACCGTAGGCACTGGCGTTTGTGACGCTGCAGAAACTTCAGTCTTCGCTGGCGGCTGAGGCTCGGGAGTCATAACCGATGTCGCCACAGCCGTTGGCAAATCGCTTTCGGCTTTCACCGCAGGCACTGGCGTTTGCGGCGCTGCAGAAACTTCAGTCTTCGCTGCGGGCTGAGGCCCGGTGGGTGTTACCGAAGCTGGCGTAATCGCTGCCGGTGTTTCTTCCGGCGTCAACACGGACGTCGGCGCTTGTGCCGCTGTCAAGGCGTTAGCCTTCTGGCCCGGCTGAAGCGGCGTAGTCGTTGCCATTTCTGGCGCAGTAGCCGTCGGTGCTGCCGTGAGTTTCACTTCAGTGGGTAGTTTCTTTGGCTCTACCATGTTTTCCCGCGCCGCGGCTTGAGCATGCGAATTTTTTTGATATGTGCGCGCAATCTCTCCTAGGCTTGCGTTGTGTTTCATCTCAAACCGTGCAGACTGCGGCGTTACATTCGCTCCTGGCTCCGTTTCGGGCTCAGGCTCAGTGCCTGTTCGAGGTGTCGCCACGTCCCCTGCCGCGTTCGCTTCTGCTTTCGACTTTGACCGCAACGTCTCGGGCTCGATAATTCCCAGGAGGGCCCTGCGGCTCTCCGTATCGGCGGTTTTTCCGGAAGCTGGCGCAGGCGTCCGTACAACCTCTGGCGAGATTGCATCGGCTTTCACCTTGGATCGCAGCGTCTCGGGCTCGATAATTCCCAGGAGGGCCATGCGTTTCTCAGTTTCTGCGGTTTTTCCGGAAGCTGTTGTGGGAACTGACGGATTTGCTTTGGCTTTAACAGCCTTGCAAACCATTCCATTAACAAGAGCTTCGTCCGGCCCAATATTGTTACCTGCGGCCTCCAGAGTCCGGCAGTCCGAGAATTG
>Ga0137394_10003533_pt1 | contig 11785 bp, 9 predicted proteins | sample czobulk116metaG_FD_108278 | JGI IMG/M metagenome (GOLD analysis project Ga0137394, IMG submission 108278) | Vadose zone soil microbial communities from Angelo Coast Range Reserve, California, USA - czobulk1.16 metaG | ecosystem: Environmental > Terrestrial > Soil > Vadose zone | place: USA... | reverse complement strand
GTCCTTGTAATAGATCTGCGTGCCGTCCTTGGTGGTGAGGGTGCTGCTGCTCATGCGCTTGGCTCCTTGGCTAGGTTCGGCGGCGAGCGCCGCCAGGGGAAATGGAAGCGAGATGCCGGCCGCTGCCGTCGCGGCGGCGAGCAGGACATCGCGGCGCGCGGCATTGATCGTGGTGCTGCGTTTGCTCATCGCGGGCTCCGTCAGCTGGAAATAAAAAAGGCGGTCCCGGAGGACCGCCCTTCGCTCGCAAGGGGGGAGGAGGAAGCGAGCGAAACCTTTCTTGATCGCGTGCCGCAGTGTTGCGAGCCACGGTGGCGAGGCGGTGTCGGCGCCGGCCCGCCTTATGTCAGCCGACACATCGCTCAGGCGACCGCTCAGTGAAGCGCGCGTGCGAAGGTCCGCCCCTGCAGCAGCTCGGCAGTCTCCTCGGTACCGTCGGACACGAGATCCTCGAGCGCGTCGCGGATCTGGTCGTGCATCTGGTGCCCCGGCACCCAGCCGGGCCAGCTGTGCACGACGAGCTCGATCACCTCGAGCTCGCGGGTCACGTGGAAGCCGGACAGCATCGGCAGGCGCTCGAAGAGCTCCGCGACGCGGGCCTCGAACAGCGCCGCGCGCTCCGTCGAATCCGCCGCTACCACTCGATCGTCGACCATGGCACCTCCTTCGTCTCGACGCTGCCAGCGTGCGGCCACAGCGTGTCGGCCCTGTGTCGGGGCCGACACGCTTTCGTTGCGGGAGTAACAATCCGGCGCTTACTGGGGCGCGGCGGACACCTGCGTCCGCGTGCCGGAGACCGTCAGCTCGGCGTAGCGGTCGGGCTGCAGGCAGGCGATGAGCCGCGCGCCGCGGATGCCCTTGCATTGCACGGTCGGCTCGCTCGAGCCGACGCCGCTCGGCGAGACCTTGCCGGCGTCGACGCCATGGGCGACGAGATACTCGCGCACGGCGATCGCGCGGCGCTCGGACAGCGCCTGGTTGTACTTCGCCGGGCCGATGCGGTCGGCGTGGCCGACGATCGTCATGCCGGCGTAGTGCGAGACCGCGAGCCGGCCGGCGAGCTCGTCGAGCGCGGAGCGGCCTTCGGGCTTGAGGGTCGCGCTGTCGAAATCGAACAGCGCGTCGAACGAAAGCCTGAACGGCACTTCCTGCGGAAGGGGCTGCGGCGCGGGCGCTTCGGCGAGCGGCGGCTCCTCGACCGGCGCGGCTTGCGGCGCGGGCGCCACGACCGGCGCGGGCTCGCAATCGGCGAAGCGCAGGCCCGGCCGCCAGTCGTAGTCGTGGATGCAAATGCCATAGCCAGAGCGGACCGGCTGGCCGTCGCGGTCGGTGACGTAGCCTTCGACGGCCGCGGCCGGGGCCAGATGCAGCGCCGGGGCGAGACCGAGAAGCAGGGTGACAATTCGAATACGGGACTGCATGGGAAACTCCTTCAAGGGTTGGGAAACTGGTTTGCGCGGCTGCTAGGCGTGCTCGACGCGCGCGCCGCCGCGTCCGGTGACGACTTGCACGCGCTGTCCCGCGGCGAAGTCCTGCCACCCACCCTGGACGACCGCGATGGTTTCGCCGCTGTCCAGCCGCACAACGATTTCCTCTCCCTTTTGTGTCGTTGTCCGCTGCTCGATGGCGTTCCCGGCGACGCCGCCGCCGACCGCGCCGAGCACCGCGCCCGCGATGCTGCCGTTGCCGTGTCCGATCTGGCTGCCGAGCAGGCCGCCGACCGCTGCCCCGGCGAGCGTGCCGACCACGGCGCGGTCGCCCTTGATTTCCACCGGCCGCACGCTCACCACGGTGCCGTACTGCACGCTCTCGACGCTGCGCGCCTCGCTAGCGTTGTAGACCTGCGGTCCGACGGAGGCGCAGCCGCTCGTGAGCGCGGCGCAAAGCAGCAACGCCGCGGGAGTCGCGTGTTTCATGGCTTCATTCCTTTATTGGGTTGCATCGCGCCGCGATCATCGAGCGGGCGTGTCGCCCGTCGATGTCAGCGCGTCGCTGCAGCGCTACCGCTGAAATGCGCTCGTTACCGCCGCAGCATCAGTGATTGAACTTCACGAACACGCCCAAAATCGCGCGAAGACGTGGAGCTTGCGACGACTCATTTCAGATCGAGGCCTTGCGGATTCCAGGGCCCCCACACCTGCGGGTCGGGCGAATTGGCGCTCGGCTTCCAGGCGCGCAGCGCCTGGCTGTGCTCGCTGAGTCGCGCCGCGCGCAGCTGCTGCAGCTTGGCGTGCTCGTTCGCGCCGCCGACATAGACGCAACGGCAGAAATCCGGATCGTAGAACTCGTACCTGGGCTCGCCGTTCCCGGTGGCGGCAGTGAGCTGCCGCAGCTTCAGGCCTTGCCCCGAGCGGCCGGTCGCGCCCTGCGCCGAACGCTCAGGCGCCGGCTCGCGGCGGAAACCCGCCTGCGCGAGGATCTGCTCCGAGTCCGACGCGCTCTGTCCCTGGATCGCGGCGCATCCGGAAAGTGCGATGAGCGCCGCGGCGAATGCGACTTGTCGCTTCCACATGGCTAGTCTCCCTTGGTTGTGCGGTACCGCTGAGAGGCTAGGCGCACCGAGCCGCGCCTTGATGGCAACCGGCCCTGCGCTCATGTCACGCGTAGCAGGGATGGGCGGCGCTGAAACACGCATCGCCGCCGCGTGGTTTATGCTGATTGCACTTGCGGGCTGTTCGTCGATCCCCGACTCCATCAAGGGTCCGTTCGCGCGCCATGGCTCGACGGTGAGCGATGCCGGCACGCAGCCGCCCGAGGTCAGTCCGTTCCCTCGAGTGACCGATCAGGGAAAATTCTGAGGACCGTGGAGCGAGAGGGCCCGGGTCGCGGGCCTCAGCGGCGCAGCGCCGCCTCGGCCTTTTTGAACAGCGCCTCCAGGCCGTACGAAACGTCCTGGATCACGCCGTTCATGAAGAACGTCGGCGTGGCGCGCACGCCGCTCTCACTACCGCCTTCGATGTCCTCGCGCACGCGCTGCAGGTACACCGTGTCGGCCATGTCGGCGTCGTAGCGCACCATGTCGAGCTCGAGCCGCTCGGCGTAGCCGCGCAGCTGCGGCAGCTTGAGGTGGCGCTGGTTGTCGAACAAGAGATCGTGCATCGGCCAGAACTTGCCCTGCGCCGCCGCGACTTCGGCGGCGAGCGCGGCGTGCAGCGCGTGCGGATGCACTTCCTCGAGCGGAAAATGGCGCCACACCAGCCGCACCTCGCCGGTGAAGCGTGCGAGCAACAGCTTCACCGCGGGCGCCGCCTGCTTGCAGTTGGGGCACTCGAAGTCGCCGTACTCGACCACCGTGACCGGCGCGTGCGACGCGCCCAGGTGGTGGTCGGTCGGATTGACCGGTACGGCGAGCTCGAACCGCATTGCGGCTATCTACCGCCCCGGTGCATCGCCCTTTCGGCTCGCCTCGAAGAGGTACCACACGCGCTTCTCGGCTTCGTCGATCCAGACTTCGAGCAGGCTCGCGGTGGCAACGTCGCCCCGCTCGTCGCACACGCCGTGCGTCTCGCGCATGTGCGCGGCGAGGCGCTGGTTGTCCTCGCGCAGCTCGGCCAGCATGTCGAGCGGCGAGACGTAGTCGGCATCGTTGTCGAGCACGCGCTGCAGCTTCGCGATCTGACCGATGGAGCGCAGCGTGCCGCCGCCGACCTTGCGTACCCGCTCGGCGACCGTGTCCGTGATCGCGAAGATCTGATCGGCCTGCTCGTCGAGCAGCAGGTGGTAGTCGCGGAAGTGCGGGCCCGAGATGTGCCAGTGGAAGTTCTTCGTCTTGACGTACAAGGCGAAGAGATCCGCTAACAGGATGTTCAGCGCAGCCGAGAGGTCGCGAGTCGCGTCGGCGCCTAGATCCGACGGCGTTTTCAGTGGCGCGGCGCGGCGCAGTTTTGTGTCTTCACGGATCATGCTCATCTCCCTGTGGATGGAATCCTCTAGCGTAGCGCTGATGTGTGTCAGGCTTTGCTACCTCAACATGACAACCGTAACAAAAACCTAGTGCTGCAAAACGCGCGCCAGGCTGGCGGCGAGCTCGCGCGCGGACAACGGCTTCCTCAGCACCTCGTCGGCGCCAACGCCAAACGGCATCTGCGGCACGACGCCAAGCGCGTCGAGCAGCACTCCTTCGCGCACGTTGGGCGGCGCGCCGAGGTAGCCGCTCATCAGCACGACCGGGATGGAGTCGCGGATGCCGCGCACCTCGCGGATCAGCGACGAGCCGGAGATGCCGGGCATGCGCTCGTCGGTGATCACGGCATCGAAGCGCTGCGGGTCGGCGCGGAACGCGGCGAGCGCGGCGCTGCTGGAGGTGAACCCGACCGGCGCGTAGCCGAGCTCCTCGAGCGTGCGGGTGGCGAGCGCCACCAGCGGCTCCTCGTCGTCGACGATCAGCACGCGCTGCCCGGCGCCGCGCGGCAGCGGGCGGCGCTCGTCGACCGGCTTCGCCACGGCGTCGCCGTTTCGCGGCAGGTACACCGTGAAGGTCGTGCCTTTGCCAAGCTCGGTGGCGACGTCGATCGCGCCGCCGACGTTGGCGACGATGCCGTGCACCAGCGAGAGCCCGAGGCCGCTGCCGACGCCGACCTCCTTCGTGCTGAAGAAAGGATCGAACATGCGCTCCAGCACTTGCGGGGCGATGCCGGTGCCGCTGTCGGCCACCTTGAGGACGATGTACTCGCCGGGCGAGACGGCGCCGATGGACGCCGCACGCGGTGCCTCGAAGCGCAGCACCTCCAGCGTCACGCGCAGCACGCCGGCCTGCGGCATGGCCTGCAGGCCATTGGTGGCGAGGTTCATCACCACCTGGTGCACCTGCGTGGGATCGCCGAGCATCGCGGCGCGTCCGGCGCGCAGGTCGCTGCGCAGGCGCACGCCTTCGGGCAGGCCGCCGCCCAGCAGGTCGAGCGCTTCGCGCACCACCGCCTCGACGTGCACCGCGACGCGCTCGCCGACGCCGCTGCGGCTGAAGGCGAGGATGCGCTCGATCAGCGCGCGCCCGCGCTCGCCCGCGGACATGATGCTGTCGAGATCGCGCCGCAGCCGCGTAGCCTTCTTCGCGCCGCGCAGCGCCATCTCGCCATACCCGAGGATCGCGCCGAGGATGTTGTTGAAGTCGTGCGCGATGCCGCCGGCGAGCGTGCCCATCGCCTCGAGGCGCTGCGCCCGGCGCAGCTCGTGCTCCATCTTCCTCAGCTCCTCCTCGCCGTGCCGACGCTCTGTCACGTCCTGCATGAAACCGACCATGCGCGTGGCCTTGCCGGCGAGATCGAAGAACATGCGGCCCTTGGCCTGCAGCCAGTGCACCGTGCCGTCGCGATGCACCACCCGATATTCGGAAGCGACGTCGCCCGTGCGGTGCGCGTGCTTGATCGCCTCCTTCACCGCCGGCCAATCGTCGGGGTGCACGACCTTGTTCCAGGCCTCGTAGGTGCCGTCATACGTGCCGGGCGCGAAGCCATACATCGCCTCGAGATCCGGCGACCAGCGGTTCTCGCCCTCGCCGTCGCCGATGCGCCACTCGAAGGCGATCGCGCGCGCGGCCTTTTGCGCAAGCTCGAGCATCTCCTGACGCGAGCGCAGCTCCTCCTCGATGCGCTTGCGCTCGGTGATGTGGCGCCCGACGCCCTGGTAGCCCTTGAAGCGCCCCTGGCCGTCAAACATCGGCGCGCCGCTGACGCTGAAATAACCGACGGATCCGTCCGGTATGGCGCGCCTCAATTCGAGATCGCGGAAGGGCTGGCGGGCGGCCAGCGTGGCCTGGTGCTCGGCCCACGAACACGAGAGCGGCGTGAGACCGGGGAGCTCCCAGCGCGTCTTGCCGAGCGGCGATTCCTCCGGGAATGCGCGCAGGGTGTAGGCCTGGTCCGACATGTAGGTGAAGCGCAGATTTTCGTCCAGCCTCCAGTAATAGTCGGACGAAAGATCGGTCAGGCTGCGAAAGCGCGCCTCGCTCTCGCGCAGCTCGTCGGCGGCGAGCTTGCGCTCGGTGATGTCGTTCAGCACGCAGACGACGCGCAGCGCCGCCCCCTGCTCGTCGCGGTGGATCAGCCAGAGCGCTGTAAGCCAGCGCACTGCGCCATTCACGACGATGCGGTACTCGAACTCGTGCCGCAGCGCCGGGCCGGCGAGCACCGCCGCGAGCTCGGCGAACAGGCCGACCCCGTCCTCGGGGTGATAGGGAATGTCGCGGATGAACGCCGTGCGGCTCGCGTGCTTCACGTCCGCAGGCAGGCCGACGAGCTCGTAGGTCTTCGCCGAGACGAAGATCTCGTCGGTCCGCACGTTCCAGTCGTAATGCCCCTCCTGGGAGGCTTCCATGGCGAGCGCGTAGCGCTCCTCGGATAGCCGCAGTGCGTCGGCCGCGACCTTGCGCTCGGTGATGTCGGTGACGACGCCGATGCGGCGCAGCGCCCGGCCTGCAGCATCGCGGATGACCTGGCCGCGCGTGCGGAGCCAGCGGATTTCGCCTGCACGCGGAACGATGCGGTACTCGAACTCGTAACGCTCAGGCCCGCCTTTTGCCTCGGCGGCCTTGATGGCGCTGCGATAAACCTCGAGGTCGTCGGGATGGAACCTCGCCTGCTCGAGGTACTCGCTGCGGCTGCGGAACTGCGTGCGCGCCGCGAACCCGAAGATCTCGTTCAAGCGCTCCGAGATGAACAGCTCGCCGGTGTCAAGGCTGGTGTCGAAATGCCCCTCGGCCGACGCTTCAAGGGCGAGCGCATAGCGCTCCTCAGAGAGGCGCAGCGCCTCCTCGCTTCGCGTGCGCTCCACGGCAATGCTCGCGAGGTGCGTAAGCCGCTCGATGAGAGCGAGATGCTCCGAGGTTGGGTGGCGCGGCTCGCGGAAATAGAGCGCGAAGGCGCCGAGTGCCTTGCCCGTCGACGAGAGAATCGGCGTTGACCAGCATGCGCGTAGACCGTGCGCCAGCGCATGCCCGCACCAGTCGTACTCACCCCATCGGCTGTCCGAGGCGATATCCGGGGCGATCACCTGCTCCTTGAGGAACGCAGCCATGGCGCACGGCCCGGAGTCGACGCCCACCGGCCTGCCATGAATGCCCTCGTTGTAGCTCGCCGGCAGGCTGGGGGCAGCACCGTGCTCAAGCCGCATGCCGGTGCGATCGACCAGCACGATGCCGCACAGGCAGCCCGCGGCGTTCTCCTCGACGAACCGGCATAACGTCTCGAGAATCTCGCCGAGCGGGCTGCTTTTCGCGACCCGTTCGAGCAGCGATTTCTCGCCCGCGAGCAGCGCCTCGGCACGCATGCGCTCGGTCACGTCCCTGCCCGTCCCCGTCCAGCGCACCGGTTTTCCCGCCGCATCGCGCACGCACACGCCGGAGAGCTGTATCCAGCGCATTTCCCCGCGCACCTTGGCGCGCAACTCCATGCTGAGCCGCGAACCGGTGCCGGCAAACAGCTCCGCCACTTTCTGCGCCCACAGCTGATGGTCCTCGGCCAGGATGGACGACTTGACGATGAAATCTTCGCGCGCGGTAATGACGGTGTCCGCGGGCAGGCCGTACACCTCGAGGCTGCGCGGCGAGAGGTAGTACTCCCCGGTCTGGAGGTTCCAGTCCCAGTGCGCGTCCTGCGCCGCACCCATCGCGAGCGCGTAGCGCTCCTCTGACTGCCGCAGCGCCTCCTCCGCGCGCTTGCGCTCGGTGATGTCGATCGACGAGCCGGTCCAACGTGTCAGCTTGCCGGTGACATCGCGTGTGGCAAGGCCGTTCAGGTGTAACCAGCGCGTCTCGCCGCCGAGGACCAACCGCATGTCCATCTCGAATCTGGCATTCTTTCCCGCGAAAAGCGTTGCCGTCGCAGCGCTCCACCGCGCGCGATCCTCGGGATGGAACGGTACGCGTGCAAGAAAATCGGCGCGGCCCTTGAACGTGGTCCCGGGCGGGACCCCGCTCATTTCGAGCAATCTAGGCGAGACATGGATTAAATCGCCGTCGACCGTCCAATCCCAGATTCCTGCTTCGCTCGCGGCTGCCACTCGTTGGTGGCGCTGCTCCGAGAGGCGCAGCGCCTCCTCGGCACGCTTGCGCGTGGTGATGTCGGTGAGCGAGCCGGTCACCAGGGCCGGCGCGCCTTCCGCGTCCGCAAAGACCTTTGCCCGGGTACGCAGCCAGCGCATTTCCCCCACCGCGTCGATCACCCGATACTCCATGTCGAAGCCGCCCGCACGGCGCGCAAGGCTCGCCTGGATCGTGTGCTCGGTGCGCTGACGGTCTTCCGGATGGAATCTGATCTCCGCCCTGAGGCGGGCGCGGGTATCAATCTGCACCTCATCGGCAACGCCGAACAACTCACGGGCGCGCGGTGAGACATACACCCGGTCGCTCGCTGGACTCCATTCCCAGATGCCGTCCGCCGAAGCTTTGAGCGCACGCGTGTAGCGCTCCTCGGAGTCGCGCAGCGCGTCCTCGACGCGCTTGCGATCCGTGACGTCGCTCACCGAGCCGGTGATCCGTGCGGGCTTCTCATCGGCGTCGAGAAAAACCTTGCCGCAGCAGCGCAGCCAACGCGTTTCACCGGCCTGGTGGAGGATGCGATATTCGATGTCGAAGCCTTCCGAGCGGCGCGCGAGGCAGTCTTGAAGCGCTTCCTGGATGCCGTGCCGGTCTTCCGGATGAAAGCGGGCATGCGCCTCCAAGTCGGCGCGCGTGCGGATTTCCACGCCATCCGGTATGCCATACAGCTGACGTGCATGCGGCGACTCGAACAGCTCGCCGGTCACCAGATTCCATTCCCAGATGCCTTCGTTCGAGCCTTCCAGCGCGCGCGCGTAGCGCTCCTCGGACAAGCGCAGCGCCTCCATGGTGCGCCGGCGCTCCGTCACATCCCTCACGGTGCCGCACCAGCGCACCGCCCGTCCGGACGCGTCGCGCAAGCACACGCCGTTGTGCTGGATCCAGCGGATTTCGCCGTGAATCATCGCGCGCAGCTCCATGCTGAGCCGCGAGCCGGTGCCGGCAAAGAGCTCCTTCGCCGCACCCAGCCAGGCTTGCAAGTCCTCCTTCAGGAGCGGCGTCTTCGCGAGATAGTCCTGGCGAGAAGTGAAGGTCATGCCCGGTGGTAATCCGAACACATCCACGACGCGCGGCGACGTGTAGTACTCGTCGGTGCCGACGATCCAGTCCCAATGCGCGTCCTGCGCCGCTTCCATGGCGAACGCGTAGCGCTCCTCGGAGAGCCGCAGCGCTTCCTCGGCGCGCTTGCGGTCGGTGATGTCGGTGGTCGAGCCGGTCCAGCGCGCGACCGCGCCTGAAGCGTCGCGGCTGGCGAGGCCTACAAGGTGGACCCAGCGGGTCTCGCCATGACGCAGCATCCGGATCTCGATATCGAAGCGCGCCGACTGGCCGGCGAAATGCGCCTTCACTGCCTGCTCCCACTTCGGCCGGTCCTCAGGGTGGAACGCAAAGCGCGCGATGAAATCTGCGCGGTCGGCGAAGCGCGTGTCCGGCGGAAAACCGTACATCTCCAGCAGGCGCGGCGAGGCGTAGAACTCGTCGGTGGCGACGATCCAGTCCCAGAAGCCTTCCCCGCTCGCCTTCGAGACGAGCGCGTAGCGCTGCTCGGAAAGGCGCAGCGCATCCTGCGCGCACTTGCGCGCGGTCACATCCTGCGTCGCGCCCGTCCAGCGCACTACCTTGCCGGAGGCATCGCGCGTCGCGAGACCGGTCACGTGGAGCCAGCGCGTCTCGCCGTCGCGAAGCGTGCGCATCTCCTTGTCGAAGCGCGCCGTCTTGCCGGCGAAATGCACGGCCACCGACTCCTGCCACGTCAGCCGGTCTTCGGGATGGAGCGGAAAGCGGGCGAGAAAATCATTGCGGCCGGCGAAGGTCGTGCCGGGCGAGAAACCGTACATCTCCAGCAGGCGGGGCGAAGCGTGGAACTCGTCGGTCGCCACGATCCAGTCCCAGAAACCTTCTTCGCCCGCGTTCATGGCGATGGCGTAGCGCTCCTCCGAGCGCTGCAGCGCAGCCGCACCCTGGCGGCGCGTGGTGCCCCAGCCGACGGCGAGGCCGGTGATGGCGAAGGTGATGAAGCGGGGCAGATCGAGCCAGCCCGCGGTCAGCGGGTAGCTGATCTCGATCAGTTGCGGCACTGCGAGCGTCGCGAGCAGCGCGGCGAAGAAGCCGGGCCCGACGCCGCCGAACCACGCGGCAGCGACAACGGCGAGGACGAAAAGTCCCGTCGGATGGAGAAAAGCTCCGAGCGCCGAAAGGTGCAGCGACGCGGCGAGCGCGACGCAAATCGGCGCCAGCGCGTAGTGCAAGGCCGTGACTGTCGGGCTGCGCGCCGTCACCCGGCGCCCTCGAGCGACTCGCGCACCGCGGACAACAGCTCCTTGCGGGTAAACGGTTTGGGCAGCACCTTTTTTACGCCGAGCCGGCGCGCCGCCTCTGCGGATCCGGCGAGACCGCGCCGGAAGCGCGCCGACAGGATCAGGATCGGCGCAGCATACACCGCCTGCAACGAGCGGATGAGCGGCGCCGCGCCCTGCGGGCTCGGTACGTCGGCGATCACCAGACACGGCGTCTTATTCGCCGAGTCGTCCGACGCCGGCGGCTCCCGCGGCAGCACTTCATAGCCCGCTTCGCCGAGCCAGCGCTCGAGCAGATTGCGGATTAGCACGTCCTCTTCGAGAACCACCACGTAACCTTTTGGATTCACGTATTTCCTTGCGGCCTTTCCCCTTATCTAACAATCCGAGGACGCCGCCCTTGTGAAGACCGCAGGACCGAATGTGGCAATTGCCATAATTGCTCGCCGCATTGACGGTCTGCCGCAATGACGAATGCCGACGCTGTGCGGCATCGTGGAACAACGCGCGACTCCCCGGCCGGCGACGGCCGAGCACCTCGAGCACTTGCTTGACTGCGCGCTCGAGCAGACCTTTCCAGCGAGCGATCCCGTGTCCGTCTCCATGCCGGGACGCACCGAACCCGTCCCCGCGTCACTGCGACAACTGCCATTACCAGCGTCTCGATTTACATCTACTTGAACAATCACCGCTTCAGGGTCATGCTCAAATGAATGAAGAAGGCTTGGCAGTCATGGAGGCGAGCCCGGTGACCGTCGCGGCGCACGTCCTCGCCGTGGACGACGATCCGTCGGTGCGGCAGATGATCGTCGACTACCTCGGCGACAACGACATCCGCGTCACCGCGCTATCGAGCGGCAAGCAGATCCCGGAGATCATGGCGCGCGAGACGATCGATCTCCTGGTGCTCGACATCCGGCTGCCGGGCGAAGACGGCTTGCAGATCGCGCGCCAGCTGCGCGAGGAGTCGGCGGGCCTGCCGATCATCATGCTCACCGGGCGCAAGGACGAGGCCGATCGTGTCATGGGACTCGAGCTCGGCGCCGACGACTATCTCACCAAGCCCTTTTCGCCGCGCGAGCTGCTCGCGCGCATCCGCGCGCTGCTGCGGCGCAGCCGCTCCCAGCAGACGGTGGCCGACGGCCTGCAGAAAGTGCGCGCCTATCGCTTCGCGGGCTGGGAGCTGAACGTGCGCGTGCGCCGTCTGACCTCGCCCGACAAAGGGGTGGTGGCGCTGACCAATACCGAGTTCAACCTGCTGGCTGCGTTCCTGGCAGCGCCGCAGCGCGTGCTGTCGCGCGACCAGCTGCTCGCCCTCTCCCGCCTGCACAACGACGAGGTGTACGACCGCTCGATCGACACGCAGGTCGGCAGATTGCGCAAGAAGATCGGGCCCGCGGACGCCAAGGCCCATCTCATCCGCACCGAGCGCGGCGCGGGCTACGTCTTCACCGCC
>Ga0137394_10003532_pt1 | contig 11785 bp, 16 predicted proteins | sample czobulk116metaG_FD_108278 | JGI IMG/M metagenome (GOLD analysis project Ga0137394, IMG submission 108278) | Vadose zone soil microbial communities from Angelo Coast Range Reserve, California, USA - czobulk1.16 metaG | ecosystem: Environmental > Terrestrial > Soil > Vadose zone | place: USA... | reverse complement strand
TTGCTGTTGCTGCTGCTGCTGTTGCTGCTGCTGCTGCTGCTGCTGTTGTTGTTGTTGCTGTTGTTGGTCCCCAGGATTCGGCGTGGCCTTGCGTTGGCGCTTACGATCGGGCGGGGACTGCTCGTTTCTGGGTAATATTCGGTGCTGACAAACCGGTAAGCAATAAGCTGACCAATGTCGAGATGATGACTGGGGGGACAGCAACGTACCTCTTCCCCAGGAGAGGTACTACTTCGCTTTCCAACACGTTGTTGCTGCATGGATAGCTGCTGTTGCATCGGTTGCGCCATCGAGCCACGATTTTGCATTTGTCCTTGCACGTTAGCTCCCGCAGGACCCGCAACGCCACTACTTTGATGTGGATTCTGCTTGAGCTGCACCGCTTGCGCGATTATGCTTTTCTGTGACACAAACTAGGATAGGCGGCGCCGCCGAGTAGGCAAGGAGACAAAGACGAACCTTTTCCTCCACGGTCAACGATTGAGCGTCCCTCTCGCCGAGGTTAGCACGTAATTTGGCTTCGCCTATGAGATCTGGTGGGTAGGACCCAAGCTCCGCGTCAAGTGTGTGATGGGTGTTGTCCATATGAGACCGTTCTTGTGTTTGGGGCATCCGTCCACCCATAGCCGGACTGCGATGGGGGTTCATCGGGTGCTGAGAAGAGGCATCGAAGCCGCTAGATGGACGGTGAAGTTGCTGATAGGCGAGCGTCGGTGTTGGATGGGCAGAGCCAGTAGGGCCGGGACCCTGCATGGGCTGTGGGCCATTCGGGGGCGGCATTGAGGCCCTGTTGATGGTGCTCATACTGGGAGACCGACCAAGATGGCCCATAGGACCTGCCGGAGGCTGTTGAGGGTTACCCTGTGATTGAGGGGATGGGGCCATGGTAGGAGACCGATATGGCGGTCCACCATTTGGAAGTCGTTGCTGGGGACCCAGCGGGGGGCGCGGAGCCATGCCTCCCGGGAATGGTTGCCCTGGATGACCTGGAGGGGCGGGATGACCATGCATGGCGTTGGGTTGCGTGGTCGGGTTAGCAGGGCCATAGGGTGGTGGGGCAGAGAGTGACGGCGGAGGTCCCGCAGGGGAGATTCCATTCATGTGGGTGTGGGTGTGGGTGTGGGTGTTGGGCAATGTTGGAACGGGACCTGCGACCCCGTTCGGGAGGGGATAACGCCCCGTGGGCTGAGGAACGCCGGGCGGTGGAACTTGAGCAGTTCGCATCTTGAGCTGATTCTGATGCTGCGGCGAAAGGGGATAAAAAATTCAGAACGACTGCGAGGTGGGTTCAGAGATGAAAGAACTGGACGAGACGCACCTTGTGGTAGAGCATTGCATCGTCTGATCCATTGCCGCTGTTTTTGGCTTGAAATAGCACCCAGAAGACACTCCACCACCTAGCGGGGATCGGGATCAGACGCGAGGTCGAGAGAGAGAAAGAGGGAGAGAGACGGACTCGAAAAGAAGACCTTGCTGAGCGTTGATGGGAGGTTTAGATTCTGGAGGGATGTCGGCCTCGTTGACAAGCTGGCTGGCAGTCTTGTGATAGCCTCGCTTTTTGCAATAGTCGAGGATGTATATGTTGAACCTGGATGGGGAACACGCGCGAGGTGAGATTCGAGACAAGGGAGGTGGGGAATGGTGGGGATGGGGGTGGGGGTGAGGCGATTTGGGCAGGGGTGGAGGAGAGAGATAGAAAGGACACAGACATTTTATCGCCATCCCAGGTGATTTGGTCCGAGTTTGGTGGGACTAGTTGGGGTTGAGGAGCGGATACGGATGACGATCCAGGGGGGGGCTGGTTGAGTCCGGATGTTGCCATTGTGAAAAGGGGGTGGAGAGAGGGGAGGTCGAGGAGGTGAGGGAGGGAAGAGAGAAGAGAGTGTCGGAGAGAAAGGGAAGAGCAGGCACCGCGCAGGGAGAATCGAAGCGTGCCCGGGTCACACGTCTCGTCGGCGATTCAATTCAATTATTTCTATTCTTCGCTTCCGTATCATTGTCGTCGCACTACCGCGATCTGGAAATCCCACCCACCGACGATGTACTTGACCTCCACCAGTCTCCGCACCTCCCGCCAGCCCCCACCCATCTCCCCCGCTTCCCCCAGATCCCTCACTACGTAGATAAAATCGGCAGGCGAGATCAGAGATCGCAGCAGAGACCCGATGAGGAACGATATCAGCCCTATGACGATAACAGCCCACAGCGTGAACCTCTTCGTTCCCAGCCCCGTCCCCGCTGGCGTGCTTATCCGCCCCCTCCCCGTCCCTTCAACCTCCTTCTCGCTCCTCGAGGTCAAGCCAGCTCCAATGGCCGTGTGAATTTTTGCCACCAACGATGTGGCGTTCCCTGATTGACTCCCGGCGCTTGTCTGTGACTCTGACGTCTGCCCAGAACCTGAACCCGAGCCCGACCCAAACCGCGAAAATAGCGGATTCGGGTACCCGTTCAGGAATCCAAGCAACAGCCCACCACTGCTACTCGTCCCGACCGTCGGTGTCGTGGCCTGGGTCGCACCCGGACTCTGTGGTGGATGCTAGAAATGACACGTTCCGTCAGTCACGGAGAACCCCCCAAAAATGGTATGGGTTCGGTGCGTGCCTTGCTCGAGGTCTCCTCGTTTCCCTCTTTATCTTTCCCGCCCACGCTCTGCTCCCTCTCCTCAATCTTCGGATCCACCGCTTCTTCTGATATCGCGCTTGCTTCGACAAGAAAGTTCGCCACCGCGCTCGCGCTGCACAGTTCCGTCGGTAACCCATCTCTTGCACTTTCGTTAGGATGCCTAGACAGTAGCCGAACACCAAGTGGCGGCACGCCACACCGACGCGTTTCGTCAGCCCCGAAACGCATCAAAAAAATGTGGCATCCGCGCATGCAGCGTACGCACCTTGATAGCACAGCCATCCACGCCACCCGATCATCCTGCAACTCCTCTCTTCCAACGCTCGTAAGTGATTCCTTCTCCCCCTCGACATCTACAGCGACCCCATCGATCACGACCGTTACGCCACCCCCTCTCGCCTTCTTTCCGCCACCGACAGCGAGTGACTGCGTGGCCGGCCGGATCTCCACCTCAATCACCGCCCCCTTTTCGCACAGCTCGAGCATCCATTGAGGCTTTGGCGGTGGTGCTCGCGTCTCCCCCGTCAGCGGGTCTAACAACGTTGAGATCTGCGTCTGCGCCGTCGGAAGCGCCAACCGCAGCAGATGCCGTGGCGGGTGGTCCACCGCCAGCCCGGACGAGTGAAGTGGCGAAGATGGCAGCGTGTGTACCGTATACGTCAGAGGTAGGAAACACGACGACTCCGTTATCTCCGATTGTATCGTAGAGGTAGTGCCATCCCCTGTAGTGGCGGGTGGAGTGGCGGCAGGAAGTAATGAGATCGGTTTGCTGGAATCGTGTGGCCGTGAACGTAAGCGGACGTGATATCCCTCTGGATACAGCTTCGAGTCGACGACAACCTCCGCGACGAGTAGGTCCGCCGCCTGCCGCACTTCGCCACGCACCGTAAACGCGGAGCTCGTCACACGTAACGAACGCTCACTCGACGGCGACCGGCCGCCAACTACCACCGCAGCCGACGTCATCCGTCGGCGCATAGGCGTTGTCGTCGACGACGACGACAATGACCGGCTATGTGGCCGCGCTGTCAGGGTCGAAGAACACGGAGACGACGACGACGACGACCCGGTCGATTCCGATGTTGATGATGATGTTGATGATGACGAGATGGCAGACGAGGCCGGCGCGACGTTACCGACAGAACCCGACGGGTTTGGCGCCACCACCGTCTTCGCCTGATCGAGTTTGAGGCTCACGCTCGGAGATAGCGGAGAGGTGGTGGAAGCGGCGGCGCCAGGCACAGGCTCGGCAGGGACGGTGAGAAGCATGACTCCGCGGTAAACGCGGTCGTCGGGTGTCCAGCGCGTCTGCACGAGCTCCCGGCTCTCGTCGCGTCGTCTGAGGGTCCACACGCCTCCGGCATTGTGCTGATGCTGATGCTGAGGATCCTCCTCCTCTCCACCGCCGCGCTCGCGCTCGCGCTTGTCCATGAGGAGCACCCCCGCGGCGGGCAGACGCGCAAAGGGGAGCGAACTCGCGATGCCCTTCATGTACGCTTCGACGGACAGGAGCGTCTTGACGAGCGTCGTGTTCGTCACCGCGTTGACGGCGGCCGGGAGCGAGCCCGCGTAGTCTGCGGCGACGACGCGCGTGCAGCGCGTAGATGGGATGGCGTAGTTTTCCGTCGTGTATGGGTCGAGCGTCTCGAGGATCCACCCGTCTATTAACATCCGCCCGATCGGAAGGCTGTAAGGGTTGTACTTGGTCGCCGTGAACGTGCGCGCCAGCTCGGGCGGGAACGACGCCGAAACGCAGAAAATCGGCGGCGATCGTCCGTCCGCGACCGAAGACGAAGACGAAGCACCGCCCGCGCCATCCTTGCCAGCGCTGTTGCTCTCGCGCGCGCCGGCGCCGCGTGCGAGAATGGACGCGAGGTAGAAGCCACGGTCGCGGAACGGGAAGCTGGCTTTGCTCACCGCGAACGCCGTGTGCGCCCCGCCAGCGCCCGCAAACGCCTCGAGCATATGGGCGCCCACGAACCGCTCGTCCCACCGCTTCCGCGCGTCGTAGCTCGTCACGACCGTCGCGATCTCCTCCGCCGATATTCCCTCGATCACCTTCTCCCCTTTGTAGACCGGCAGAGTCGTCGAGATTTCCGGCACGAGCTTGCGATACAACGGGAAGCCCTTTTCGGAGATGAGCGCCCAGCCGTCCGAGACGGTACCGGTACCGGTGCCAGCGAGCGAGCGCGAGCGCGAATGCAATGCTTGGAGGTACTGCAGGGCGTTGAGCGCATGTTCCATAGGAAACTCGGAGGTTGGATACGCCGACGAGTCATTTACGGACGAAGGCGGTGAGATGGCGGCGACAGCTTGTTGCGTTGACGTCGCCGCCTGCTCCATCGCCTGCATGAAATATCGTCCCAGCGGACTGCGGAGCCTCGGTACTGCACTCGACCACGTCGAGTTCCTACTACCCTCAGAGGTGCCAGCGCCCTCCGCCTTTGTCGGACTGGGTGGCCGCGGCTGATCCGCGCCCGATTCTTCGCTTTCTCCATTCACATTCCTATGTCGCCGCCGAATCACGCCGAGCACGGGTGGCTGATCAAGTGGGATGCGCGGAGGCTTGACACGCTTCTGCTTGCTGAGCGACTTGATTTCGGCCTCGGGGAGCTCCTCCACGTCCACGGGAACCTTGGACCCGTTGAGCATGACGACGCCGCGTTCGCGACCAGGTCCACGCCGTACGATGGCCATCAGGCGCTCCTCGCTGGCAAGGATGGCGTCGTGCGTCAGCGTAAGCCAGAGTCCACCACCTCCAGATGATAGGCGATGCCGTCGGAGACAAGATATCGATTGGGGAGGAGGATCGACGACAATGTCCAGCGAGGTCGCCCACGTGTCCATATCACATCGCAGCTCACATTCAACAATGGGCGTCGAGGAAGAAGAACTTCCATCCTCGGATCGCGAGTTGGTGGGTGAACCATCTGGTGACGTTGAAGTCCGTCTGCCAGACGAGACCTCGTACTCGATTCTGAAATGAACGCGCTCGTGATCATAGCGAATTTCGGTCGCTTTGGCGCCAGCTAGTCTCGTGCCCACGGGCGGTCCGCCACATTTGATGGCGAACTCGCCGATTCCCGCGAGGGTCATGATCATCTGCTGTGGGATGGATGTTTTATTTGTCCAACCTTTCGGATCGGATTGCTCGAGTAACGTCAGCAGGGTGGTCGTAGGAGAAAGTGCCTCTATCGCAAAGCCCTGGAGATCGACTTGCGTGCGAATTGTGTTGACCTCTATCTGAGGGATATTAGGGAACACGCTTGGTTCATCGGCGGAAAAGGAAAAGATGTGAGCGGTGGTAGGGGATTTGTAAACGGTTTTGAGCAAGACAGCATCGCGTGGACTAGGAACAGAAGTTACGATAAGCAAGGCAAGACGACCGCTGAATAACGCACTTGGCAGGCCACGTCGGTCTCGATTTGAAGTGCCAAAGTTCTGTCAGTTCGTTGACGTCTTCCAACAGAATCGCGTCTTCGTGTTGTTTGTCCCAATACGGTCGAGCACCAGGCGAAGCGATGGCAGCATAGAGATCCCATAGGCCGACGCCCACGAACGTGGCTTCGGCCTTGTACACCACCAACGTGGGATCAATTGAATCCAGCTGCGTGACTGAGACACCACGAGCCTCGGTAGCTAATGACGTTATCAATACGATACAGACACGTAGGACGAGAAAACCGCTCCCACGTACTTCGCTTCCATTTCGCTTCCGGCTCTTGTAGCAGCGAGGAAAAGTAAATGTAATTGCGACGGATTCGACTCAGAATCGATTTTTCTTGAGCAACAGATCGTCCCGCGTTAGGGCGTGGCGGTTGTAGGACGGCAGGTGAACTACTTGAGCCGGACAATGTGGATCTACCAGAGGCATTGGAGGAAGCTGTGAGGAAGCTGGCATCAGCAGTGCTAGTGGCGTCTTGCAGCATCTGTTGAGACATGATGTACGAGGTAGGATTCCGCTCCTCGATAGTCTCGATCACCTGGGGTAGACCGTTTAAGCGTAGTCCACTGGACGCCGATCGCTCTATGACAATGTTCACTTTGAGGAGGGAGTGGTCATCGAGGACAGCCGCGTGGTTCACGCGAAGGAGTAGGGTATTTTGATCAGAGGTGGCGCTACCAGATGTAGACGTCATTGCCACAGTACTATTGCGGTACGCCCTTGCTGACCATGGGAGCCGTGCTACTTTGTTGGAAGATGCCTGCGTCGAAATCTGCACATCCCAGCCTTCGTTCACTGGAATGCCGAATTCGACCGTTCGTGTTAGACGGCGGTGCTCACGAATGGCGTGTAGCTCGTCTAGTCCTTGCAAATTATCGGGTGAATGTGTAGAGTGGTGGTCTTCATCCTCGGGGATGATTGAATACTCAAGTGTGAGCGATTCCCTGTTAAGATCGAAACGTATCCGCGAAACAGAGACCCCGTTCCCGTAGCCAGTCAGCAAAGGAACGCGTGAACGCCTCTTGATAGCGGTCTTTAAGAGGCCGAGAACCATGGCAGCCAGCTGTTGCGCCAGGCTGCTCACTGTACCGATATTCCACAACGCGCGGAGATCGTGCTGCCAGAAGCATGTGATACGTAGGCGCGCCGGACTCGTTTTTCGTGCAGATGAGTCGCCAGAGGTTGGCGGTTGAGATGATGCGGGTGATAAAGACTGGATACACCAAGCAAATACTGGATGGGCATGGTCAAATTGATTCACACTATCGACCGAGAGGTGCTCTCACGCTTGACATTAGAGCGCACGTATGGTGGGCTTGGTCTAAGGTATGCAGGCTCGTCTGGTGAGCGTGGAAGGGAAGTGGATACATCTATTATTGTCGTTGCGTCATTAAAAGTGCGAGATATTGTGACGGCATCCCGAGGGCTGTTTAGAATTCATCAGGGATGTAAACAGAGAACGGGTGTTATGCGCGGCGGTGCACGCACTTTGCCGGCCACCCTAAGGTGAAGTTGGTCTTGGATATCCGGGTGGTAGGATCGATCATTTCGAGCAGAACGGCGCTATCGACTGCCGGGTCCCACTCCTGTCTGAGTTCTGGAGTGGCGAGGATGGACTTCCAGGCATCGAAGGGGATTGTGTCATCGACTGTTGGTACATCGAGCACGATCCTGTATATCGTGTCTTCTGATTTGGCCACCCTGCGATGAACAATAACGTCCGAGAGCTCTGGGAGGGACGAGCGCCCCTTTCCCTTGGCGGCTGAGGTGCTCTCTCTTGGGAGGGGGACACGCTTCCATTCAGGAGAGGCGGAGGAGGTGAGGAGGTGTCTAAAGGAGGTCTGCGCGTCGTTCAGTGCATTGTACCACGCTTGTCGCAAGCTAGGGCCAATATGAGATAGAAGCCGAGGGCGAGAATGGGCAGGATAGACTAACCTTATTCCGTCATGCATGGAGGATATCAGTGTCCTGGAACAAAGAGTGTGGAGCCGTGAAGGTGGTGGACACGCAGCAGTAAGCGGAGACGGAGACACGCCCAGACCGGCGGATCCGGCGCGTGTCCCGGTTTTCTGTCTTGTCACGAGACCTAAAACACGTAAACAATAATGTCGCACGTGCTTCCTGTGATGCCGGCATCTATCATATCATCCAACTAACACAATTCCGAGGGTCTCAGTCGAATCCCATCATGCCTGCGGACGACCCTGAGCGTGTCCTGAGCATCCAGTCTCACGTAGCATACGGCTACGTCGGTGGAAAGGCCGCCACCTTCCCGCTCCAACTTCTGGGATACGACGTTGACGTAAGATTGTTTCGCTTAATTTTTCATTGCGCCATTTTTCATCCATGACTTTTTGTGAAGGGTGTAAACACAGTCGAATTTTCCAATCATTCAGGTACGCGTTAGAGTGCGCAATAATTCCTCAACCCCCCCACGCCTGCTGTCTGTACATCGTTTGGTTTATCAAATTGACAGGGTATTTTCGCGCTGGCGGCACAACGGCAACGGCCGAAGATCTAGAGCGCATGTTCTTCGTCATGGAGCAGAACGGGCTTCTCAAGCCCGCGCGAATCTTGACTGGTAGGTTTGCATCCTATAACTTACAATTCGCCCGCATCGGAAATGGACACGGACATTGGCAGGCTACATTTTTGGTGCAGAAGCGCTCTCCGTCGTGGCAGATACCGTGACCAAGCTGCTTCAGCATAACCCGCAAATCGTATATTTATTGGATCGTAAGCAATCATACATACAGTTCCCACCGCACGCCAGCAGATGCTAAGCTATTGCTACTGTCCAGCTGTCATTGGCGACGCAGGTTGCCTGTACGTCTCCCAAGACGTCATCCCTGTCTATCGTTCTCTACTCCCAAAGGCATCTATCATAACGCCCAACTGGTTTGAAGTCGAGTAGGTTCCGGCTGGTGGCGTTGCGTGCCGGAGACTTGCACGACTCACCTCGGTTGACAGGGTGCTTACCGATATCAAAATCGAAGACGTGGTCTCGTTGCGCAAAGCGCTCACGGTCCTTCACGAAACGTATTCTGTTCCGAATGTCGTAATAAGTTCTATTCCCATGGAGCCGTGGCTGAGGGACCTGACCCCACCACATATCCGTTCTCCGATCAGCGAACGAGAGCAGTCCTTACTCTGCCTCGCATCAGTCCGCGCAGCCGACGCTGGCGATGACACCGCACCAAGCCGCGGTCGCACATCGTCGACGGTCTACGCGGGCTGCATACCTCTCATCCGGGGATACTTCTCCGGCGTCGGCGATCTCTTCTCCGCCCTCGTTCTCGGCCACTACCGCACCGACGTCTCCCAACATTCTCACCCACCACCGCCGCCACCTTTAGAAGATGGCATTAGTGCTTCGCCGCCGTTGGCCGCCCTTCCGCCACTTCCATGTGCCGTTTCACTCGCGTTGACCAAAACGCACGCCATACTCTGCCTGACGGAAAAGCATGCGTCCTCGCTACCCCCGGAGGAGCGCACGACCACGGACGACGAGCTGGACAAGGAGGACCCAGAGCGACTCATTCGGCGTATGCGCGGGCGCGAGCTGCGTCTCATCCAGGGCCGGAAGATCCTCAGCGGTAAGGCCATGGGTGAGCTGAGATTGCTCAAGGAGTGGGAGAATTTCTGGGGACCTAATTGATGGTCGTGGGGTATCAAGCAAGAGTGCTAAAGATCTTCCATACCCAATGTAATAGAGTGTGTAGCCTAGTGCCATAGATCAGTACTGACACATTGAGTCTACTTGTACTAATACACGACCTGTAGCTTGCTGAAATGGCTCTGGGCTGATCCCTGCGTCAAGCCGGGGGGCCTTTCCCTTCTTGCCGACGAAAGAAAAAGTAAACCGTGAAACGTTTTCGTGATCATTATATAGGTACATCCTTCCCGTCAAGCTCGGTCTTTAGTTTTCTCCGCGACCTAATTTGTCCAAAGCGCGTACACCTTGCTCGTACCACTCGTCTCTTGACACCCAAAACTCTTCTCGTCCCTTCATGATGTCGGCCAAGACTGCGCCACCGAGGAAGACCATGTGCTTCCTGCGCGGGGGATCCTCGATGCGAATCTTGAATTTCTGAAAGTAACAAGAACATGACCAACAACGAGTCAGCCACCGCACAAAGTATGTGGGCCTAAGAAAAGGATGACGAGGGGGCGACGCGCACATTCAAACGTGAGGGGTCTCCATTGAGCACGCGCGTGAGGTACAGCTGCTTCATCTCCTTTTCTAGCCGGCTCGGGAGGCCGGGGTACATGCTCGAGCCGCCGGAGAGGACGATGTGCTTGTACAGCTCCGCGCGGATGTCGACCGCCGCGTTCTGGATCGTATCGAAGAGCATCTCCGCGACGCCCGGCTGCTCGATGTCGACAAGGTGCGGCTGGAACATGCACTCGGGCGCCTCGAAGCGCTCAGAGCCAACTTTGATCGTTCGGCCGTCGGGCAGCTATTTTGTCCATATCGAAAGCACAAAAAATGACATTTACAGACCGCACCGATGAAAGAAGGGTGGTGGTGGTGGGGGAGGGTAGGTTGGAAAGTGGGCTGCTTACGGTGTAGCTCTCTACCAATGTGGTGGTCTCTTCCGCCAGCCGGGTGTCCATGTCGAGATCATAGCTGAATTGCAGGGGAGAGTTGATTGTCAACACAAGGGTCTCGCGCAGAGGGGGTAGAAATTTTTTGGTCTTGCTCACCTGACGTAGCAAAGCTTTTCCTTGATCTCCCGGACGGTCTCGAAATCGGCCGTGCGGTTAAAGGCGTACCCGCGCATGAGCAAAAGCTTGATCAGGTACCGCGTGACGTCGCGCCCGGCGATGTCGAGCCTCCCCGTGAGGTGCGGGAGCGCAAAGCCGTCGTACACCGGCACGATGTGCGTCACGCCGTCCCCAGAGTCAACCACGACGCCCGTCGTCAAACCTGTCCACGCGTCACAGCGCACCCCGCAATCAATTCATTCAGCAAACCGGATCATCTCACTCCTCATCCAGACTCCCCCGGTGATGAAAAAGAAAAGAAAAAGGGAACGAAAGGCAAGAAAAAAACAAATGGAGGGAGAAAGGAAAGGGACGGAAAAGTGCCCGCGCACCTTGAGCATAGAGCGTGAGCACCGCCTGAATGGCAACGTACACACCCTGAAATCCATACTCCTCGAACATAACCTGACACATGCGCTGCCTGTTCGCCCTCGGGTTCATTGGCGGCTCCGTGAGCAGCACTTTTCGCCCGGCAGGGTCGACGCGGAGCTTCTCCGAGAACGTGTAATCCCAGAGGTGCTTCATGTCCTCCCAGTTCCGCACGATCCCGTGCTCCATCGGCTGCGTGATCTGCAGGTAGTTCCGCAGCGCCGCAGCCTCGTCGCCCACCATGATGTCCTTGATGATCGCATCCCCCACGCGCTCCTCCGCCCGCAGGATCGGACGTCCTATCACCGATGGAAACACTGGATTGTTGTGTTGGTCATCGGTAGTATTTTCGTTATTTATCGGGGGGAGAGAAGTCCTCCTCGTTGGCTAGAGGACTATGCGCTCACCGTGCTCGGGAAAGTTGGAGCCTGCGTATCCGACCTTGACGAACTGTACGAAACGTAAACGCCTCAATCGCGTCAACATTAATGACCGTATAGTGAATGCTTACCCCGGTTCCATTATCTACCACCAGAGGTGCTAAGGGGTCCATATTGTCGAGTGATCGTTCGAGTTGAGTAT
>Ga0137394_10003531_pt1 | contig 11786 bp, 9 predicted proteins | sample czobulk116metaG_FD_108278 | JGI IMG/M metagenome (GOLD analysis project Ga0137394, IMG submission 108278) | Vadose zone soil microbial communities from Angelo Coast Range Reserve, California, USA - czobulk1.16 metaG | ecosystem: Environmental > Terrestrial > Soil > Vadose zone | place: USA... | reverse complement strand
GGCCCGCCGCTCACCTGCGCAGCCGGCACGAGGGGCACACGCGGCGGCGCCGGCTTCGCCGGGGAAGCGACGGCGGCGGAGGGCGCCCCCGCCACGGCCGGCGCCGGCGCGGCCGGTCGGGCGGGCGGGAAGCGGGTCGCCGGCGCCACGGGGATCTCACGCGGCGGCGCCGGGGCATCGACCTGGGGCAAGTAGATGCGGAAGGTCGTGCCGCGACCGAGCTCGGTGTCCACCGCGATGGAGCCGCCGCTCTGCTCGACCACGCCATAGACCGTGGAGAGTCCCAGCCCGGTGCCCTTGCCCTGCTCCTTGGTCGTGAAGAAGGGCTCGAAGAGGTGCGCCTGCGTGTTGGCGTCCATGCCCGTGCCCGTGTCGCTGACCTCGAGCATCACGTGGGGGCCGGACGCCGCCGCGCCGTCGCTCGGCGGTGGCGGGACTTCGCCCGCGTCCACGTTGGCGGTGCGAATCATGAGCCGTCCCCCGTCGGGCATGGCGTCTCGGGCATTGACGGCCAGGTTCATGATCACCTGCTCGATCTGGCCCGGGTCGGCCTTGACTCGATTCAGCGTCGGCTCGGGCACGACGACGAGGTTGATCGTCTCGCCGATGAGCCGCTGCAGCATGGTCTGCATGCCGGCCACGATGCTGTTGAGCTCCAGCACCTTGGGCGCGAGCACCTGCTTGCGGCTGAAGGCGAGAAGCTGGCGCGTGAGGGTGGCGGCCTGGTCCGCCGCCTCGCGGATGCCTTCGGCGTTCTTGCGCAGGGCGTGGACAGGGGGCAAGCGCCGGAGCATCAGGTCGCTGTCGCCGCGGATGACCATGAGCAGATTGTTGAAGTCGTGCGCGATACCGCCCGCGAGCTTGCCCACCGCGTCCATCTTCTGCGCCTGACGGAGATGGTCCTCGCTCGTGCGCAGCGCCTCGTCCGCATGCTTGAGCTGGGTCAGGTCCACGGTGAGGCCGCGAAGCTGCCCGGCATTGCCGGGCCCGTCCGGCACCACGTGCACGATGTCGCGCAGCCACACGATCTCGCCCGACGCGGTCAGGGCCCGGTACTCGAGCTCGTGATCCTCGCCTCGGGTGAGGGCGGCGCGGCACTGGGCCATGACCTTGGCGCGATCCTCCGGGTGGATGCGCTCGCTGAACCAGCTCGGCTGCTCGAGCCAGCGCTCGGTGGGGAAGCCGAAGATGGTCTGGGCGCGCTGGCTGACGAACGAGAAGCGCAGGGAGGCGGCATCGGCTTCCCACACGATGGCGTCGAGGCCCTGGACGAGATCCTGGAAGCGCTGCTCCGAGGCCAGGCGCGCCGACTGGAGGCGCTCCTCCTCGGTCAGGTCCTCGATGATGAGGAGGAGCCGCGCTTCTTCCTGCTCCTCGATGCGGATGCCCGTCATGGTGACGCGCACGGGGCGCGTCTCATGGCGGTGGAGGAGGTAGAGCTCGAAGAGCATGTCGGGCTGGGCGACGCCGGACTGCATCACCTCGCGCGCCCGGCGCAGGAGGCCCTCGGCGCGGACGACGTCCTCGAGGGCGTGGCCCACGACGTCGTCGCGGCGCAGGAAGAACGATTCGAGGAAGGAGCGGTTCGCCGAGAGCACGCGCAGGTCGGCGGAGAGGAGGAGCAGGCCCGAGGGCACCGAGGCGACGATCTTCTCGGCGTAGCCCTTCAGGTTGAAGATGGCGCGCTCCTGCTTCATCTGCTCACGGAGCAGGGCCGCGCGCTGGCTCTGGCGCCAGAGGCTGATCAGCACGCCGGCCAGGGCCAGGGTGAGGAAGGCGCCCGCGAGACCGGCCAGCTTGCCCGCCTGGTAGAAGTCGGCCAGCGCCTCTTCGCGATCGACCTTGAGGACGAGGCCCCAGCCGGCCGGAGCGATCCAGCGCGTGGCCGCGAAGACGGGGGTGGCGCGATAGTCGAACATCTCGCCGAAGGTCTCGCGTCCGTCCGCCGCGCGCTTGGCGAGCGGTACGAGGTCCTCGAGCGAGCGGTCCACGGCCGACCAGCCCGCGGACTGACCCTTGAGGGTCGAGATGTAGCTGGGCTTCGGGCCGTCGATCCGGAAGAGCAGGGTCTCGCCGGTGCGGGTGGGAACCGTCTCGTCGGAGAGGAGGGGGAAGAGCCGCGTGGCCGGATCCATCGTGAGGGCGACCACGCCGACCACGGGGCGGTTGGGCCCGGTGCCGTCGCCGAAGATGGGCACGCTGATCACGAGGAGCTTCCGGGAGGCTTCCTCGACGAGGTCGGCGCGCATGGCGCGGTTTCGCACGGCGAGGAGGACGGCCTCCGCGCTCTCCCGGCCGGGATCGGAGGCGCCCGTCGAGCGGGCCAGGGTGCGTCCCTGTGTGTCCATGAGCGAGATGCCGGAGTAGCCGTAGGCGGTGGCCACGCGATCGAGCTGGGGAACGAGCGCGCTCCGCACGTCGCCGCCCTTGCTGCCGCCCTCGAGCACGAAGGTGCGCACGGAGGGGGAGGCGGCGAGCACGTCGGCGTCGGCGCGCCGGGCGTTGAACCAGTCGGAGACGAGCCGCGCGCGCCCCTCGGCGATGGCGGTCACGCGCGCCTGCCAGTTCGCGAGCACGACCTGGCGCTCGCTCTCGATCTGGTACCAGATGAACGTCGAGACGAGCACGGTTCCGAGGAAGAAGGCGGCGAGGTAAGCCCAGGGCAGCCGCTCGCGCGCCCGCGTGCGGAGGGGGCGCGCCCCACGCGGGGTCGAGACCCCATGGTTGACCGGACGGGAAAGATCGGCGCGACTGATCATGCGTGCTGTTCCACTCGGCTCGATACTCGTCGGCATCCTGACACTATCGGCATCCTAATAATATGGATGCCCAGCCCGATCAGGTTACGAGAGTTTTAGCCTCGAGGCAAGGATTATGCCGGGCGCCAGACCTGCGTCGGCAGGGCGCCGCGCAGCGATGTAAGCGCCGAAAAGAGCAGGCTTTTGTCCGTATTCATGATGGGGTATTGTATCCGGCATGCCGACCATAGACGCTTCCCGACTCGAGTCGACCGCGACGAGCATCTTCGAGGCCCTGGGCGCGCCCGCGGGTGATGCCGCGTGGATCGCCACGCTGCTCGTGCGCGCCAATCTCCGTGGCCACGATTCCCACGGCGTCATCCGCATCCCGCAATACGCGGAGGCCGTCCGGAAGGAAACCGTCGACCCGAAGTCGCCGATCACCGTCACCGCGGAGACGCCGGTGATGGCGCGGCTCGACGGCGGGCGCGGCTTCGGCCAGGTGGTGGCGCGGCGCGGAATGGAGATGGCCATTGCCAAGGGCAAGGCCTCCGGCCTTGCCGCGGTGGGGCTCTCGCGCACCGGCCACGTCGGGCGCCTCGCCGACTATGCCGAGATGGCGGCGGGCCAGGGCCTCGTCGCCATGCTGTGGGTCAACGCCGTGCACGGGCTCAACGTGGCGCCCTGGGGCGGCTCGGGACGGCGCCTCGGCACCAACCCGCACGCCATCGGCATTCCAGGAGCGGCAGGACCCGCCATGGTGCTGGACTTCGCCACGAGCGTGGTCGCCGAGGGCAAGATGCGAGTGAAGAAGAACCGCAAGCAGCAGGCGCCCCTCGGCTGGTTCATCGACGCGGAGGGTCGACCGGCCACCGACCCCGAGATCTTCTACGGCGATCCCGTGGGCTCGCTCCTGACGGCGGGCGAGCACAAGGGCTACGGGCTATCGCTCGCCGTGGAGATCCTGGGCGGGATTCTCTCGGGCACGGGCCCGGCCGGCCCGCCGCCCGGGGTCTTCGCCAACGGCACCCTCATGATCTGCCTCGACGTGGAGCGCTTCGTGCCCCTGGCGGATTTCCACGCGCAGGTCGCGGGACTCTTCGGCTGGGTCAAGTCGGCGAAGCTCGCCCAGGGCTCCAAGGAGATCTTGATCCCGGGCGAGCCGGAAGCGCGCCTCGAGGCAGAACGACGGCGGGATGGGGTGCCCGTGGAGGACGAGACCTGGAATCAGATCGGGCGCGTGGCCGCCGACCTCGACGTCCGCTAGCGACCCGCCCCGGAAGCGCTAGGGGAAGAGGCGCTCGATGTTCTTGTGGGCGATCTTCTCGGCGACGTCGGGCGGGAGCTGCTTGAGGAATTTCCTGGCCTCGCCGGCCATGCCCACCACCTGCTCCCAGCGCGACGTGACGTACGTGTCGCTGCCCAGCATGAAGCGGTCGGCGTGTCGGACGAGGAGCGCGCGCCAGGCGGGGTCGAGGGTGCCCCCCGGAGCCACGTCGCCGTAGCGGAAGGACAGATCGGCCCACAGGCTCGCGTGCTTGTCCATGAGCGCGCCCACGGCCTGCGGCCCCGAGGACATGCCCGCGTGCGCCCAGATGATCTTCGACCGAGGCTCGATGGCGAAGAGCTCGATGACGGCGGCGTCGTCGGAGTGGGCGTGCAGGTACAGGTTCCGCTGCACGGCCATCTCCGTGATGCGCGCGAGCTCGGGCGTGCGGATGTCCTTGCCGTGGATGTGGAACTCCCCGATCCCCCGGTGCACTCCTTTGGCCAGCCGCTGCTCGAGGTACTCGATGATGGCGGGATCTTTCCACCACGTGCTCATGTCCTCGCGCGTGCGATACGGGCGGAGGATGGGGATGACGCGCTTGGGATCACGCTCGTAGAGCTTGAGGGTGCCGTCGTCGGGCGTGCTGGACACGAGGGCGCGGCGGATCCCTGCGTGATCGAGAATGGCGAACACCTGGTCCGGCGTGTACGTGGTCCAGTCGGGGCGGCTGTAGTGGATGTGGCCGTCGAAGAGCGGCGGCTCCGCGCTCCGGGCCGGGGTACCGAGCGCGAGGAGGGCCAGCGCGAGCACGACGATGCGCCGCATTGACCCCGAGGCTATCACAACTTAGGATGCCGACGGGAGGAGCCCATGCTCGATGCCGTCGGCATGAACGAGATCAACAAGATCTTCACCGTCCTGGACGCCATGGGCATCCACCGCGAGCACGTGGTGATCCCGCTCGGCACCGGCCAGGGTCGCGTGCGCCGCATGCCCAGCGGCAAGCTCGAGATCATCGTGGACGCCACCACGCCGATCGACGAGTGGCTGAAGGGCCTGCCGGAGCTGATCCGCGCCGCGCAGTCCGCGTGAGGGGGGCGGCCACCCCGCGTCTCGCCTTCCTGCCCTTTTTGGCCGTCGTCTTCTTCAACGTCAGCGGCGGTCCCTACGGGGTCGAGGACGCGGTCTCCGTCTTCGGTCCCGGCCTCGCGCTCTCCCTCCTGATCCTCACGCCCCTGCTCGTCAGTCTTCCCGTCGCCCTCGCCATGGCCGAGCTGGGCTCCGCCCTGCCCGAGGAAGGCGGCTACGTCGCCTGGGTCGGGCGAGCCTTCGGACCTTTCTGGGGGTTTCAGGTCGGGTGGTGGAGCTGGCTCAACAGCTTCGTGGATGTCGCCGTCTATCCGGCGCTCTTCGTCGACTACCTCCGTCACTGGCATCCGGAGATGACCACGACGGAGCGCGCGGCGCTGGCCCTGGCCTTCATCTGGGTCTTGACGGCCGTGAATCTCGCGGGGGTCAGGCTCACGGGCTGGGGCGCGGCGGCCCTGGCCGTCGGCGCGCTGCTCCCCATCGCGTGGCTCACCCTCGCCGCCGCCTCGCATGCCGAGCACGCGCCGTGGGTGCCGTTCGCGGCGCCGGGTCAGGGCCTCGCGGGCGGGCTCGGCCTCGGGCTCGCGGTGATGATGTGGAACTATTCCGGGTGGGACACGCCGAGCATGGTGCTCGGGGAGACGCGCGCGCCCGAGACGACGTATCGCCGCGCGCTCTGGTGGGCGCTGCCCCTCATCGCCCTCGCCAACGTGGCGCCGGTGGCTGCGGGTCTGGCCGCCACGCGAGACTGGCAGAGCTGGCGGACGGGCCACTGGCCCGTGATCGCCTCGGCCGTGGGCGGCCCCTGGCTCGCGGGGGCGGTCGTCGCCGGCGCGGTGACGGCGACGGCGGGCCTCTTCCTCTCCCTCGTCCTCACCAACTCACGGCTGCCCTTTGCGCTCGCGGTCCGGGGAATGCTGCCACGATGGCTCGCGGCCACCTCGGGTCGCACGGGCGTGCCGTGGGTCGCCGTGCTCGTGTCGTGCGCGGCCTACAGCGTGTGCGCGCTCTGGTCGTTCAAGGAGCTGGTCGTCCTCAACGTCTGGCTCTACTCGCTGACCCTGCTCCTCGAGATGGCCGCCTTCGTGGCGCTGCGGCTGCGCGAGCGGGACCTGTCGCGGCCGTTCCGCGTGGGCGGCGGCGCCGCGGGCTTCTGGCTCACCGCCGTGTTGCCCTCGGCGGCCGCGCTCCTCGCCATGGCGACGGCGGGCTGGCTCAACACCATGGCCGGGCTCGCCGCCGCCCTCACGGGGCCGGCGGCGTGGATCTGGTACCGCGCGCGATCAGCGCCCGCGGGCGACGGCTAGTCGCGCGGCGGCGTCCAGGGCGCTCTCGCGCGGCGCGCGCGGCGCGATGCGCAGTCCTTGCCGTCGCGCCCAGCGCCACACCTGGGCGCGGAAGTAGTCGTCGCCCATGAGACTGCCCGCCCAGCTCGCCGCCGTCTTTTCCTCGAGACGGAGAGCGCCCGCGACACGGGCGAGAGTCCAGGCGAGCGCCGCGGCTTCCGCGCCGACGACGAGTCGCGCCGTGACGTTCCCGCTCCGAGCCAGGCGTATGACGCGCGGCCCGAGGGCGGCGATCCGCGCCACGGCGTCCGGCGCTTTCGCGAAGCGCCGAGCCCGCGCTTCGTCTCCATGCCCGAGCCACGTCAGCCCGAGGGAGAAGGCGGATCCCGCGTCGTGAAAGAGCGGACCGAGCCCGCCGCGCCGTATCCATCGTCCCCGGGCATCGCGCCCGAGCACGATGGAGCCGGTGCCCGAGAGAACGAGCACGCCGGGCCCGGGGCCGAGAGCGCCGAGATAGGCGGCCTCGGCGTCGGAGATGACGAGAACCTCGCGAGCGAGGCCTCGGAGGCGGCGCGCGGCGAGGCGACGCTCGGCCGGCGTCCACACCCCGCGGGAGGCGACGACGAGACGCGCGACATCGGCACCACGCATGTGCCATCGCCGCCAGATCCTCTCGAGCGTGAGCCCAAGCTCGTCCGACCCGGCGGCCCGCACGCGGGTACGCCGTCGCCGGCCACGATCATCGGTGGCCAGCGCGCGCACCCACGTGCCTCCCGCGTCGACGCCCGCAGTCCATGTTCGCGCCATGGCGGCCATTCTGCCCCTTCGATGTGCGGCAACGATATGAATTTGTCGCAGGCTGGTATCGCCACAGGCCCTGTGGGACACTTGCAGGACCATAGCGGGTCGCACGCAAGGGCGAGTCGCGGAGAGAGCAAGGTGATCAGAGTGACCAGAGCAATCATGGCGAGCGTGATCATGGTGATGCTGCTCGCGTCGGCCGGAGTGGCGGCCGCGGCGAGCCCCACGGAAACGGTGCAGGGGGCCGTGAAGCAGGTCTTCCCCGAGCAAGGGAGTACCCCGGTCCAGAAGGTGTCCACGGATAAGCGCCGCGCCCAGATCCGGAAGGTGGCTGAATCGCTCTTCGACTTCGAGGAGATGTCCCGCATCTCCCTCGGCGGATACTGGACCCAGGTGTCGCAGGCCGAGAAGGACGAATTCATCCGGCTCTTCAGCAGTCTCATCGCCAGCTCTTACATGGGCAAGATCGAGCAGTATGCCGGCGAGCCGATCAGCTATACGGGCGAGCGCGTGGAGGGCAATGCGGCGGTGGTGCAGTCCAGGGTCGTCACCCCCAAGGGCTCGCAGATCGAGATCGAGTACCGCCTCAACAAGGTGGGCGGCCGCTGGGCCGTCTACGACTTGTACGTCGACGGCGTGAGCCTGGTGGCCAACTACAAGACCCAGTTCGGCCGGATCATCCAGCGCGGCTCCTTCGCCGACCTCCTCAAGGCGCTCCGCGAAAAGGCCGGCTCCTAGCCCCCCGGTCCTAGTTGTGACGGTGACGCCGTGAGCCTGGGCGATAATGGCCCAGGCTCATGGCGTCCACGCTGACCTGGCCCGACTACGCGATCCTCCTCGGATCGCTCCTCGCCCTCGTCGCCATCGGGGGCGTCTTCAGCGGCGAGCAGCGCGGCACCGCGGATTTCTTCCTCGCCCGGCGCCGCATCCCCTGGTGGGCGGCCTGTCTGTCCTTTCTCGCCACGGAGATCAGCGCCGTCACCATCATCGCGGTCCCCGCCACCGCCTACAGCGAGAACTGGGAGTACGCGCAGTTCTTCGTGGGCTCGAGCCTGGCCAAGCTCGCCGTGGCCTATCTCTTCATCCCCGCCTTCTACCGCTACGACTGCACCACCATCTACGAGTTCCTGCGCCACCGCTTCGGTCCCGCCAGCCAGGTGACGGGCTCGGTCTTCTTCTTCATCACGCGGCTCCTGGGCTCGGGGGTCAGGCTCATGGCGGCCGCGCTGGCCGTGGCCGTGCTCGTGGGCTGGCCGCTCTGGGCGACCATCGCTCTTTTCACGGGCGTCTCCATCGTCTATATCGGCCTGGGCGGGGTCAAGGCCGTGGTGTGGACCAATGTCTTCCAGGCGAGCACCTTTCTCATCGGCGGCGCGCTCACCGTCGGCTTTCTCGCCTTCAGCATCGACGGCGGGCTGGGGGCCATGCTCGGCACCGCCGCCGAGGCCGGCCGGCTCGGCGTCATCAACTGGGGGCCCGCGCCGGGAGCGCCCGATTTCTGGCGGCGCGTGCTCACCGATCCCAATATCTTCTGGCTCGCCGCGCTCAACGGGTTCGTGGGCTCCATGGCCGCCTTCGGCACCGATCACGACTTGATGCAGCGTCTCCTCACCGTGGAGACGCGCGGGGAGAGCCAGCGCACCCTCGCCCTCACGCCCATCGGCACCCTGGTGACCCTGCTCCTCTATCTCGCCATCGGGGCCGGGCTCTTCACCTTCTACGCCCAGCATCCAGGGCAGGCCCTGCCGCGTCCGGACGAGATCTTCCCCTTCTTCATCCGGACGGTCATGCCCGAGCTGCTGCGCGGTGTGATGCTCACGGCCATCGTGCTCGCCTCGATCGACTCGCCCCTCGGCTCCCTCGCCGCCTCCTTCGTCACCGACATCTACCGGCCCATCCTCGTGCGCGGCGGCACCGACCGCCACTACCTCATGGTCTCCCGGGTGGCCGTGGTCGTCTTCGGCCTGCTCCTCGCCCTCCTCGCCTGGGGCTTTTCCTTCTTCGACAGGATCCTGTGGCTGGCCTTCAAGATCGCCGGGGTCACCTTCGGCTCGCTCCTCGGCGTCTTCCTGCTGGGGCTTCTCACGAAGCTGCGCGCCAACCGGGCCAATGTGGCCGCCATGGTCATCATGGCCGTGGTCAACCTCGTGCTCCTGACGCTCTCGGAATCGGGTCGCATCGCGCTCGGCTGGTCGTGGCTCGTGATCCTGGGAACGGCCGGGACCATGATCCTGGCGCCGCTCCTTGCCCCCATGCTCGACGGGGATCGCGACGCTCGCGCCTGACGCGCGCTCCCCTCGTCCCGTCCGGCGGAGTATGATCGGAGTGTGACAGCAGAGCTCACCCCGCCGCCCGCTGTTCCCGGCGCCGAAGACGAGGCGCGGGTCCGTTTCCGCGCGGGGACCCTGTCGCTCGTGGTGTCGGTGATCCTGCTCGGCGCCAAGTACCAGGCCTATCGGATGACCGGCTCCACGGCCATCCTGTCGGATGCCCTCGAGACCATCGTCAATGTGGTCGCCGCCCTCTTCGCGCTGGGCAGCCTCGCCTTCGCAGGGCAACCCGCCGATCGCAACCATCCGTATGGCCACGGCAAGATCGAGTTCGTCTCCGCGGCCTTCGAAGGCGGACTCATCGCCTTCGCGGCCATGGTGATCGTCTACGAGGTGTGCCGGAGCCTCGTGGCCGGGCCCAGCGTGCGCAGTCTGGGGATGGGCAGCCTCATCATCTTCGCCACCGGTCTCGTCAATCTCGCCCTCGGCTGGTACCTCGTGGGCACGGGCCGTCGCTACCAGTCGCTGATCCTCGTGGCCGACGGGCAGCACGTGATCGCGGACTTCGTGACGAGCGCGGGCATCGTGGTGGGCCTGGGCCTCGTCTCCCTCACGGGCATCGTGTGGCTCGATCCCGTGGTGGCCTTCGTGGTTGCCCTCTCGCTGATGTGGACGGGCTTCCGGCTCGTCCGCCACGCGGCCGCGGGCCTCCTCGACGAGGAGGATCCGGCGCTCCTGACCCGCGTCCTCCGCGGGCTTCAGGCCCATGTCGGCCACGGGGTCATCCGCGTTCACCAGCTGCGCGCCATCCGCTCGGGACGCTTCCACCACGTGGAGGCGCACCTCGTGGTGCCGGAGTTCTGGAGCGTGGAGCGCGCGCACGAAGTCGCGGAGGACGTGGCGGCGCGGGTCATCCGCGAACTCGGCGTCGAAGGCGAGATCGCCTTCCACACCGATCCCTGCCACCGGATCTATTGCGCGGTCTGCGATCTCGAGGAGTGCCCGATTCGACGCGAGCCCTTCCGGAAGGTGACGCCGCTCACGCTGGAGGAAGCGGTGCAGCCGGATGTGCCCCGCCTCGTACCCTAGACTCGCGCACCGCCCTCGAGCCGCGCAATCTCGGGAAAGACCTCCGCCTGGGCCCGCCGCAGGTCCTCGACGAAGTCCACCTCCGTCCAGGGCAACCCTGTCACGTCCACGGCCTGGACATGCTGCCGGCTCACGACCAGATGCAGCGCGTCCTCATACTCGCAGAGCCCGTGGCTCTCCTCGATCACCTGCTCGAGCAGGCGCACCAGCTCCGGGCCTGCCTCCGCTCCACACTTGAAGAAACCAATGCCCTCCCCGATGCGGTCCCACGCCTCGGGAACCACCTTCTTGCCGAGGGCGATGACCCGATCCCTCTCGGTATAGATCTTGACTTCCTCGCCCGTGTCGGCAAAGCCCCGGTCGACGAGAAGGGCGTTGGGGGCGTCCGATCCCACGAGCCGACGCAGGAACTCCCGCGGGAACACGACATCCGCGTCCATGATGAGCGTCGGCTCCCGGACGATCACGTCGCGCGAGCAGTGGAGGGACACGGCAGAGCCCATCCGGTAGGCGGGGTTGTGCACGCACTGCACCGTCATGCCGCGTGGAGCGGATGCCGAAAGGGCCGCCACTTGATCCGCGCAGTGCCCGACCACGATCACCACGCGCTGGACACCGACCGCGCGGAGGGCCTCCAGCATCCATGCGAGAATTGGCCGGCCTCCGACGGGAAGGAGCGATTTCTGCGTTCCGTCGGTCAGAGGCGCGAGCCGGCGGGCCACGCCCGCGGCAAGGATGATGGCCGTCACATCGTACCCCGGCATGAGCGACAGTATAGTACCCTAACCGTGGTCCGGCCCAAAGAAGCGGAGCTCGAGATGGCCGGAACCGAGCCTCGCAGTCCAACACGGAGGTGCACACGCGGATGAGTGAGACGACCCGGGGGCCTGAGACGGAGCTGGCGCTCGATCCCAAGCTTTCGGCACTTATCGAGAACTTCCAGCGTGACGGCTTCGTGGTGGTGCCGGGCCTGTTCGACGAGGAGGAGATGCGGCGGATCTCTGCCTGGACCGACGAGTTGCAGGGTCTCCCCGAGGTGCCCGGTCGATGCATGATGTACTTCGAGCCGAGCCTGCTGCATCCCGGACAGCGCGTGCTCCAGCGGATCGAGAACTTCTGTCCGTTCCATGCCGGCTTCGCCGCCCTGTGCGACGGCGACAAGCTGTGCGGCACCGTGTCCCGCCTCTTCGGCGAGGCGGCCGTGCTCTTCAAGGACAAGATCAACTTCAAGCTGCCGGGCGGC
>Ga0137394_10003530_pt1 | contig 11787 bp, 9 predicted proteins | sample czobulk116metaG_FD_108278 | JGI IMG/M metagenome (GOLD analysis project Ga0137394, IMG submission 108278) | Vadose zone soil microbial communities from Angelo Coast Range Reserve, California, USA - czobulk1.16 metaG | ecosystem: Environmental > Terrestrial > Soil > Vadose zone | place: USA... | reverse complement strand
GGTGATGACTGCGCCCAACCCACTTGTCGTGGTCTCGACCAGCGGGGTTTCCGCCGTGACCGTCACCGTCTCCTGAATCGATCCCAACTCGAGCACCATGTCGATGACGGCTTCCTGCCCGACGAGCAGACGAACGCCGCTCCGTACCGTCGTCCGGAAGCCTGGAAGCTCCGCCCGGATCTCATAGGGACCCACCGGCAATGCAGGAAACCGGTAGGCCCCTTCCTCACCGGTCGGAACGCTCCGCGTCAGGCCCGTATCCACATTCCGGACGGTGACCGTCGCACCTGGCAGAACGCCGCCGGAATCCCTGACCACACCGATAATGGTGGCCGTGGACTGCGCGAAAAGCGGCGCGGCACCGATCACGAGAAGCAGGACGGCTAGTTGCGCCATCACGGCGCGGTAGTAAGTGGTCATTTGATCACCTCCAGCAACAGCTTCAATTTTCCGTGGGATAACGACTGACCACGTCGCCGAAATATCGAGCCGTGGATACTTCGATTTCCGTATCAGTCCCAACTCGCTCTAAAAAATAATGCGGGAAATCACGGAGTCGCCGGCTTGCCGGACAAATAATCGCGCGGGAAACCCCTTATAAAATTGTTCGGAAGAATATACCGTTCAACAATTCAACTCAAGTGGCATCGAGGCGCAGAACGGCTTCCAGCCATATCGTCTGATCCTGAACATGAAGTGCAACGGAAGAATCACGATCTCGACGTCATCGTGCAGGTCCGCAAGTTCGGCGGGCGATTCGACCATCCGTTCCTTGAGTGCTGCCTTTGAATCGCTTGCGGGCGCGCACCTGGGATCTCTCTTCCTGCATGCTCCACATTAGCCTTCAGAGTGCGTGACGCTTGATTGCAGGCTGCTATGAGCGCCTGATGATGCAGAAGCAGTGTTCAACGAGAGTGCCATCGGCTAACCGATGCAGTATATCCACCATCTTGTTATGACCACCGACAAAAGACTGATAAACGCCAGTCGCCTCCGTTATGTTTAATTCGAGGGTTCCAACAAGGAACGTCCCACCGTGCCCGTCGGGGACAGGTGTAAGATTGTTGACGGTGAAAACCATCGTCAACGCGCCCCCAGGAAGGTCGTAGGCAACAGGCTTACCCATACCTGGCGACACGTAAAAGTTGCCGATCGCGTCTTCTTCGTCTTCTTCCGGAAGCCCGCTGACGGTGTAGATCTTTGTTCTGAAGTACGAACCATCACAGACGTTCACCAGGGACAGTCCAAGGTCGGGACAACGCACCACTCGTTTATATGTGCCCCGCAGGAGGATGACGAAAGGGTTGGCGGGTAGCTCGCCTGGTTTCAGCGGTGAACGCGCCAACTCGGGTATGGTCAAGGCGTGAGCAAGAGCTGGAAGAGAAACCAAAGTTGCTGATCCGATTCCAGCCTTTCCGAAAAAATCTCTTCTTTTCATTTTCTGCCTCCACGGAACGAGTTGCAGGTAGAGATGGGATCTTTCCGTTATCAACCAGGATTTCCGATTTTGTGGTCTAATTCGCATGGTATATACCACCAAACCGCCCCGCATGCAGCCTGATTTTGTCGTTCCCGCATTCTTCGGGCTCCCGAGGCCGTCAGTGGGTTGGTTTGAGCCTCCCGCGCACGGTACGGCGGCGGACGACGATGCCCTGAGGTGCAGTAACAGTACGCTGCGTGGCGACTACGGCATCCTCGTCTCTTGTGTTCGCGGACTTAGGCATTTCCGCGCGTGAGAGCGCGCGAACCAGTCGGAAAACCGGATGCAGGAAATCTGCTCGTCCGGTTTGATGAGCGTGGATGGGAAACGGGAACGTGATTCATACACCCGCGCCCGGCCCTCGATCTACCAGAACGCAACCCGTGACGAAATTCGTTTATGGACAGATCCAAAACCTGAAATGTTGCGTTTATGCCAGATTCGGATAGACTGCGACGCGGTCACCCATGAATTTGTTTGTAGCCAACCCACATTTCGAGTGGTTTAAGCTGCAGGTGATAAACCTATGCACCTTTTGCGGTTACTCGCCTCTTCTAGGTATGGCGATCTTTCTCACGATCAACAGCCCAGGAATCCTGCATGGGCAAACTCCGGCCAGCGAAAGCGAGAGAGATCCGGTGGTCCTAACGGTACTGGGTCCCAGGGCCCGCACCGCTGACCGAATTGCCGCTTACCAGCAACGCGTTCAAATCGAAAACTTGCTTAAGACATTTGTCGGCCCCGGCGCGAACAGGGTGACGCGAGAACAATCTCGAAGGCAGCTTATTGAGGAAATTAAAAAACCCAAGGGCAAGGAACTGTTGCTGGAACTAATCAAGAAGCGGAACGATCCGGTGCTGGAAGCGGCGGCCGTCACGGCGTTTGCGGAGGCGCAACCGGAACTGTCCGACGTTCAGCTCGTCCGTGAAGTGCTCTTCTCTTTGCTCTTCAACGCCAGCACCGGCGACATCGCCACGCCAGCCGCGGTCGGAATCATCCGGCAAGTGCAAGAGGCCTATCTGTGGCGCGGCGTCGATTCCACGGTCGATACCGCGGGGCTGGGCCATGCGCTCATTGCGCGGATCCAGAGCAGTACGAGTCACAGCTGGCGCCATGATGTTTTGAAAAAGCTATATGACGAAGCATCAAACCGGCGGAAACATGCGAGCGATCCCAGTGAGATAGACTTTTTTGAGGCTATCCTGGCCGGCCTTCATGACTATGCTCCCCCGCGGTCCTCGATTCAAGAGGATCGGATAGGGAAGGAGCTGCCGCGTAAAAGTCGGGTCCTTGCCATCGTTCGCGGGGTTGTGATTGCGGGGATAGCGGTGCTCGGTGCTTGCGGCGTCATATTACTCATAAAGGGGTTGATGATGATTAAACCGGACAGAGCGTCTGCGCTCGAGGAACGGACATCAGACTCTGAAACGAGGACGAAACGCCAGAGACTTGTGCCGGTCCTGGCCGATCTCACGCTTGAGGAGATTGAAGGAAAGAGGGTGCTTGTGCGCGCTGACTTGAACTTTCTCAACGAGTGGGGAAAGCTCATAAGCGATGCTTCTTTCGAGCATCTCCTTCCGACGCTTCGGTTTCTTCAGGAACACAAAGCTGAAAAAATCATCCTTCTTGGAACGGCGCAGACCAATGCGGAGGGCGTGAAGGAGATCTTTGACATGCAGCGAATCGGGGATGTGCTGCAAGAGCAGCTGAAGTTGCCCGTGCTTACACTAAAACATTGGAAGGGAACCGATGCAGCAACCGAGGTGGGCCAAACTCCGCCTGGCCATATTGTCCTCCTTGGAAATATCGGAGCCGACCCGCGGGAAAAGGAAGACAATGTGAGGAAACGTCAAGCACTTGTCGATGAAATTCTAGCGGCGCTGAATATACAACTCTACGTTAACGATGCGCCCCAGGCCTCCAAGTACATCTATGCGTCAACGTCTGAGCTTGCCCAAAAGGTTCCCAGGGCGGTGGCGGGCCCATTGCTGGATGCGGTCATTTCAGGCAACGGGACGTTTTCGGAGAAACAGCAATCCTCCGCCATCAGCAAACTGCCTGGGGCCCAGGCGCTTTTAGCCGCTGCAGCAACCAATTCACGAATTGGTCGTGTTTCTTCTGCTATGTCGGCTCGGATTTTCTGATCGAACAGTACCGTACCTTTTTGCTATGGGCTCACCGACTGTCTCGCATTCAGAATGAGCTTCTGCACCCGCCAATTGTTCATGTCGGCGACGAATACAACGTCCTCGGATGGACAAGCGAGCCCATGCGGCCAGTTGAACTGTCTGGGTCCACGGCCCGATTCGCCGAGCATTCCCAAAATCTTTCCATCCAATGTGAGTTTATAAAGACGGCCAGGCTCCTGATCGATCGCGAACAGATACTGAGTGGGTCCACTCGTCGTCATACAGAGCGACCAGGGAGCCGTCCCGTTCGGGGGGCCGGGATTCGGATTACCGAGCGTGGGATGCCGCTTTTTATCGTAGGCCGCGTTCAGCCAGATGAACTTCCTGAAGTTGCCGTCCGAATCGAAAACCTGAATACGTCCGTTGCCGCGATCAGCGACGTATACATTTCCCTGTTTGTCGATCTGCATGTTATGGGGATTTCTGAACTGACTGGGTCCGGTGCCGTAGGATCCCCACGACCTGATCCAGTCTCCATTCTTGCTCATCTTTCCGATGCGTGAATTGACGTAGCCGTCGCTGACGTAGATGTTGTCCTGGGCATCCCACGCTACGTCGGTCGGGCCGTCAAACAATCCGTCCACTGCTATCTTGTCCGCCGGTCTCGCCCTTCTGAATTCGAAACCCTCGTAACCCTCGGGACGGCGTCCGAGGTTCATGAGGACATACCCGGCCGGGTTGAACTTCATGATGGAGTTCGTACCTTTATCGACAACCCACAAGTTGTCGTATTTGTCGAACCGGACTGCGTGAGCGTATCCCAGACCGTACACTCCTTTACCGATCTCCCGCAGGAATTTGCCGTTTGAATCAAATTCCCATACCTGAGTCGTCGCATTTCCGTACAGCGGACCCGAAGTCGCAGTTCCCGGATGATTTACAACAACAATGTTTCCCTTCGAGTTGACCGCCACACTGAGCGTTTCGCCGAAATTCATATCGGGATTGATCTTGAAGAAGTTCGAAACCGATTCAAAAGGGATCAATGGGACGTCATTCACAATCGGTACATCCTGGTTTGGTCCAGGTTGCCCCACGCCGGCAGCAGGCGGGCCGTCTCCGCGCTGACCGACTCCCCCGCCGAACTGAGAGAAAACGGAAAGCGTCCCGGCAAGAATCGCTGCTACGAAGAGAATTCCTGAGGCACTCCACCATCGCTTCATACGACATCTCCTTTTGTGTGCAGTTTGTGCGATGCCCCTTGGCGACCAGGCAGGAGTATCGTCGCGCTTCAGCCCTCGACAGCGGTGGCTTTAGCCGGGCTGGGCCGACGAGATCGCAAACCTGAACCCGTCTGGGTCCCGTAACCGGAATACGCGCGCCCCCCAGGGCATATCGGCGGGCTCTGTCTCGAGGGTGCCACCGGCCTGCTTGATCCGATTCGCAATCTCGTCGATGTTCTGATCCGTCGTGATCTGCAGAGAGAATCCCGCGCCCTTCACCCGCTGCCATCCCTTGGCTCCGTCATCCTGACCGATCAAGAGCCGCACGTCCCCGGCTTTCAGCGCCACCGCGATCAGCTTTCCGTCCCGCTCTCCTGTATGGGCTTACGTTCGTCTGGACCGTGTCAAAACGCGTCCGGTGGGGCAACGGATTAGACCGCCGGTGACAATGCGGAACTATGACATAAAATGTTGCGGTAACGTAAGTTTGTTCTAAAGCACGGCGGAAGCCAGCTCACGCCATTCGCGAAGAGGCAGCGCGTGGGGGTCGGCGGTGAGCACTTGAACGCAAACGTGGTCGGCGCCGGCGGAGTGATGCTCGCGAATGCGATTTCGGATTGCATTGAGATCACCCCAGGCGATGATCGCGTCGATCAACCGGTCACTGCCGCCATTCCGGAAATCGTTTTCGTCGAATCCGAGCCATAGGAAGTTGTTCGTGTAGTTCGGCAGCTGGAGATAGAGCTCCAGGAACTCGCGCCCGATCTTTCGTGCTTTCGGCGGATCCGTTTCGAGCACAACCGCTTGCTCCGGACACAGGTATCGACCTGCACCAAGAATCTTGCGAGCCCGCGCCGTGTGCTCGGGATTGACATTATAAGGATGAGCTCCATCGGCTCGTTGGGCAGCAAGTTCCAGCATCTTCGGTCTTAGCGCCGCCAGCACCCGTACCGGTTTGGATGGAGGCGGCACGGAACGATAAGGGGCCTGATCCATCGCGTCGAGATAGGCGCGCATGTGTGTCACCGGTTTCTCGTATTGGTGCCCTCGCAATTGCTCGACGAGGGGCACGTGGCTCACGCCAAGCCCGAGAACAAACCGGTCCGGATAAGCCTCGGCCAGCGTCTTCTGCCCCGAAGCCATGGCCACGGGATCGCGAGCGTAAATATTTGCAATTCCCGTCGCGACAACAATCCGGCGAGTTGCCGCAAGCAACAATCCGGCATGCGTAAGCGCTTCGCGTCCCGCGGCCTCGCCGAACCAAATTGCGCCGTACCCGAGTTCCTCCAATTCGCCGGCGGCTTCCTGCACCTTCGCAGCAGGATGATCTTCAAACTGCCGCGTCCAGATTCCAACCGATCCAAGGTTCACCGAAGATTGCGCCATAACTAATAGAGCTTAATTTCAAACCTGAAGAAAAACCAGACGGAAGCATAACCCTGCCCGTGTCGACCGTCTGAGCTTTACCGCTTTTGTCTCGACGCCTCATCCCACGAGATGAGCATTAGCCGCGCAAGTTCCCTTGCTGCAGGATCTGAATCACTCCTCGCCATTTTTTGAACGATTGGCCTGACTTTCGTCACCGGCAGACCCTTCAGGATTGCCAGGGGGAGATAAACAAGCACTTCTTTTCGAACCATAGCGTCACGGTCATCCAGAAGCGCGAGCAGGCGTTCGGCGGCAGAGCCCCGGCTATCACCGGTCAACGGCAAGAATGCAACAAGAGCGCCGACGGAGATGTATCTGAGATGTGTCACGCCACCGGAAACGGCCTGGACGACGTATTGGTATCCGCTCCGGTTGCCTAACTCTGCCAGCCTGGCGGCCATGAACACCTGACGCTCCGGATCCGTCGATGCCTTCATGAATTTCTCTAATCCGAGCACACCGGCCTGATCTCCGAGCCTGGCGAGAGCTAACGCTGCCGTCTCCTTCAATAGTTGTGTCTCACCGGTTCGCAGGATTTCAAGAAGTGTGCCTTTGGCCAGTTGCTCATTCCGCAATCCGAGCACCTCAATCGCGGTCCAACGCTTCTCTTCGCTGACATTCGATCGAGTGATCGCGACCAGCGACTCCGCGTCCGTTTTCAGTCCTTGCTGTCTCAGTTCTCGCTCCAGATCCGCCCATGGGGGTTCGGGAGCAACGGGCCGTTCCTGCCCGTACACAATCATTCCAAAGAAAAGGAGAATGCTGAGCGCGACGAGTTTTTGTTTTGGTCGGTTCACCATCGACCTCGTTCCGCTTTTGCGGATGATTAGATTGTAAACCCACCCGTTCGGTTTATGGCTCAGGAGGCTCGATCCCGAACTCCACTAACCCCTTCTTGTTTGGCGCAGTGCGCACAGCAAAACAGCACCCCATGTTGATTTTCCACGCCGTGACCAAGAATTCGGCATCCGCAGTGATTGCAGGTTGGGGCGAGCTCATAAATCGCGCATTCGAAACTGTCAAAGACGTGAGTCGCTCCGGCAAGAGTGATCTCAAAAGTCTTGTCATACTCATTACCACAGACTTCACAGTTCGGCATGTACATACTCCTTCGCTTGCGATCGGTTGCCAAAGGCATTTGCTCGTCATTGAGAAGCCTTACCTAATATTAGACGCGAATCATCAACGAACGACGAGGAGGCACAATCGACGAAGGCCGAAAAGTACAGACAAGAATTTATCCCTATCCCGAAGTTTTAGCGGGAGCCGATCGAACCGAGTTCTATGCGAGATAGATGCAACGACAGCTAGGAAAACCATTCGGTACTGAGGTAGCGTTCGCCGGTGTCGGGAAGAATGGCAAGCAGGCGCTTTTCGCGCCCGAGTTCCTGCGCGACAATGCAACTCGCGTGAAGAATCGCTCCTGACGAGATGCCGCAAAGGATCCCTTCCAGCTCGGCGAGACGATGGGCGGCAGCGGCGGCGTCTTCGTCGGTAACTGTCACAATCCGGTCGATAACGCCTCTATTCAAGACCTCGGGAATAAAACCGGCGCCAATGCCCTGGATTTTGTGCTCGCCCGGTTTCCCACCCGACAACACGGGTGAATCCGCCGGCTCCACGGCGAAGAGCTTTATCTTCTCGATTTTCTGTTTGAGGATCTCCCCTATACCTGTGGCTGTGCCTCCCGTGCCGACTCCGACAACCAGCGCGTCCAGTTCACCGCCGATGACGTGCAGGATTTCCTGGGCGGTGGTCTCACGATGTACTTTTGGATTTGCCGGGTTGCGGAATTGTTGCGGCATGAAGTAGTCGGGATGTTCCGCAAGGATTTCCTCGGCCTTATTGATAGCGCCCTGCATGAACTCCAATCGATGAGTGAGGATTACACGCGCGCCATAAGCACGCAGGAGAGCTACTCGTTCGATGTTGACATCATCGGGCATGGTGAGAATCGCCTTGTAGCCTTTAGCGGCACAGACCATCGCCAAACCAATGCCGGTATTTCCGCTGGTGGCCTCAATGATCGTGCCACCGGGCTTGAGACGCCCCTCTCGTTCTGCGGCCTCGATCATGCTTAGTCCGATTCGGTCTTTCACGCTGCCGCCCGGATTCAAGGATTCCAACTTCACCAGTATTTCCGCCCAGTGATTCTGCGGGATCCGTTTTAACCGTATGATCGGTGTACTGCCGATGACTTCACAGATGCTGTCGTAGATTCTGTCATGCATATAATCCATTCTTACTCAGGAGTGACCAACAGCCGATCTTTTTTCTCAATGTCGTCTGCCCTTTATCGAACAATGGCTGACGCCCTCAGAAGTTCAGCTTCATAGCCACTTGCATCACCCTTTGCGAGAACGTGTTGTTTATTATGCCCGCGCTTGGGCTCCCAACAGCAACGACGGTTCCGGTGCCCAAGGTGAAATTAGTGTGGTTAGTCGTGTTGAACATTTCCCACCGGAATTGCATCCTCACCTTCTCCGTGACGGAGAAGGCTCGGTGTATGCCCATGTCCAACGTGAAAAGGCGTGGACCGACTATAGTGAAGGCTCCGGAATTGCCGAAAGTACCCGCTGACGGAAGCGAGAAGCAAGACGGATTGAACCATTGGAGTCTTGATTTGTCACCCGGCACCACGTTGGGATCGCAGCCGGCAACAACATTCGGACGCTCATAGTTGACGCTGCCGGGGTATTGTGTGCCAGATATATTTGCCACGGCAGTGACAGGGTTATTGTGCAATCCGCTATACATAGTCCATATGCCTGAAATGTCCCAACCCCCAACAATCCTGGACATCACGCCCTGGTTGACGAATGGGCGCCCCGCGCCGAACGGCAATTCGTAAAGATGATTGATCACCAGCATGTGGCGCCGGTCCTCGTTCGCAGGACCCCAGTCGCACGCAATGCAAAGGCTGTTCATCGGCGGGTATTGAACCGAATTTGGCCCAACAGTATTGGTCATATTATGGGACCACGTGTAAGCGAGATGCCCCGACAGGCCGTTGCCATAGCGCTTGTCAAGGTTCACCTGGAGGGAGTGGTATTTGGCTCCAAAGGCGTTTGTCCGATAGTGGATGTCCGGAATCGCGGGATTAACGGAGAAAAGCGGCCGCCTGGGTCCCGGCGGGCCGGTACCTGGAGCGGCCATATTGGCATTTACCGGATTCATCATGCGATTGCTTCGCGTTCCGACATATCCCACCGATAACATGAGGTCCTGCCGAAGTTCCCGCTGGATATCGGCGCTCCATTGCATGCTCTGGGCCAGCCTCATGTGCGTGTCATACGCCAGAAAGATAATGTTGAGCTGCGTCGGATCTGAAAGATTGGGTAAGACCGGTCTCGGCAGAGCTTGAGACAGAGAGAGAGCCGGCGCCGCCTCCGGATTTGTCGTAAATTGCTGGATGATGTTCATCGGTGGGTTTTCAACCATCTGCCTGCCGCCGTTCATGCCCCAAAAATACCCAACGCCACTCCCCGCGCGAAATACGGTTTTCTGATCTTTGGTAAGTGTGTACGCGATGCCGACGCGTGGCGCCCAGCCTTTCTTGTCCAGGCAGACCGTAGAACGGCCGCATGGATTGTTTCCGGGGAGGACAACCTGTCCGCCGGGGGTAATGTTGCTTTGACGGTCATGAACCTCATAGAACGGCGCCTGGAGCTCGTGTCGCAAACCATAGGTGATCGTCAGCCGGTTGTTCACCCGCCAGGCGTCTTCGATAAACGATGCCAATCTCCACCTGCGCTCGCCGAAAACGCCAAATTGCTGAGTGCGCTGTATCGCACTTGTGTAACCGAGGGCAAAATCCGCTAGAGCCGTGGCCCCAGAACTCGACCCGACTTGTCTGGTGTACTGGCCGTTGAAGGTATATATACCTCTCGGGAAATTGGTCGTGTGGGCGTTAAAGCGATCACGGAAGTACACTCCCCCGAATTTGATACTGTGGTTGCCTTTGTTCAAAGTCGCAACGTCTTCATACTGGAGGACAACCGTTCGCAGGAACTCCGGATTGGCACTCGAACCTCCGATCATCGGACTGGTGGCGATGCCTGAGATTTGAATGGCGGGGATACCATAGTTGAGAGGGTCAACGGCGAGCGACGGATTCCCCAAAGGAGTTGCGATGTCTCGAAGGTGATCCGGGGCTCGATCCTCCATAAAGTTGCGCAGGACTCCGAGGCGCGTCTCATTAATGAAGGTCGGGGTAATAATTTTGGTGTAACTTGCAACCACGGACCAGTTACTCATGTCGTAGTCGAAGGTACCGCCTGTCACACATTGGGGATTGACATTGAACTGTGCGGCCGTAGCCGGGTTCGGGGGCAGGGTGCAATTTCCGGTGGCGTTGGACTTATCAACGCTGTACTTGAAGAAGAACCGGTCAGCCGCCCCGAAGTTCTGGTCGATTCGCGCGTCAGCCTGATTGACATGCTGTACGGTGACCGGGTTCCAGACGAAGTTATTCGTAGCGCCGGCCGACGTCCGCGGCGGCAGCAGACTCATTAGGTTCGCAGCCATCGGACTCAGACGATTCCGGGGGATGATATTACCCGGAAACGCGACGCGCTGTCCGGTGGGGGTCACGTTGAGTGGATCAAAGATCGTCGTCCCGAGCCCGCTGAAATCGCCCGTTTGGACCATCTGCGCTTGTGCCGCCGTAGCGATGCTATTTGTCACGTTAGTGGGCGCGGCCCATTGGATTCCTTGATAATCCACAAAAAAGAACGTCTTGTCCTTGCGGATTGGCCCGCCAAAAGTGCCGCCGAACTCGTTGCGTCTTTGGATCGGTTTGGCGATGCCATTGAGATTGTTGAAAAAGGAGTTGGCGTCGAGAGCGCCGTTGCGAAGAAAGTGATAGATCCCTCCATGGAAGGAAGCGGTGCCCGACTTGGTCTGCACCAGTGTCACGGCCCCCGCGGCGCCGCCGTACTGGGCCGAGTACGCGTTGGCCATTAGCCGTTGTTCCTGGATAGAGTCGATGGTGGGCACCATGACGAGGGCCTGGGTCCAGAGCCCCATGTTGTATAGGCCATCAATCAAGTAAGTGTTATTTTGCGCCGTATTTCCATTGATCGAGAAGGTGTTGTTGGCGCGGCTGCTAAAGCCCGTGAGGCTGGTCAGGGTCCCGCCGGGTTGCGTCGGCGCGGTGCCCGAGCTCAGCAGAATTAGTTGGTTGAAAGTGCGCCCGTTGATGGGTGTCTCCAGTATCTGCACATTGCTGATGAGCGTGGACACTGTTGCCGTTTGCGATTGCAATAACGGCGCCGCCTCCGTTACCTCCACCGTCTCCTGGACGTTGCCTACTCGGATCTCGAGATTGACGGTGAGCGTATCGGCCGCCGTTAACGATAAGCCCGAGCGAACGAGTTTCTGGAAACCGGGCTGCTCCACCGTAATTGTGACGGGTCCGGTCGGAAACGTGTCAATGCGGTATTGACCGTTGGCGTTGGCGGTAGCGGTTCGGACGAGGCCAGTATCCACACTGGTAATAGTGACGATCGCATAGGGAACCACAGCG
>Ga0137394_10003527_pt1 | contig 11790 bp, 8 predicted proteins | sample czobulk116metaG_FD_108278 | JGI IMG/M metagenome (GOLD analysis project Ga0137394, IMG submission 108278) | Vadose zone soil microbial communities from Angelo Coast Range Reserve, California, USA - czobulk1.16 metaG | ecosystem: Environmental > Terrestrial > Soil > Vadose zone | place: USA... | reverse complement strand
TGGTTGTGTGTGGGGTGGCACGCGAGTTTTGATTTCGGCGAGACATTCCTTTACTCTGTGCCGAACAGCGGCCTGGTCTTCCAGGGACATCTGTCGAATGCATCCTTGCACGGCGCCAAATGGCTGACGGGTGGAACGGTTGGCCCCGAAGGCAGCGTCTTCAGCTTTTTGACCATGGGGATTCTTGCCGTCGCCATTCACCTGCTTTTCCCGGCGAAGAAAACAGAGCCCGCGTAGACGCAAGGAAACCAAGCTATTTAGTGGACGAGTTCGGAGGCGAGCACCAGGCGAACGCCTTGCGCTTTTGCTTGTGGCAGAACTTCGCGCAGCGCCTGGAGCGTCGAGGGGTGAGGATGGCCGATGGCCACGGCCTCGCCCATTTCGCGGGCGCCACGCAGCGCCAGTTCGAGCTGTTTGCGGACCGCGGCCACTTCGGCGACGTCGTCGAGGAAAGGCACGTTGCGAAAGGCAGAGCGAACTCCAAAGTCTCGCGCCGTTTCGTAAGCCACCGTAGCGGCGGTTGTGCGGCTGTCGACGTAGAAGAGGTGACGGTCGCGCAATACGGGCATTAGTTCGTCCATTAGCGCGGAGTCGGCAGTCGCCTGTGATCCCTGATGATTGTTGACGCCGGCGGCGTCCGGAACATTTTGCAGAAATTGATCGACCAGCGCCGCAACTTCGGGCGCCGGCATGCCGGGGTGCAGTTCCTGCGCTTCAGGAGTTTCGTTCGCGACAGATTGCATCGGAAGATGAAGCATTACCTGGAATCCGCGGCGATGCGCTTCCTTCGCGATGTCTACGGAGTGCTCGTGATTGGGCAAAACGGAGATGGTGAGGGGATAACCCAGCGCGAAGATGGCTTCAGCTGCAGCGCGGTCGTTGCCGAGATCGTCGATAATGATGGCGAGCTGCGCGTTCGCAGGTTTTCCGCTGAGATTTTTCGCTCCTGTACTCGACGCAGTTGTTGCACGCGTCACGATTTCGATTTCAAGCGCCGGCACGCCTGCGTGTCGAAGCTTGAAGTGAAGCAGATCCCCATCTTGAGTGGGAGGATCCTGCGTCAAATGATTTCTGGACGCGACGGTATTGAGATTCCGAATGAGCTTTGCGACTGTGGCACGATTCGCGTCTCCCGAGGAATCATTCTTCAACACGATGCGCAGGTAATCCGTGCTTCCGGGTTGCTTGATGGAAGCGCCTTGCCGGAGCTTTACGGGCGTCCCGGCAGGTGCCGCGGAAGAAGCCGCAGCCGCCAGATCGCGCGTGATTTGGTGAACTTGCGCGGGCGTGAGGCGGTTCTCATCGTTCTTCTTGCAGCCACCGGAAAGAACCGCGAGAAGAAAGCAAATTCCCAGCAGTGCGAAACCTGTTGAACCGTTTACCTTGATTCGAAAGCAATGCGGGCTTGCTTCAACCGGGTCATGCTGCCGGGCCACGGAAAACTAAGCAGCCTTTTTCGCGGGGGCCCTCAACAGGTCCAGCGCTCGGTGAAAGATGGGGTCTTCCGGAGAAAGCGGGCGCGGTCCGAGCCCCGGTTCTTTCTGGGTTTGGGGTGCAGCCGGCGCTGGCTCTTCATCGGTCGAATCCGAATCTTCTTCCGGGACGGCGCGCACGATTTCCGTTGGGACGACGCCTTCTTCCATGATCGATTTGCCGCCGGGATTGTAGTAGTTCGCGACCGTGAGGATCAGCGCCGCGCCATCATCCAGCGAAATAAGCTTCTGCTCGGAGGCGAGACCAAAAGTCCGCTCTCCAACGACATCCCCGCGATGGTTCGCAGCGATGGCGGAAGCCAGAACTTCCGCAGCCCCGGAGGTGGTGGCGTCGATCAAAACGGAGACGGGATTCCGCCAAATTACCTGCTTGGGCTCGGCCGAAAAAAGCTGCGTCGAAACCGTCTGGCCGCGCAGCGTCGTCAGGGTGCCCGAAGGAACGAAAAGGCGAGCGGCCGAAATTGCCTCGGAAACCTGTCCGCGTCCGCATTCCCGCACATCCACTATGACCTTGCGTATTCCCTGTTTTTCCGCGTCCAGGAGACGATTGCGAATTTCATCCGCGCGGCCTGCGTCGAGCGAGGGAATGCGCAGAACCAGAATGTCGGGATCCACTTTCAGAGTGATGATCTTCGGCGTAGCCAGCTTCTCTCGAACGAGATCGACTTCTTCCGGCGTAGCTTTGCCGCGCCGGATCACCCCAACCTTGATAGCCGTGCCCGGCTGGCCATTGAGAAGATTCATGGCCTGGCCCACGGACATGTCGCGAGTGGTAAATCCGCTGATGGATTCGAAAATGTCGCCGCTGCGAACTCCCGCCTTGGTGCCCGGACTATCCGGCAGCACGGAGAGAACAATGATGTAGCCGTAGCGCTTGCTGAGCGTCAGCCCGGTCTCCGCCGTGCCTGCATTTGCGAGCTTCTTCTTGTACTCGTCGTATTCGCGGGGCGTGAGGTAGCTGGACTGAGAGTCCAGGGATTCCAGCATCCCGTGCAAGGAACCGGCCGTCACCGTCCGCATGTTGGGATCGTCGACGTAATCCTGCTGGATTTTCTGCAGGACCTCACCATAGACGGTGAGCGACTTGTAGGCTTTGTCGTCCGGCGTGCGGCCCAGGACGTACCCAATGCTGGCGTAACACGAGATGGCTACCGATACGAAAATAATTCCAATGCGAGCCGCTCGGTTCATGCCCCACCCTTCCAAAAGAAACTACAAAGCAAGAGTATACCACTCCCAAGGATTGGGACGCTGTGGCAATCAAAAAGGACGCCTCAAGGGGGGAGAATGGAGGAGCACGGTCTCCTGGGATGAGACACGTGGAAATCGCCAAATGTTGTGAAAATACCACATCAACTGATTTTTTGGCTTCATTGTGCCTATAAATCATTGATAACAAAGCACAAAATAGCAAAGCGTTGGCGAACGACATGCTAGAATAGGTTCGGGGAATGTTCCAAACAACTATCGCCAATGAGTCGTTCGCAGAGGGTGTGGGCCTTCACACTGGGGTGTACGGCCACGTCCACCTGGTACCCGCCCCGGCTGAAACCGGCATCGTGTTTCGCCGCGTCGACTTGGATAACTTCCCCATCGAAGCCCAGGGACACAACGTTGCGCGCGTAAGTTATGCCACCAGCCTCATGAAACAAGGCGTTTTGCTCTCCACCACCGAACATTTGCTTGCCGCCATTTATTCTTGTGGCATCGACAACATCTACATCGACATTGACTCCATCGAGGTGCCTATTCTCGACGGTTCGGCGGAGCCCTTCATGCAGATGCTGAAGCACTCCGGCCTTCGCAAACTGCGACGGAAGCGGCGCTATCTGAAAATACTGAAACCGCTGGAAGTCGCCGAAGGAGACCGTCGGATCGGCATCTATCCTGCCGATGAGTTTCGCGTGCGCTGCTACGTGGATTTTCCCCACCCGCTGGTCGGCCAACAGGAAGTGGAAATGTTGGTGGGGCCGGATACTTTCCGCCACCTTCTGGCGCGGGCGCGTACTTTCTGCTTCCAGCGCGACATCGAGCCGCTCAAGGCCATGGGACTCATTCGCGGTGGCTCGCTCGAGAACGCCATCGTTCTCACCGACGACGGCGTCATGAACGGGCCGTTGCGCTTCCCTGACGAGTTTGGACGGCACAAGGCGCTGGATCTGATTGGTGACCTGGCATTGGCCGGTTTGCCGCTTTTGGCGCGCGTTGAAGCCCACAAAGCCGGCCACGCCCTGCATACCCAGCTCGTCAGCCGCCTCTTGGACGATCCCTCGCTCTGGACCATCACCACCGGCGAAGCCGTCCGCTCCACAAGTGACGCCTACCTGACCGCCCTTGCTCCCGCCCCAGCCGCTGATTAGCGATTCGCCGCGTCGTAAACAACCCTCCGTTGCGAAATAGCCGCTGGTCCCGCAGAATGGGCTCGAAACCATGTCCAACAACGATCTAGCCATTGTGGTTCTGGCCGCGGGAAAAGGCACCCGATTGAAATCGAGCCTGGCGAAGGTGCTGCACCGCGCCGGTGGACGCGCGCTCGTCGAACAAATCGTGCGCGCGTGCGAGCCGCTGAAGGCGCGCGAGACCGTGGTCGTCGTAGGCCACCAGGCGGAACAGGTCACGGCGGTGGTCGAGCCATTCGGGGCAGTTAGCGTGCTGCAGCAGCCGCAAAATGGCACCGGCCACGCTATGCAAGTCGCGAAGCGCGCGCTAGGCCGCGCGAAATTTGCGGTTGTGCTCCCGGGCGACGCCCCCCTCGTGCGCCCAGAAACCTTGAAGGAGCTGATTGCCGCGCATCATAACGGGAATGCGGCGGCGACAATTCTCTCCGCGGTGCTCGCCGATCCAGCGGGCTATGGACGAATCTTGCGAAAGTCGGAGACGATGGTCTCGGCGATTGTCGAGGAATCGCAGCTCACCGACGAGCAGCGCGAGATCAACGAAATCAATTCAGCGATTTACTGCTTTACCTTAGAGAAGCTCTGGCCTGCTCTGGCACAGGTGAAGCCGAACAACAAGCATCGCGAGTTGTACCTGACGGACGCCATCGCCGCGCTGAACGCCAAGGGAGAAACCGTGTTGGCGCAAGTGGCCGCCGATTCGCGCGAAGTGCTGGGATGCAATACGCGTGCGGATTTGGCCGAAGTCGACCGCATTTTCCGGGAGCGGAAACGCCATGCGCTGATGGACGCTGGCGTCACGATCCAATTACCGGAGACCGTTCTGATCGATCCGGACGTGACCGCGGGCGAAGATACCATCATCGAACCCGGCGTTCAGTTGCTGGGCAAAACCAAAATCGGCGCGCGCTGCACCATTCGAACGGGCAGCGTCCTGACCGACGCAATCCTCGGAGATGAGGTGACCGTCGAGCCGCATTGCGTCGTAGCGCAGAGCCGCCTCGACGACCGCGTCATCATTGGCCCCTTCGCGCGATTGCGGCCGGACAATCACTTGAAAGCCGGCGCGCGCATCGGCAATTTTGTCGAACTCAAGAAAAGCACAATCGGCGAAGGCAGCAAGGCCATGCACCTCTCGTACCTGGGCGACGCGAAGATCGGGACGAAGAGCAACATCGGCGCGGGCACGATTACCTGCAATTACGACGGGTTCCACAAGTATCCGACGTCGATCGGGAACAAAGTTTTCATCGGCAGCGATACGGCGCTGGTGGCGCCCGTGCGCGTCGGAGACGGCGCATACATCGCTGCAGGTTCGACAATCACGGAGAACGTGCCTTCCGACGGATTGGGTATTGCCCGCGGCCGCCAGGTCAACAAACCCGGCTGGGCCGCCAAGAAGCGCCGTGAATTGGCAGCCACAGAGAAACCAAAAAAGAAGACGGCGAAGAAATCGAAGCGACGCAAAGCAACCAAGAAGCGCAAGTAGCGTTTTTCTTCCGGGAGCGCAGCTATGAGGAGAAAGGTATTGGCCTGGAGTCTCTTTCTTGGGTCGCTCCTTCTTCTCAGTCTCGCCGCCACTCCGTATTCTCGAGCCGCCGATGGCGCACTGATCTCCGCACGCCTCACGCTTGTAATCGTTCTATCCATTCTCGTGTTGCGCGAGCGATGGAGGAACCGGCACGAGCTGCCGGGTAAAGCGGCTCCAAGCGATTCAGATGTGGGCGACCGGTTTCTGCAACGCTGCCGCCGCTGGTATCACGGCGAAGAAAAGAAACCGGACTCCTCTGGCAGGTCCATGTAGAGGCCGTTTTCTGAGGCGGCGTTTTTCTCTGCCCGGCGATTTCTCCGTGCGCTCTGCGTCTCTGCGCTATCTTTATTTCTTGTTTTGCCCTCTCCAGTCCGAACTCGCGCGTGTGTGCTAAAATAGAAGTTCCCGCAATGCTACAGGGAGCTGCCACCGCATGAAATTTGGAGTCGTCGTTTTCCCCGGGTCCAATTGCGACCATGACGCGTTTTACGCCATCGGCAACGTTCTGCAGAAGCCCGTCGAATTCATCTGGCACCAATCCGAAAATCTAGCGAATTGCGACGCCATTATCCTGCCCGGCGGATTTTCCTACGGCGATTATTTGCGCACCGGCGCCATCGCGCGTTTTTCCCCGGTGATGAAGTCCGTCGAAAAATTCGCCAACAGCGGCGGAATGGTACTCGGCGTCTGTAACGGCTTCCAGATTCTGTGCGAGGCCGGCCTGCTCCCCGGCGCGATGATGCGCAATAGCGGCCTGCGCTTCATCTGCCGCCACGTGCACATCCGCGTCGAGCAGACGGACACACCGTTCACCAACGCCGCGGGGAATGGCCAGATCCTCAAAATTCCCATCGCGCATTCCGATGGCAATTACAACTGTGATGACGCCACGCTTGCCGAGCTCGAGAAGAACCGCCAGGTGATTTTCCGCTACACAACTCCCGACGGTTCGGACGACAACGCCGGCAATCCCAACGGTGCAGTACACAATATCGCCGGAATCTGCAACCGCGAGCGTAACGTCGCCGGACTCATGCCCCATCCCGAACGCGCCGTGGAATCGGCGCTGGGCTCCAACGACGGCTTGGTCGTTTTCCGCTCCATGGTCGAAGCGCTCGTCGGCGCAGCCAAGGCGACCGCTTGAGAGCAGCACAAACTTGCGTATTCACTGCAGGGGCACGATATAGCGCGTCCCTGCGGTTTCTAATTCTCTTCACAGAAAAGAAGTATGGCCACCGCTAGCACCGAAATCAGAGTAACGCCGGAAATCGCCGCCGAACACGGCCTCACCGTCGAGGAATACGCCCGCGTGAAGCAGATCCTTGGCCGCGAGCCGAACATTACCGAGCTGGGCATCTTCAGTGTGATGTGGAGCGAGCACTGTTCCTACAAATCAAGCAAAGTTCACCTGAAGCGCATGCCCACGCGCGGCAAGCTCGTCGTGCAAGGCCCTGGCGAAAACGCCGGCGTCGTTGACATCGGTGACGGCCTCGTCGCGGCCTTCAAGATCGAATCGCACAATCATCCCAGCTACGTCGAGCCTTTCCAGGGCGCGACGACCGGGGTCGGCGGCATCCTGCGCGACATTTTCACCATGGGCGCGCGCCCCATCGCTGTCTTGGATTCGCTGCGATTCGGCGAGATCGCTGCAAGCAAATACACCAGTGAAGAAGACGCTGCGAAAAACCGCCGCATCCTCGACGGCGTAATTCGCGGAATCGGAAGTTACGGAAATTGTTTTGGCGTCCCGACGATTGGCGGCGAAGTCGGCTTCGAGCCTTGCTATTCGCAGAATCCGCTCGTCAACGCTCTTGCTCTCGGCATCGCCAAGAAGGAAGAAATTTTTCTTGCCAAAGCTAAAGGCATCGGCAATCCCGTGATCTATGTCGGCGCAAAAACCGGCCGCGACGGAATTCATGGCGCATCCCTGCTGGCGTCAGCCGAGTTCACCGAAGAGTCGAAGCAGAAACGCCCGAACGTGCAAGTCGGCGACCCCTTCATGGAGAAGCTGCTGCTGGAAGCCTGCCTCGAAGCCATGCAGACCGGCGCGGTCGTGGCGATTCAGGACATGGGCGCCGCAGGCCTCACCTGCTCGACCATGGAAATGGCTTCCCGCGGCGGCACCGGCATCGAGATCGACCTCGCCAAAGTTCCCCAACGCGAAACCGGCATGACGCCCTACGAAATCATGCTCAGCGAATCGCAAGAGCGCATGCTACTGGTGGCGGAGAAGGGCCGCGAGCATGTAGTCCTCGCCGTCTTCAAGAAGTGGGGCCTCGATGCCGTTGTGGTCGGCCAGGTTACCGAAGGCGGCATCGCCCGCATCAATAACAACGGCAGAGTCGCCGCCGAAATTCCCGCGCATCCTTTGGCGGAAGAGGGTCCGGTGTACCAGCGGCCCATCGCCGCGCCTGCGCCGAGGAAAGAAACCGCAGGAGATTGGTTTACCTTTGCCGCCGAAGGCACAAACCTCACGCAGAACTTTTTGAAATTGCTCGCGTCGGCCGCGATTGCCTCCAAACGCTGGATCACCGAGCAGTACGACAGCAGCGTGCGCACGAACACTCTGGCCGGCCCCGGAGCGAGCGATGCGGCAGTTGTTCGCATCAAGGATCCGAAGACGGGAGTCGTGAAGCGCGCCCTCGCGCTCTCCACCGACGGCAACGGCCGCTGGTGCCAGTTGAATCCGCGCGTGGGAGCCATGCACGCCGTGGCGGAAGCGGCCCGCAACGTCGCCGCGAGCGGCGCGAGGCCCATCGCCGCCACGAATTGCCTAAACTTCGGCAGCCCTGAGAAGCCCGAAGTCATGTGGCAATTCAGCGAAGCCATCGACGGCCTCGCCGAAGCCTGCACCGCTCTCGGCACGCCCATCACCGGCGGCAACGTCAGCTTCTACAACGAAACTCTCGGCAAATCCATCTATCCAACGCCGGTCATCGGCGTCCTCGGCATTCTCGACGACGCCTCGCACGTCCTGAAAATCGCCTTCCGCCAAGAAGGTGACGCCATACTTCTACTGGACGGATCGAATTCCCCTGTAGTGGCGCAGCATGCTGCGCCCCTGCAAGGCAACCAGTCCTCCGCACTCGCCCGCGAATTCTCCTCCTCCGAATACGCTAAGGTGATCGCCGGCATCATCGCGGGCGAACCACCCGCCATCGACCTCGTCGCCGAAAAACGCCTGATCGATTTTCTCCTCGCTCTCGCCGCCGAAGGCGCTGTGCAATCCGCGCACGACATCTCCGACGGCGGCCTTGCCGTCACCCTCGCCGAATCCTGTTTCGCCTCCTCCGTTGTAGGGTTGCAACATGTTGCGCCCCATCTTGGCGCGCATGTCAAATTGGAAGAAGCAGTCCCCGCCGAGGCCGCCGCATTCAACGAACGCGGCGCCCGCGCCATCGTCTCCGTCACTCCATCAAAACTTGCCGCCGTTCTCGATACTGCGAGACAATACAAGGTGGCAGCGCACCAGATCGGCCAGGTCACCCGCGGCGATGCTTTCCGCATCCAATATAAGGGGAGCGAGGTGATCGATAGTTCCGTTGAAACACTGCGCGACGCCTGGGCCCATTCGCTCGAACGCACGCTAATCGCAAAATGAGTCAAAAACTTGCCTTCGCCGACGATCATTTTCACGACGAGTGTGGTGTATTCGGCGTCTTCGGCCACCCCGAAGCCGCGAACCTCGTCTATCTCGGTCTTTACGCGCTGCAGCATCGCGGCCAGGAATCCGCCGGAATTGTCTCTAGTGACGGCAAAGAGCTGTATGTGCACCGCGCCATGGGCGAAGTCGAAGAAATTTTTCAACCGAGCGTGCTAGCACAACTGCCCGGCAGTCTTGCCATCGGTCACACGCGCTACTCCACCGCGGGCGACAAAGCCCTGCTGAATGCCCAGCCCATCATGATCGATTGCAACAAGGGCAAAGTCGCCCTCGGCCACAACGGCAATCTCACCAACGCCTCCGAGTGGCGCCGCAAGCTCGAGCACCGCGGCTCGATTTTCCAGACCAACAGCGACACCGAAGTCATCGTGCATCTCATCGCCCGCTCGCAAGCGCGCAATCTTTCCGGCGCGATCGGCGACGCCCTCAATCAAGTTGAGGGCGCCTACTCGCTTCTCGTCCTCACGCAAGATGAACTCTACGCCGTGCGCGATCCGCGCGGCTTCCGTCCTCTGGTCCTTGGAAAATTGACTACCCCGGGCGGCTTCGTTTCCTGGCTGGTGGCTTCAGAAACCTGCGCGTTCGACCTGCTCAATGCGCAATACGTCCGCGAGATCGAGCCCGGCGAGATGGTGCGCATTTCCAAATCGGGCATCGAGTCCATTCGCTTCGCGCCAGAAAAGCCGCTCCAACAATGCATCTTCGAGCACGTCTATTTCTCCCGCCCGGATAGCATCATTTTTGGCCGTTCCGTAAATGAAAGCCGCGAGATGCTCGGCCGCCTCCTGGCGCGCGAGCATCCTGTGGCCGCGGACATCGTCGTCCCCGTGCCGGATTCCGGCGTCCCCGCGGCCGTCGGCTACGCCCTCGAATCCGGGATTCCTTTCCGCATGGGCCTGATCCGCAATCACTACATCGGACGCACTTTTATCGAGCCGTCGCAAGCCATCCGTAATTTCGGCGTGAAGCTCAAGCTCAATCCCATCCGCGGCTTGATCGAAGGGCAGCGCGTGATACTCGTCGATGATTCCATTGTCCGCGGCACCACCAGCCGCAAAATCGTCCGCATGGTCCGCGAAGTTGGTGCTAAAGAAGTTCACGTGCGTATCAGTTGCCCGCCCACGATTTCTCCCTGCTACTACGGCGTGGACACGCCCACGCGCGAAGAACTGATCGCTTCCTCGAACACTCCGGAAGAAATCTGCAAATTCCTTGGCGCCGATTCGCTCGGCTACGTTTCCCTCCCCGCGCTGCGCCGCGCGGTCAGTGACACCGAAGGCAAGTTCTGCACGTCTTGTTATACGGGTGTCTACCCGACGGATCTGGTGCAGCTTGAGGTCCGCGAAGGCGCGCCCAACGGCAAATCCGGCGAAGCTACTCCTGGCAACGGCAGTGAATCCGCGCCCGCAGAGCGGCCGGTGGTGGTGGAACATGAAAGCTGACAAAGAGAAAAAGCAGGAAGAAACAAACGTGCCGGTGAAAACAAAGATTCAGCGCGAGATCATCGCGTGGTTCTGGGTCGGCCTCGCCTTTCTGCTCATCAACGGCACGATCGGCCAGGCGCGCGTCATTCCCTCCGGTTCGATGGAGAACACGCTGCTCATCGGCGATCACCTAATTATGAGCCGCATCGGTTACGATGCGGGCGTGCCCTTCACCAATTGGCATGTGCCGCTCTGGCGCAATCCCAAGCGCCAGCAAGTCATTATCTTTAAGCCGCCTTTCGCCCCCGATCAGCCGGATTACGTCAAGCGCGTTATCGGCCTCCCGGGCGATACTGTCGATCTCCGCGACGGCGCCGTCTGGGTCAACGGCCAAAAACTCGCTGAAAAGTACACCATCGGCGCAAGCGAACCGGCCCCGGCCGGCTCGGCGCCGCCCGGCTACACGGACATCAAATTCCCCTATCACGTTCCTGACAATTGTTATTTCGCCATGGGCGACAATCGTGGCAATTCCTATGACAGCCGCTTCTGGGGTTGCGTTCCGCGCTACGACATCATTGGCACTCCCGTCATGATTTACATGTCGTTGAACGTGTCGCCCGAAGCTTGGGAGCCCGGGCAGATTCGCGAGCGGTTTTTCGCTTACGCAAACGCCCTCCTGCATCCCGGCATCGTTCGCTGGAAGCGAATCTTCCGGACTTTTTAGTTGTCGCGCGGAATCGTCGGGCTTTGCAGCGAGCGCCGCGGCCCACCAGGCGCTCCAGTGATTTCCCAATCTCGTACGATGCGTGCGAATGTGCGCCCGCAGCAAAAACGGAGACGGACAACTCTCTCATGAAATACGCCGATGCTGGGGTCAACATCGCCGTCGCCGACGACGCGAAGCAGAGAATCCGCCACCATGCCAGCCGCACCTTCACTCCCGGCGTGCTCGGCGGCATCGGCGGCTTCGGCGCGCTCTTCGCGCTCGACCGGAAAAAGTGGAAAGAACCCGTGCTGGTCTCCAGCGCGGACGGCGTGGGCACAAAACTCAAAGTCGCCATGGCTATGAGCGTGCACTCCACCGTCGGCGGCGACCTCGTAAATCACTGCATCAATGATATTCTCGTCCAGGGCGCGGAGCCGCTCTTTTTCCTCGACTACCTCGCGATGGGCAAGCTCGATCCGCAGGTTGTCGAGCAGCTTGTCGAAGGCATGAGCCTCTCCTGCCGCAAAGCCGGCTGCGCCCTCATCGGTGGCGAAACCGCGGAGATGCCCGGCT
>Ga0137394_10003526_pt1 | contig 11791 bp, 14 predicted proteins | sample czobulk116metaG_FD_108278 | JGI IMG/M metagenome (GOLD analysis project Ga0137394, IMG submission 108278) | Vadose zone soil microbial communities from Angelo Coast Range Reserve, California, USA - czobulk1.16 metaG | ecosystem: Environmental > Terrestrial > Soil > Vadose zone | place: USA... | reverse complement strand
TGGCATCCTCTGGTGAGGAAGTACTCTGATCTACTTGGTGAATCCGCTGATTGTCGAGCCGTTTACTTTTTTTCAGTGCTTGGGATCACTGCGATAGTGCAATTCGTTCAACCTCGCCCATCTTTCCTGGATGGCAAGCTTCGCGTTGGCATGCCATGGATCTCGCTGAGCGTGGGTTTGAACATCATTGTCACCTCAATGATCTGCTTCCGTCTCCTGCGCATGCGAGCGGTCTTGCGGGAGGTGCTCTCCCCAGAGATGGCCAGGATGTATACCAATGTCGCCGCGATGCTAGTCGAGTCCGCCGCACCTATTTCGATCCTAGGGATCGGTGTAGTCATCACATCTGCCCGGAATGGACCTCTCGCGTTTGCGTTTGGCTATGTTTGGAACACGTTCTACGTTGAGTCCGAGTCTTTCCCTGCTTACTTTTATGAGTACGCGCAAGCTGTACCTATTAACTGAACTATATCCCCCTTCCTATCAGGCTCTGTCCCAACAGATAATCATCCTCCGGGTCGCTATGGGCCATGGATTACTCAAAGAGACCATACAAGAGATCAGTACGGCGCTCGTATTTGCGCAACCGGCCACGGTCGACGCGAAAAGTCAAATGACGGTCCACAAAAGTGAGGGCTCCATATATGGTCCCAGAACACCTGCTGTCGGCTCTGATACATCATCAATCAATGAGCACGGAAGCACAGTTGGTATTGAATGTTGAAATGTGAGCGCAAAGATCGGAATTTTCAGGTCGATAAGACTTCATTCATATTGACTTATTACACAGTGAAACACCGTATCTTACTACACGGTTCAATTTCTCAGAGTCGCGTAATTTATTTGTGCGCATATCTGATAGGATCGGCCGTTGACCCCGGATGACAGGTATCGTGCCACCACATCCCGGGCCACTGTGAGCGATCTCAACATGTGAGCTTGGCGATGTTAGTGGCCCAGACTTTCACTGGCTTGAACCCACGGAATCGGCCGGGTCGCGTTAATTCGCGTTGATTGTTGAAAGATGACATGGACATGGACATGGACGCTGGCTACGAGGCAGCGGGCGCGAGACAATAAATTTTTCCATTTCCCAGGCACCCCGGCTCAGCCGCTCTCATCCTTCATCCGAGGCAATTCGTGCAGCTTCTTCTATCATTCGTCCACCGGCCGGCCAAACTTCTATGATAACACGATAGAAGCTCTTTGCAGTCGTTCTATTGCGCCGCAGGCACGCGGCGTCTGCCATGGTAGTTCCTCCGACGATTCTACGCAGTCCATAGCGAGTCATAATCGTACTCGTTACTGCCTCGGTTGCCACGGATGCCTTATATATGAATTGATCACAATAACTATCTGGCGGCCAGCTCTGGTTTCATAGAATGTCGTAAGGCGCATGGTACAACATCTTCGGGGCAGCGGCGGGGGTTTCTTGAACCGCTATGATCATACCACACTTGGGGCAGTTTTCCCACGGCTAGAGCTGGGGCAAGAATGGGAAAAAGCCCTCGAAATAACGCCAGAAGGACAAGCAAATGCTGCCTGGAGAGACGTCATGCTCGGCGACTCATGGTACACACAACACCCTCTCAGGCCAACGCTCATCGTGGACTTAGGCTGAGAGTGAATTCTTTAACAGAGCAGACTATGCAGACACAGATAGGAGGACTCGGTACGGCCCGAGTGCAACATTCAACGTACCCAGAAGAAAAAGAACAACGCCTCACTGGCAGTCGCCCTGTGCGTCCAGGTACAGAACGATGTACAGAACGGCAACGGTCACGGTCGGAAGATAGTGTGTCGCAGCCGCGAGTTTGGGGAACGCCAGATGGCTTCACGATCGCTAGTAAACGATACAGCTCGCGTGTATCAATACCTGGCTATAAGAGGAGAGCGGAAAAGAAAGATAAGGACTACCAGTGTACCACTACGTGCAGTGACTCCCCCTCTTTCTTGAAGGTAAAACCACATACCCCACCTACGATTCTCACCTGACCAGCGCATCGTCCTTCAACCTTTCCTTGATTCCTTGAAGCACACAAGCCACCGAATTGTTTGCATATTTAATCCTACTCCTGAAGCTCCGAGCTGAGCGAGGCGTCTCTGCTTGTTGTTTCAATCGATAGCCCCGCGCATAACGCTTGCACTCGCATGTCATCAGTAAGTCTACCCCAGATCCCCTGTCTCCCTGCTAGTTCTCCCTTCCCTTCCCTCTTTTGACAACAATTCCTGTTTCTGAAGTCGGGAAGCGCGCGGAGTCAGGGTGTCGTAGCTCGCCGTGGAGCGTAGGAATCCAAAGTCAGCCCCTCTCGTTTGATGTTTAGAGTGCGGTGTGGAAAGGCAGTGAGGAAGGGAGTGGTGTGAGAAGGCAGAGAAGAGTGTCGCATAGTAGGGAGAGTATGTGGAGATTCCAGAGTGGAGTATGGCCCACTTCGGGTCCGATGATCGATTCCATTCCATGTCGTATCAGCATTTCAAAGGAATCAGGATCAGTCATGCTACCACAGGCGACATGCATGTATGCATACTAGTTGATTGTGGCGGGGATAAGGTTCACACATGACGGTGACTCTGGCATGAGGCAACCACATGAGGCACAGCAAATTCTTACACGCACCCGTCCATCAGCACTGTTTCCAATTCGTCAACACACGGGGAAAATATGATACTAGGTACATAGTGGCTACCCCTATCACTGGCGACATCCTGTTGGAGCAATCTCGCCGTATCTTCGTTCTTGCATGACTGGAGGCAGGTTTGGAGATTTTCATATTCTTTACCACCGTACTGTATATTGCATCTCCCATCGTTCCGATGACTACCGAAAAGGCCAAACTTTTTGCATCGCCTTTGGTGGGACACTACTGTACTTGCACTTGTTACCATCGATGTGGCCTTGATTTCCCTTTGTGGGCCAATACATGTGGATCGACCACTGCAATTATCCTGGGGGCTCGCTCGGGTTTTGTGTAGCATCGGAAGCCGCGTGGTACAGCGTTATGCATTTGGTGACCACCGCCATGGCAAATATTCTCGGCGACTGCCTCCTCGTGCGTCCTTATTTCCTATTGAGGGACATTTAGTAGACGATCGACAGCACGACGGTGGCTGGTTCGGACAGGTGTACCGATGCTTCATGATCTGGGACTCGCGATGGCGTATCGTCGCCTTTTCGCGACCTCTGTCTCGTTCTTTCTTTTCAGTGCTCTCTACCATCACGCCGTGGAGCATGCCATGCCTGGCACATCTTTGCTGACAGGCAAGCCTTTCCACCTCGTCATGCCGTGGGTATCGCCGAGCGCGAGCTTGAACGTCATCATCACCTCAATGATCTGCTTCCGTCTCCTGTGAATGCGAGCACTCACGCGAGAGGTGCTCTCCCCAGAGATATCCAGGACGTATACAAGCATCGCGGCGATGCTTACTCGTCCCTGCGTTTGGCAATTTCTGGTCCATGTTCTGCGTTGAGTCCCAGTCTTCCCGTACTCACTTGTTAGTTGTGAGAAAACAGAGTGTATGGTTAATGAGGAAAGTATGTTGAGTATGGACCACTTTGGGTCTGGTGTGATCGATTCCGTTCAGGTGGTGTTCTATAATCAACTGTACCGGTATTTGAAAGACATCCTGACAGATTGATCGCGGCCAGTGTTGCACCGCAGAGCGACATGGTTGATACCAGTGGCGAATAAGGTTCGCACTCCTGGTCTTTATGGTCACGTGGGTGAAGATAGTCAGTAGTGGCATCGATACTGACATTTGCTTACAATGCCGGGAATTCACAGGTGGCGTGCACATCGGGTAAGCTCCGAGTCATTCGTGACTATAAGGACCGATTGCGAGAAATCGCCACCGAACGTGTCGTCTATGGAACACCAGGCTTTCTCTATATGGATTGCAAGGAGACATGGATGCTGGCTATAGCCGAGGGTCTAGCATGAGGCACCGCAAGTTGAACTTCTACGTGCGTCGATCAATCAATCTGCGCTGTTTCGAGTTCGTCGACACACGCATGGTACATACGTAGAACTTATTTCCCGCATCGATACGTCCGGATGCTTTTGCGCGCAGAGTGCCTGTTTTTCCCGAGAACATCACTGCACTGACAGGCTTTGTTAAATAGATGAACCCATCCGTCAGACTCGGAGCACTCACACCACCCACCCTTACCTCCACGACGCGTGGCACCGCTGACTTGCGCCTCATCGTGATGGCAAACTCGGACGTCTCATCCGCAACCTCCATCAACATCCCATTGGAGCGATCGCTCTATGTCGGAAATATTTTCCGTGGAATCCTATACGGTGAGTTCTCCATTGAACCCAAGCGGTCTATCATTTCGTATCTTATACAGCCGGAGGCAGGAATGGAGATTTTCACATTCTTTGCCGCAATATATTGCATCTCCCATCGTCCCCCTGACTACCGCAAACGTCAAAAGTTCTACATAATCTTTGGTGGGACCCTACTCACACTTGTCACCATCGAGGTGGCCATGGACGCCCTGTGGGGCCAATACATGTGGATCGACCATCGCAATTATCCCGGCGGCCCGCTCAGGTTTTATGCAGCATCGGAAGCCGCGTGGTACAGCGTCTTGCATTTGACGTCCGCCGTCTTGGCAAATATTCTCGGCGACGGCCTCCTCGTGCGTCATATCTCCCCTTGAGGGAGATCAAATAGAAAAATTGACCCAACAGCTCAATCGCAAAGGTGTATCGATGCTTCATAATCTGGAACTCGCGATGGGATATGGTTGCCCTTCCGGCATTGATGTACCTGGCTTCCTCTGGTACGCGCCATGTCATTCGAGATATTCAGATAGCAGAGCGGCTCATTGTTGTGGGCTCTGGCTCTTCTCTCTTTTCTTTTCAGTGCTCTCGGTTGTCACACTGGTGGAGTATGCCTTACCTGGCACATCTTTACTGACAGGCGAGCCTCTCTACCTCGTCGTGCCGTGGGTCACGCTGAGCGTGAGCTTGAATGTCGTTGTCACCTCGATGATCTGCTTCCGTCTTCTGCGGATGCGAGCGCTCATGCGAGATGTACTCTCCCCAGAGATGTCAAGGATGTATACGAGCATCGCCGCGATGCTTATCGAGTCCGCTGCGCCATTTTCCATCCTTGGCATCGGTCTCGTCGTCACGGCTGCTTTGAGGACATTGCTCGTCCCTGCGTTTGGATATGTCTGGACCATGTTCTGCGTTGAGTCCCAGTCTTCCCCGTGCTCGTCGGTCAGAGACAAATCTAACTGTTGCTCACCTTTTCTTTCAGTCTCTCTCGCCGCAAATGATCATCCTCCGTGTAGCCATGGGCAGCGGGTGGCTCAAAGAGACTATGAAAGAGCTCAACACCGCCCTCGTGTTCGCGGAAACAGCCACCGTCGACGAGCAAAGTCAGGGGGTGTGCGTTACGATTCACCTTGCAGATGAGCCCATATCTGTGCCTGGAACACCTGCAGGCAACTCCGATATGTCAGTCAGAAAGCAAATGAGCGTCGCCGGTGTTATTTCCCTTGTCTAACATGCTTCGGTATTTGCCGCTACTTACCACACCTATACACACGTTTTCTCCCCCCGGATTCATTTATGCACAGCTATTGCGTCCGCCGGATGGCAGCCGCATCCAGCGTACTCCAAATTGTCTTTGACGCCCTACACTCTGCATCACTGAACGAGGCTCGAGTATGAAGTGCCACCTCGTCCATAGATGGAGACATGACTCGATTATGCCTTCCCAATAAAGTCCTGAGCACCCACAGGAAATATCATGAAAGCAACGCAGACGAACGAATGTGAACAGAAAATACGTATCCGACGCTGTATGACCAACAAATATGCTGTATTGTCACTGAGGAGTTGCCGAAAGTATGATATGACATTGACCGAAGACTTTGGGAGTCAGAGAAGAGCAGACATTGACAAGAATGACCTTCGCAGCTCATGGCGCGATACCCGGCCCCACCCATGGCAATCAAACGCTCGTCGCGGGACCGGAAAAAGAATTGGGGAGAAGACGACGTGTTGACACATGGCAGGCGGATGGATTATGCAGTGTAGGCACAGACTTGATATTTCAAGACGAGGAGTGAACGTACAGTTGAACAAGGCGGCGACTCGGTCTCGGGCCCGAGAGAGCGCGATCGTGATCGGGGCCTGGTCACGTGGACGCGTTTATGAGTTTTTTTTGTACGATAACGTCTCCCGCGATTTCCGCACGTATGCTTTGTTCAATGCCCCGGGCAATTCATCGCAAATATTATGTGTCAGGCTGTTGCAGAGTTTTGATTTCGTGGTGTACCCACCGGAACATGCCGTCAGCTTTGTTGGGATGTTCTGGTGGGTACACTGCCAAGACGAAACCCTCCACGCTTTGCGAGATGTAGATTCCATCCGTCTTCAACCTCGAAGACCCACTCATGAACCTCTCAAAGAAAAACATCATCCTTTCTCTTGAATGTCCAGTCCACAGGGTGATCAATGTCCATGCATCGGCCTTCCAATCAGACTGAGGCCGCCACGATGATCTGCGTCTCTTGTCGTCGCATCAAAGTAGACTCTTCTATCCTCTCCTTTTTTTTTCTTGGTCATCTTGCTTCTGTCTCGCCTGTTCCTCCTCTCCAGAAAAGTACGACCCTCGTATTTGTGGAACCCGCCACGGTCACGAGCGACGTCTGGGGGAGGGGTCTTGCTGATTGCAATAAAGAGTTCCTCATATCTAGTCCTGGGATATTCTCCAACAGGCCGGATACGTCGACTAGAATTCGTATGAACGAAACATATGTCATCTCTTATTGAGTATCCTTGATATTCATCATTCTTTACTTGTATGAGACTTACTATGTGACCACCCTAGGACACCGGCAGCAGGTTCCTCTTCTGCTTTTCTCGCTCTGAATACGTTTGCACACGGCATTTGCGACATCCGGACGGGGGCATCCACTTCATTCCCGCCTTTCACACCTAACTCAAAGTGACCTGGAACGAGGCTCGAGTACGAATTTAGACAGCGATCAGACATGAGGTCCGAATCAGTTATTCCTGACTGGTGCTTGAGGACGATATCACGTTTTCTATCACTCTACGTTCTGTAGTACATCGTTGACAAGACACGGGGTGGTTACAACCACCCGCGCCGCAACGGTCACGCTCGCATGCCGATCACCATGTCAAGTCAACTTTATATTTTCTGTATCCCTGCTAGCTCATCGGCGTCATCGCCTCCTTCCTCCTTTGACTATCATTTCTGAACCTATACAACATGCGGCGTCCAAATGACGCACAGTACTCGTTCAATGTAGCTGGCGGTCGAGAGTGAGGATAATGAAGTGCGCCTCCCTCGTATGTTGTTCCCATGCTTTGTTAATTGCTCAAGCTCAAGTGCGGCGCGGGAAGGGAAGGGAAGGGTGTTGGGAGGGGTGTGGTGTGAGAAGACCGTTGCATAGGGAAAGTACGTGCAGTATGACCACTGTGACCTGGGTGTCCTATTTCCGACCTTATCATGGTTCACATCGAGGTTAGCAAAGAACCAGCCGGCCTCAGATTGATTGCCAGCCAGAAGAGTCGGTGTTGAAACGTAGCCGACATGGTTGACAGTGGCGAATAAGGTTCGCGCCCTGGCCTACGGGGTCACGTGGGCAAGCTAGAGACACGGAACTAGACCATTTTTGCCACGGAACGTGTCATCGACAATATAACAACAGGGCAACAAATACGTTCGCTTTGTGGATCACAAGAGGACCTGGACTCTGGGAGATAGGGTCCACGGAGACACCCATGTGATGCACAGCAAGTTGAGGTCTTCGTACGCGCCCCCGTCAATCAATCCGGGCTGTTTCCGGTTCGTGGACACACGGGCAGGAACATGTTTCCGTACTGACGGGTCCGGATATTATTTGAGTGCCGACGGCCTGTCAACGCGGCGAACATCAAACTTCAGCTTCAGGGTTTGTCAAATACACATGAGTCCATCCGCCAGAGCTCCCACCCTGCCCACTATTCCCTGGCTCACAGGCTCCGAGTCACGAAAGCTCCTCGACGCGCCGCATCGCTGACCTGCGCTTCATTGTGATGGACGGCTCGGACCTCTCAAACACAACACCCATCGACATCCCCTTGGAGCGATCCCTCTACGTCGGAAATATTCTCCGCTCAATTCTATACGGTGAGATTTCCCGAAATCCCACGCAGTCGATCATTTCGCTCGTATCTTACACAACCCGGAGGCAGGATTGGAGATTTTCACATTCTTTGCCGCCGTATATTGCATCTCCCATCGTCCCCCAGAATACCGAAAACGCCAGAAATTCTACATAGCCTATGGTGGGATCCTGCTCTCACTCACAACGATCGAGGTGGCCTTTGACGCTCTATGGGGCCAATACATGTGGATCGACCACCGCGACCATCCCGGCGGCCCGCTCGGGTTTTTCCAAGTATCACAAGACGCGTGGTACGCTGCTACGGCATTTGGGGCCAGCGTCACGACGAATATTCTCGGCGACGGGCTCCTAGTGCGTCACGTCTTCTCTTGAATGACACTAGAAGACCGACACCATGACTGAATCGGACAGCTGTATCGATGCTTCATAATTTGGGGCTCGCAATGGCGTATCATAGCTTTTCCGTCACTGATATACCTGGCCTCCTCAGGTGCGCCCCATGTCATCCGTGTCGTTAATTCCGTTCAGTGGCTTATTGTCGCGAATTCTGGCTCTTCTCGCAATATTTCTTTGCAGTGACCTCGATCATCACGCTGGTGGAGTGTGCCCTACCTAACATATCGCTGTTGAAAGGAAAGCCTATCCAGCTCGCCGTGCCGTGGGCCTCGCTGAGCGTGAGCTTGAACATCATCCTCACCGCGATGATCTGCTTCCGCATCCTGCGCATGAGAGCACTCACACAAGAGCTTCTCTCCCCAGAGATGTCAAGGATGTATACAAGCATTGCAGCGATGCTCATCGAGTCAGCTGCGCCCTTTTCCATCCTTGGCATCGGTCTCGTCGTCACAGCCGCACGGAAAGGCCCACTCATCTTTGCGTTTGGCTATGTCTGGACAACGTTTTGTGTTGAGTCCGAATCCTCTCTCCCGTGCTCACTGTTGTGAGCACACTAAAGACGACGAACGCAATTCTAACTGTGTTCTCCCTTTTTTGCTAGTCTTTCGCGCCGCAGATGATCATCCTCCGGGTAGCCATGGGTCATGGATTTCTCAAAAAGACTGCGAACGAATTCAACACCGCTCTCGTATTCGCGGAACAGACCACGGTCCACGGGCAAAATCAGACGGTGTGCATGACGATTCCCAATACAGAGAGCACCATGTATGGTCCTGGAACATCTGAGAACACATCGGAGATGTCCATCAGAAAGCACACGAGCGTAACGGGTGTTTTCTCTTGTTAGATATACTTTATATTTTACAATTCCTCATAAAAATGTGAGAACCGTAGGAGACCAGGTTCTCTGTACTACGTATGTATTACCCACCTTGATCCTTTCGCATATGACTGTTGCGAAATGAAGACAGCTGCATCCACCTCGCTTCAGATTGTCTTTGATCCCCTTTTCAAAGTATCGATGAATGATAGTGAAGTGACATGTAAAACGCGTCCTCAAATGCAGACCCAAACTTTCTAAGATGAGGGGAACAATACCCCATTGCGTCGAACGTCCATGTGCAAAGCAACGACTCTCGAATCCCATTTAAAGGACAGCGAAGCAGCGAAGACCCAAAGGACTAAGCGATAGCTGTCCGAGCACGCAGCCGCGGGAAGTCACAAATGGTATGTAGCGGTCGCGGATCCGAGACGAGCCAGACAACCAGTCAGCGACTCAGCGCTCAGCGCTAGTCAGCTTTCCGTGATCACGTCCAGAATAAATCGTGCTTTAGATTTTAGATGTAGCTTGACGTCATCATAATGCCTTGGGAAATAGTTTTCCAACCATAGCCTGAGTCCTATGCAGCCAGTTATCTAGTTGTCCCACACTTCCATCCGCTACTGCGTTACCTCATCTAGCGCAGGAAAAGGCCTGAAATCGTAATTTTACATTCGTTGATTTCCTTGCTCCTACGTACCAGGCCGCAATTCTGGCACTGATGTCGAGAAGCCCGATCTGGCGTTCCCCGATGATTACAATACATGTGCCTGTGGTTGCAACCGGATCATCTCAAGTATTACCGCCGATGAGGCTGTATGACTGTATCTCGCCGATTCTCGCGGTACTTGCTATCAATATCAAGGACACCAAGGAACGGGAGCAAAAACAGGTTAATCGTACCACGTGATCACTAGCAAAAGAAGTGCGTACACTTAGATGCGGCATTTCACCTTAGTGCGTCACGGACCGGCGGTGCACTGTGCACTGGCATGTGCGTTGTACAGAATGTGTATGTCTACGCAGTAATGACGGGTACGAGGTATATCTTATCTAGCCGAGGCATAAGCGAAGTGTGGCTCCCTCACTTCCAACAGGAGGAAAGGAAGACTGGGGTCCTGGGGATGCCCCGCTTCAAGTTGCAACAACGCTCGTCGTTGGATATAAACACGTTTTCTGCTAAATGTGGCCACTTCAAGTTCGGTACTGATGATTGGTTCCGACCTGGTGATGCCTTCTTTTTACAATAGGTAGCACCATTTTTCAAAAACCTGACAAATTGATTGCCCAACAGAGGTGCTACTACTATAGTACAGTAATATTGGTGTTTCCCACACGGGCCACATGCAAGTACCAGTGCGGCGCCAGTGGCACACTAGCCGCAGTCTTCCGTAATCGTGATGCCATCAACATGATAATGGAAGTCTTTCTCATCAGTGCCGCCAATCCCTTTCTACTCATGGACTCCACTGTGACAATGCACATCATGCAGCACATGCACAGTGCCTTAGGTTCCGGGCTGATGGGCCCCGTTTTGTTTCCAACGCCGGGCGTCTGTCCTTGCAGTGAAAATCATGGTTTCTCAAATAAATTAGTCCATCCGCCAGAGTTTTCCTTACATTGGGCCCATCCTCAGGTTACATTCCCTGGTCCACTGCAAGCTCCTCTTGCGTCATCGCTGATTTGCATTTTATCGTGATGGCAGACTCGGGCGTCGCATGTACAACCCCCATCAGCGTCCCCTTGGAGGGACCCCTCTACGTCGGAAATATTCTCGTGCAATCCTATTATTCCTCCGAGTCGAAGCCCACTCAATTGCTGATCATCTTGTTCGTATCTTCCACGGCCCGGCTCGGAGGCAGGATTGGAGATCTTCGCATTCTTTGCCGCCGTATATTGCATCGCCCAGAGTCCGAGTCGAGGTAGCCTTCGATGCACTGTGGGGTCAATACATGTGGACCGACCAGTTCGTTGATAAAGATATCTATTTCATCGCTTTCTTTGCCATGCCGTGCCGTCCCACGGCGTCAACCTTTTTCGTTTGAGATTTGATGCACCTGTTACTAGAAGCCTTTACTGAGGGGAACGCCGAAATGGGCGGAGTCGAGATTGTGGATCATGAGCCATAACCCACAACACGCCAAGCCACATAAATAAATAGCTTTTGTCAGTACACTGTGTATACGCCTGTCAATACGAAATCTGTGGTCGCGCCCACCGGCTGCAAGGCCGTCTCAGACCCGGAGTCTGCAAGGGTAGCTATAGCTCTTGTGAGCTCCTTAGTAACAATTGGATTCTGTCCAGTCGGTTCGATTACGACCCCACTGGCCAGCTGTCGCGGTTCCGGATCTTCAGTGTGCCTAGGCAAGGCCGCTTGAATGAATGTGGGGTGCGTGCGAGCTTTGTGCAATCTGTGG
>Ga0137394_10003525_pt1 | contig 11791 bp, 13 predicted proteins | sample czobulk116metaG_FD_108278 | JGI IMG/M metagenome (GOLD analysis project Ga0137394, IMG submission 108278) | Vadose zone soil microbial communities from Angelo Coast Range Reserve, California, USA - czobulk1.16 metaG | ecosystem: Environmental > Terrestrial > Soil > Vadose zone | place: USA... | reverse complement strand
TGGTGGCCGCGCATGCCGAGGTCGGCGCTGAGCGCGTCCTGGGTGTCCCAGGTGTCCTTGCCGACGTAGGGCTTGGCGTCGCGGATCTCCACGCGGTCGTCGTCGATGTAGAGGTAGACCCAGTCGCGGGCCTGGCCCTGGATGACGATGGCGTCGTAGCCGCAATATTTCAGATTGGTGCCGAAGAAGCCGTTGGCCTGCGTGGAGGTCGGCCCGTTGGTGCCGGCGCCGATGGTGACGACGGTGAGGCCGCCGGTGCCCCACACGGGCAGGCCGGCCAGCGGGCCGGTGGCGAGGATCAGGCGGTTGTCGGGGTGATCCCACGACACGTTGCCCTTCCCCTTGCGCGTCTCCTTGTAGAGGATGCGCGAGCCGAGGCCGATCCCGCCGAGCTGATCGCGCATCTCGGCCGCGCTGCCCCACGGCTCGCCCCAGCACTTGCGCTTGGAGAGATCGACGCGGAGGATCTGGCCGGCGAAGCCGCCGGGGAGCGCGGGGGCGGGCTTCGCGGTCTTCTTCGGAGCGTCCTTGATCGCTGGACTCATACGGCCACCGGGCTGTCACCGGGCGCCATCGACGGGCGCCCCAGGACGGTTTCGGGAAGCAGCGTGCGCGTGGTCTTGGCGGCGATGAACGCGGTCTTGATGTCGAACGGGTTCTTCCGCAGGTGCTCCTTGAAGCGCCCGAGCGGCGTGCCCGTCTGCACCAGGCCCTTGAGCATGCCGACGTCGTTGGTCGTCCAGATGTCGTTCGAGCGGCCGATGATGATGGCGCCGGTCATCCGATCGCCCGTGAACAGCAGCTTGCGGTACGCGTTGCGATCCTTCTTCAGTCCGCTGATCGGCTCGGCCTTGCCGTCGTCCCAGGCGCCGAACGAGGCGACGTCCAGGTGGCAGACCTCGACGATGTTGATGATCAACGAGCCGCGGTAGGCGACGGACTTGCCGGCCATGTTGGCGCCGGCGATGCGCCCGTGCTCCTGCGCGGTCGGCTCGATCGCGTGGATGGCGCCCTGGCCGGAAATGAGGTCCTTGCCCTGCGCTGAGTCGCCCGCCGCGTAGACGTTGGGCACGTTCGAGCGCAGGCGCTCATCGACGACGACGCCCTTGTCGATCACGATCCCCGAGCCCTTCAGCCACTCGAGGTTGTTGCGGATGCCCGTGGCCATGATGACGACGTCGGCCGTCAGGTCGCCGCCCGAGGCGAACTTGAGGCGCTTCCGGTCCTTGGCGTCCTCGATCTTCGTCAGCTTGGCGTTGGCTCTGATGGCCACGCCGTGGGCCTTGAGCCAGGCCTCCACCAGCTCGCCGCCGGTGGCGTCCACCATGCGCGGCAGGATGCGCGGCGCCACTTCCACGATGGTCAGCTTCGCGCCGAGCGACAGGATCGAGTTCAGGATCGTGAACGAGATGAAGCCGGCGCCGACCATCACCACCTGGCTGCCGGGCTTGATCTCGTCGATCACCGCGCGCGCGTCGTCGAGCGTCCAGAACGAGTGGACGCCGCGGCCGTCGGCGCCGGGGACCGGCGCGCGCACCGCCGTGGAGCCGGTGGCGATCAGGCAGTCGTCGTACTCGACCTTGGTGCCGTCGTCGAGCGTGCACACGTTGGCCTTCGTGTCGAGCGCGGCCGCCCGGCGGCCCAGGAGCGCCTTCACCTTCCACTGACCGAGCTGGATGCCGGTGGCCGTGAACACGTGCGACTCGGCGACCGAGCGGTCGAGATAATACGGCAGCACCATGCGCGAGTACGGCCGCTCGGCGCTCACCAGGGTGATCTCCGACGGCTCGCGCTCTTCCTCACGGATGGTGCGCATCGCGTTCATGCCGGCCGTGCCGCCGCCGATGATGAGATGGCGCGTGGGCATCACCGCCCTCCGTTCACGGCGAGCATGTGGGTCACGCGCTCGGCCGCGAAGTCACCGAGCCAGTCCTGCGTGACCACGTCCGCGTACTCGATGGCGGCGGTGGGGCAGGCATGCGCGCACGCCGGATCGCCGCCGCAGAGGTTGCACTTGAAGGCCTTGCGGGTGGACGTGTCGTAGAACATCGTCCCGTACGGGCAGGCGATCGTGCAGAGCTTGCAGCCGACGCACTTGTCGTCGACCACGTCCTTGGCCCCGGCCACGTTGATGGTGATGGCGCCCACCGGGCAGGCCGTCATGCACCAGCCCTCCGCGCACTGCGTGCACGTGTAGGGGGCGTAGGAGGTGTGGCCCTCGAAGGGCGACACGCGGATGACGGACTTGGCCGGCTGGTACGTCGCCGTCTGCATGTACGAGCAGGCGATCTCGCAGCGCAGACAGCCGGTGCAACGCTCGGGCGTCAGCTTCAGGACTTTCATGCGCGCTTTTTCTTCCCCTGGCGGCCGCTGCCGCCCTCCAGCCGCTCGATGAACTCATCGAGCGGGATCGCCGCCATCGTCATGCCCTGCACGCCGCCCCGCGCGCCCAGCTCGACCGAGACGCGCGAGATCGTCGCGTTGTCGGGCGCCTCGATGATGGTGACGAAGTCGTAGGGCCCGAGGACGGCGTACTGGGCGACCACGCGGGCGCCCATCCGCTGCACGTCGCCGTTGACCTTGCGGATCCATCCCGGGCGCCCGCGCAGGACCTTGCGGCCGGACTCCGAGAGCGTACTGAGCATCACGTAGAGACTCACGGCGGGAACCTCCTCCGCGTTTGCCGTCCGCGCGACAACGCCGCGTAGTATAACACCGGCCTTCCGGCCGCCGCCGCGCGCGCGGGCCGCCGCCTGCAACCCGGCGCAGACGCGCTGCATACCTTTGCGGGAAAGGGCAAAGCGATCGATCAGGAGGGAGCCCCAGGACGGGCAAACGGCGTGGCACGCCCGTTGCCCTTCACGAGGGCATGGCTCGCCTGGTGCCGGCCGTCCTGATCGGACTCGGAGTGCTGCTGGCCGGCTGCGCGGCCCCGACGAAGATCATGCAGATGGGCCCCCTCGGCAACGGCGACCGGCTGGTGACGGTCGTCGTGTCCGAGGACCGGGCGGTGGTGCGTCAGGAGTGCGTGAACATTCCCTCGGCGGGCCCCATCCTGGGCTGCCACCTCTGGCGCAAGATCACCGGCCCCGGCGGTACGGCGGTGCAGCTCGTGAAGATCGTGCGCTTCACCGACGCCATTCCCTCGACGCTCACGCTCGAGATCGACGTCCACGAGCTCTGCCACGCCATCGCCGCGCTGCAGCCGATCGACGACCCCTGCCACACCGACAACCACGGCATCATCGAGTCCGCCGCCAGCGCCTCCGTGCGCTGGCGGTAAGCGCCCGAACAGAGCGAATGGTCGATCAGACAGGGGCCTTGTCGTCCGACGGTTTCAGGAATGTGTACACGGCGGTGAAGTCTTTGCGGCCCAGGCCGTGAGATGACGCGAGCCTGAGGACCTGCTGGGCGGCGGGCGCCACGACCACCGGCACGCGCAGCTCGCGCGCGGCGTTCACGGCGAGCCCCAGATCTTTCGCCATCAGGTCGGTCATGAACCCCGGCGCGTAGTCGTGGCTCGACGCGGAGCGCGCGACCAGCCCCGGCACCGGGTGCATGTGCTCCATCACCCACGTGTTGCCGGACGACTTCGAGATGACGTCGGTGAGCACCTTGGCGTCCACGCCGAAGCCCTCGGCGATGCGGAAGGCCTCGCTCACTGCCACCGCCGACACGCCGGCGATGAGGTTGTTGCAGAGCTTGGCGACCTCGCCGCTGCCGACCGCGCCCACGTGGATGACGTTGGCGCCCATCGCGCCTAGCGCCGGGCGCGCTTCCTCGAGATCGCGCGCGTCGCCGCCGACCATGATCGCCAGCGTGCCGTCGGTGGCGCGCGGCACGCCGCCGGAGACGGGCGCGTCCAGGAAACGCACCTTCTTCGCGGCCAGCGCGGCCGCGACGCGCCGCGACACGCTCGGATCGATCGTGGACATGTCCACGCACAGCCGCCCGCCCGCGATCCCCTCGAGCACGCCACCGGCGCCGAGATAGACCGCCTCGACGTGCGAGGACGACGGCAGCATGGTGATCACCAGCTCGCCGGCCCGCGCCGCCTCGGCGCTGGAGGTGGCGGCGGTGGCGCCGGCCTTGACGGCGCCGGCCAGCGCGGCAGGGACGGCGTCGTAGGCCACGACGGCGAAGCCCTTCTTGACGAGATTGGCGACCATCGGCTGGCCCATCGTCCCCGTCCCGACGAATCCGATCTTCATTCCTGTTGTCTCCTGTTGTAGCGGGTGGCGCTTACACGGATAGGAGCGTGGGTGGCCTGGCCTAGGAGCGGCGTGGCTCCGACACGCCCGTTCAATCGTCCCGTATCATACGCCGATGCTCACCTCACCTACCCGTGGCCTTGCGCTGATCTGTCTTGCCGCGGTGTCGTGGGGGACGACGGGGTCGGTGACGGCGGTGCTGGTCGAGCGGGCGGGGGCGGGCGCGCTGGTGATCGGCGCGGTGCGGATGGTGCTGGCCGCGGTGCTGCTCCTGCTGCTCGCGCGCGCCGGCGGCCCGATCCGCATCGCGCGCGCCGATCGCTGGCGGTGCGCGGCGCTCGGCGTCTGCATGGCCGCGTTCCAGGCCTGCTACTTCAGCGCAGTGACGCGAACGGGCGTGGCGATCGCCGCCCTCATCGCGATCTGCTCGGCGCCGCTGATCATCGCCGTGGTGGCCGCCGCCACGCTCGGCGAGCGCGTGACCGCGCGCGTGGCGCTGGCCCTCGGACTCGGCGTGGCGGGCACCGCGCTGCTGATCGTCGGCCCGCGCACCGCCGCCGATCTCTCCCCGCGCTTCGTGACCGGCGTCGTGCTGGCGCTCGTCGCCGCGCTGGCCTATGCGCTCTACGTGGTGCTCGCCAAGGCCACGCTCGCACGTATCGCCCCGCTGCCGCTGGCCGGCGTCACCTTCACCGTGGCAGCGCTGGTGCTCGCGCCCGTGCTGGCCGGCCCGGGCGTGGCCCAGCAAATCGCGCTCGGCTGGCCGTGGCTGCTCTACCTGGGCGCCGTCACCACCGCGGGCGCCTACGCGATCTACACGATCGGCCTGCGCGACGTGACCGCCTCGGTGGCGGGCGTCGCCTCGCTGATGGAGCCGCTCACGGCCACGCTGCTCGGCGTGTGCCTCTTCGGCGAGCGCCTCGGCGCGGCCGGCGTCATCGGCGCCGTGCTGCTCTTCGCGGCGCTCGGCCTGCTGCTCACGCGCGAGGCCGCATGACCCCGCGCGTGATCGTGCCCACCTACAACGAGCACGACAGCATCGGGCCGCTGCTGGCCGAGCTGCGCGCCCGCCTCGGGCCCGCCGCGCGCATCCTCGTCGTGGACGACAGCTCGCCCGACGGCACCGGCGCGCGCGTGCGCGAGGTCATGACGCGCGACCCGGCGGTGGAGCTGCTCACGCGGCCGGGCAAGCTCGGGCTGGCCTCCGCCTACCAGACGGCGCTGCGCCGCGTGCTCGACGAGGGACGCGAGGATTGCGTCGTCACCATGGACGCCGACTTCTCGCACGACCCGCGCTACGTGCCGGCGCTGGTGGCGGCCGCCGAGCGCCACGACCTCGTCATCGGCTCGCGCTACGTGGCCGGCGGCGGCGTCGAGAACTGGAGCCTGCGGCGGCGGCTGCTCTCGCTCGGCGGCAACTGGTACGCGCGGCGCATCACCGGCACGCCCGTGCACGACCAGACGGCGGGACTCACCTGCCTGCGGACGGACTTCCTGCGCACGGTGCCGTTCGAGGCGCTGCGCTCGAAGGGCTACGCGTTCCTCATCGCGCTCAAGACGCTCTGCCACCGGCGCGGCGCGCGAATCGCGGAGCTGCCCATCCGCTTCGTCGAGCGGCGGCAGGGCCGCTCCAAGCTGTCGGCCAACATCGTCTACGAGGGGTTCATCGAGCCCTGGCGGATCCGCTTCCGCCCGCTGCCGTGAGCGCGCGCTCGGCCTCCTCGACGAGCCGGCGGATGTCGGCCGCGGCTGGATCGCTCGTGGGATTCGTCGCCAGGTAGCGCCGCCACGCGGTCACCATCGGCGCGCGCGCCTCGGGCCGCGTGCGCGCGAGGAGCTGGTAGGCCACGCCGAGGTTGCGCCAGACGACCGGCTGGACGCTCGGCCGCGCGGCCAGCCGCTCGAGCACGCGCACCGTCGTCCCCTGCACGGCCGCGTCGTCGTGACGGCGCGCGGCCAGCCGCACCAGCGCCGTCCCGAAGCGGTCGTACTCCTTCCAGTAGATCGTCCCCAGGCCGTGCTCCCACGTCCACCGTGCGAACGGCTCGGTCCGCGCCGGATCGAAGCGCGCGAACGAGGCCTCGACGTCCCGCATCCACGGCCCCACCTCGGGCTCGCGCGCGCGCGGCAGCACCTCCTCCACCAGCCCGCGCGGCCACAGCGCGTACGCTTCCTCCAGCGTGCGCAGCCACGGCATGCGGTTACAGACGACGATCGGCCGGCGCGGCAGGTTGGCGTCGACGAACTGACGGAACGTGAACGGGGCCGGCGGCAGCGCCACGTCGGGCATCGTCGCGGCCGCCACCGTGCGGAACCACGGCAGCGGCACGAGCCCGGTGGGCAGCACGCGCACGTCGGGCCGCAGGCCGTCGACCTGCTGCAGGTAGCGCACGCTGCCGATGAGATCGTCGCCGGTGATGAGCAGGACGCCGTTCTCGGGCACCGAGCGCAGCACCGCGTCGCCGTAGTCGCGCACGAGCGTGTTGCCGTGCGTGCGCATGGCCGGCAGGTGCACGACCGCGAGCGCCACCGGCAGCGCGAGCGCCAGCGGCCACGCGGCCCACCGCCACGCGCGTGCGCCGGCGGCGCGGCCGATCTCCGCCAGCCCCACGCCGCAGAGCGCGGCCAGCACCACGAAGCCCTGCTGCCAGAACCGCTCCTGCATGAAGACGTGCAGCGGGTCGTCGAGACGCACGTTGGCGAGCGCGCAGAAGACGACGGCGTAGAAGGCGAGGGCGGCCAGCCAGAAGCCGACGAAGCGGCGCACCGGGCCCGCGCGCCGCAGCGCGGCCAGCGCCGCCAGCCCGAGCGGGATCACGGCGAAGAACGTCGAGCGCGCAGCGGCCTGGACAAACAGCGCCAGCCGCGCCCACAGCGAGCCGGCGCTGCCGACGGTCTCATCGGCCAGGCGAAAGGTGCCGTACTCCCGGCGAAGGAAATGCGTGAGGAAGCCGGACACGGTCGTCGGATCGCCCCACGTCACCGAGGCCGGACGGAGGCCGGCCAGCGGCAGGTAGACATACGGCAGGAAGCCGGCCGCCGCGCAGCCGGCCAGCGCCGCCGCGGTCCGCGCGCGGAGCAGGCGGCGCCCGGCCAGCGCCATCAGCAGCAGGCCGAACGGCACGGCGTAGAACACCAGCGTGTGATGGTTCGAGAGCCCGAGGCCCATCCAGAACGCCGCCAGGTAGAGCGTGCGCAGCGGCGTCCCCGGCCCGCCGGCCGCCTCGCGCAGCGCGCGCGCCGACCAGTAGAGGAGCCCCGTCGCGAAGAGATTGTTGAGCGCGAACACCTCGGCGGTGATCGCGTAGGGCCAGATGAGCGGCGCGAGCGCGAAGGCGCCCGCGGCCAGCACGCCTGCCGCGAGATCGCCGCCGACCAGCACGACCGCGCGGAAGAGCAGGACGGCCGCGCCGGCGTCGCAGAGCGCGGAGAGCAGCCCGACCCGCCACGCCACGCTGCCGAGCGGCAGCAGCGTGAACGGCTTGGCCAGCAGCGTGTGCAGCGGATAGCCCGAGGGATGGGCCACGCCGAGCACCCACGCCACGGTGATGAACTCGCCGCTGTCACCGCCGTTGACCGTCGGGCTCAGCGTGAGGAGATAGAGCGCGAGCGGCACGACACCCGCGGCGGCGGCTGCCACGATCGCCGCCGCTGTCCAATTCGCCATTTGCGCAGCCGTCGTCGCCGACGGCACGGGCGATGTCGCCCGCGTCGGCGCGCGCCTGCGACGGCTCACCGCACGAGCCTCACGAACCGGATCGGAACTCCACTACCTCGGCGCCCTCGGCGTACATCGCCCTCGAGGCCTGCATCGTCCACTTCACAACGCACTTCGCGGCCGGGGCATACCACAGCGTCCAGTAGTAGGTCTTCGCGTCCGGCTCGTAGGGCTTCGGCGGCTGCTGCTCGATCTCGACACGAAAGGCGTTGAACGTGGCCGCGCCCTCGACGGTCTTCACGGACTCCCACCGGTCACGCGAGCGGCGAGCTCCCAGTTCACCACCGTGCCCCGACGGGACAGGTCCGGCATCGTTCCCGCCCAGCGGTATTGCCACCGCTTCCCCACCCTCAGAGGAAACGCGAGCGCCCCCGGGTAGGGCAACGTTACAGGGCCCCACATGCTGACGTCATCGACGCCGCCCTGGAAGAGGGCCCGATCGGGCGTGTACGTCGCCGCGCTCGACTGGCCGCCTGGTGCGGTCTGACGAAAGACCAGGGTCGTGCCGCGCACGTCGACCAACGTCTGGACTGTCCGGAGCGGCGGCACCCGCTTCACCACGACCCACGTGTCGCCGACCGCGAGCGCCGGACGCTCGACCGAGGCGGGCGGCGGCGCCGTGACGGCCGTGGCGCACGCGGTCAGTAGGCCGAGGGCCGCCATCGTGGGGACGATCCGACGGCGCAACGCCACGGCGGGAACCGTGGCGCACGCCGTCACCGCTGGCTGTACCGTCACCTACACCGCGCGGATTGGTCGAGACACCGCGCGGCTGAAGGTGCAGTTCGGGATCACGGCCGAGTGCTTGCCGGAGCCGCCGGCCACCACGACGAAGACGTCGTCGGGCGAGGGCACGCGCGGCAGCCGCGCGTCGGGATCCGTCGTGGCGTTCATCCACGCGGGCCAGTCCTGCATGCCGTACATGCCGCCCAGCCGCATGAGCGACAGCGGCTGGCGCGCGTTCTCGTAGACGAACCGCTGGACATCGGCGCGCGTGAACCCGTCAGCCGCGATCGTGCGCGCGTGCTCGGGGCCCAGCACGACCATGAGCTGGGCCTGCGAGAAGTACCAGCCGACGTTGGAGCCGAGCGAGACGGCGGTGTCGGCGACGTTGGCGAGGATGCCGCTGGCCGTCGTGGACACGTGATCGTTGACGTTGTGCGGCCCCTCGCCGCCGTACACGGTGACGATGTCGCCGTCGCGCAGCGGCCCCCACGGCGCCGCCTCTTCGTTCTCGGCGATGCAGTAGGCGTACTTTGCGGGGCTGCCTTGCGTGGCCATGTCGTAGCGGCCGGGCCACGCGCCGCCCACGTTGAGGAGGATCAATCGAATCACGCGGCCGAGCGTTGCGTTGGCGCGGAAGCCGGGGCCAAAGCAGCCGCTGCCTCCGTGCAGGCCGAGGCGGCGGCCGTAGGGCCCGTTGACGACGAGCAGCGGCGCCACCGGATGGGTCGTCGCCTGCACGCCGTAGAGATTGAACGCCGGATCGAGCATGGCCTCGACGGCGGCCAGCACGATCGGGAAGGCGGCGGGCTCGCAGCCGGCCATGACCGCGTTGACGGCGAGCTTCTCGACGGTGGCCTGCCGCCACAGCGGCGGCATCGCCCCGAGCGACTTGGCGCCGTCGCGGCCGCCCAGCATCACGGCCACGCGCTCGGGCGTGGGCGGCACGAAGGGCAGCCCGTCGCACCACTCACGCGCCGAGAACTCGGCGAGCATCACCATCGGATCGTCGTCGAGCAGAACGTCAGGTTCGAACGCGTCGATTTCGCGTGTCGGAGCCCCGGCTTTCTCGCTCAGGCCACCCACGTCACTACCCGAACGCGCGCCACCCGCTCCAACAGAATGGGATGCACCGGCGCCACCACTTATCAGGCTGGCGAGCTGCTCGAACGCTTGCTGCGAGCGGCGCGCGACGGCGTCCGGGCGCTCGCCGCCCAGCGGATGCTCGATGACGAGCAGCGGGAGACCGGCGACGCCGAGCGCGGAGAGCTCACTGACGGCCAACCCCTGGAACGCGGTGGTGGCGATGAGTCCCGCGGGGGTGCCGGCCTTCGCCAGCTCGATGGTGTCGTGGAGACTCCACGACGTGCAGGACCCTCAGTCCGCGGAGCCGGCGAAGACAAGATCGCAGTGCTTGCCGAGCTCGTCGATCAGCTCGGGCGCGGCCGGCGTCGCGGCGTTCGCCTTGCGGCGGTGCAGCACGGCCTTGACGCCGTAGCGCTCACGCAGGAGCTCGCCGAGGCCGGCGGCGAGCCGGTCGAAGTTCGACTTGGTGTTGTCGAGGAAGCCGACCGTGCGGCCGGCCAGGTCACGCGGCAGCGGCGGCACCGCGACCGACTGGCGCGCCACCACGCCGACCGGGCTCAGGACTCGAATGCGGGCCATGGATGTCTCCTCATGTCTTTTTGAATCCGGTGGAACGGGCGAGCAGGCGGCCGAGGGTCTCGTGGATCTCGGCCAGGACGTTGCGCTTGACCTGGACGGCGACCGACTCCACGGGCTCCGCGCTGCCCAGCCGGTGGATCACGAGCGTGCCGGTGAACGTCTCCGCGCGCTCGTCGGTGGCCGCGAGGCCGCGCAGCGTCAGCAGTTCCCACCCTTCGGCCATGCCGGGCATCTTACAATAGCGCCTCGATGGTGATCGCCCTCGATGTGGGCACGTCCTCCGCACGCGCGGCGCTCTACGACGCGCGCGGCCGCGCCGTCGAGGGCCGCTTCCACCAGGTGCCCTACGAGCCGCACACCACGCGCGACGGCGGCGTGGAGCACGATCCCCGCGTGCTGCTGGAGGCGGCCACCACGTGTCTCGACGCGGTGGCGCGGGCGGCGCGCCACGACGACGTGCAGGCGGTGGGTGTCACCACCTTCTGGCACGGCCTGCTCGGCTTCGACGCCGAGCACCGCCCGGTGACCCCGGTGTTCACGTGGGCCGACTCGCGCAGCGCCTCCGACGCCGCCCTGCTGCGCGGCGCGCTCGATGAGCCGGGGCTGCACGGCCGCACCGGCTGCCCGCTGCACAGCGCCTACTGGCCCGCCAAGCTGCGCTGGGTGGCGCGCGACCGCCCGGCCGAGGTGAGCCGCGTCGCGCGCTGGGGATCCATCGGCGAGTATCTGGAGCTCGCGCTCTTCGGCGAGGCCGCCACGAGCATCTCGATGGCTTCCGGCACGGGCCTCTTCGACCAGGACACGCTGCGCTGGGACGCCGAGGCGCTCGCCGCCGCCGGCATCGAGCCGGCGCGCCTGTTCCCCCTGCGCGACCGCACCGAGGGCCGGCGCGGCCTGCGCGCGCCGTGGGCCACGCGCTGGCCCGCGCTGCGCAGCGTCCCCTGGTACCCCGCGGTCGGCGATGGCGCCGCCGGCAACATCGGCTCGGACTGCACCGACGCCGGCCGTATCGCGCTGAACGTCGGCACCTCGGCCGCGCTGCGGGTCGTGACGGACGGCACGCAGCGGGCACCGCGCGGCCTCTGGCGCTATCGGATCGACCGGCGGCGCGCCCTGGTCGGCGGGGCGACCTCGGAGGGCGGCAACGTGTACGCATGGTGCCGCCAGGTGCTCCGGCTGCCCGACGACGCCGCCGTCGATCGCGAGCTGGGCGCCCGCCTGCCCGACGATCACGGCCTCACCGTCCTGCCGTTCCTGGCCGGCGAGCGCGCGCCGGGCTGGCGCGGTGATCGGCGGGCCGCCATCACGGGATTGTCGCTGGACACCACCGCGGTCGACATCCTCCGTGCCGCCCTGGAGAGCGTGGCGCTGCGGCTGGCGCTGGTGTATGCCCTCCTGGCGCCTCTGGCCGCGGCCGACCACGTCGTGGTGGCCTCCGGAGGCGCCATCAGCCGCTCGCCGCACTGGCGCCGGA
>Ga0137394_10003524_pt1 | contig 11791 bp, 8 predicted proteins | sample czobulk116metaG_FD_108278 | JGI IMG/M metagenome (GOLD analysis project Ga0137394, IMG submission 108278) | Vadose zone soil microbial communities from Angelo Coast Range Reserve, California, USA - czobulk1.16 metaG | ecosystem: Environmental > Terrestrial > Soil > Vadose zone | place: USA... | reverse complement strand
TCCGAGAGCCTGAAGCTGAGGCCATCGGGCATGGGCAGCGCGAAGTCCTCGGCAACCTTCGGCTTGCTGGGCTTGATGAGGTCGAGCTGCTTGAGGGCAGTGTCGACGCTGGGCCCCGCGGCCACCGGCGCGGGGAGAGCCGGCGCGCGCTCCGGCGGAGCGGTCGGGCCCGCGGTCGGCGGCGCGGCCCGCTCGGGCGTCGGCGCGATGGCGGCGGCGTAGAGCGCCACGCCGACGGCGGCCAACACGAGAACGGTCGCGAAGATGAGCGGGGCCTTCCGTGGCATTGAAATCCTCGCAAGTATACCCCTATAGTGGGAGCCCCCGATGAGCCCCGCCGCGCAGCTGCCGCTCACGATCGTCGCCGATGACCTCACCGGCGCCTGCGACACCGGCGCGCTCTTCGCCGCGCGCGGTCCGGTGCCGGTCACCGTCTGGCCCGACCCCGCGCTGCGCGCGCCGGTGAGCGTCGTGGACACGGAAAGCCGCGCCCTCGACCCGGCCGACGCCGCGCGGCGCGTGAGCAACGTCGCCCGCAGCGTCGCGCGCACGCGCATCTTCAAGAAGATCGACTCGACGCTGCGCGGCCCCATCGGCGCCGAGCTCGACGCGCTGCTCCGCGCGACGTCCGCGCACGGCGCCCTCGTGTGTCCCGCCCTGCCCTCCGAGCACCGCGTCGTCGTCGAGCGGGTGCTGACGGTGGGCGCGGTGCCCGTCGCCGAGACGGCGATCGCGGAGGATCCGACGTTTCCGCGCGCGGCGGGCACGTCGAACGTCGTGGACCTGCTGCGCCCGCAGCTCGACCGGCCGTTCGCCTGGATCCCGCTCGGCCGCGTGCGCGAGGGCGGGCATCCGCTGACGGCGCGCCTCGTCCGGCTCGCCGGCATGGTGATCGTGGCCGACGCCGAGACCGACGCCGACCTCGACGCGCTCGTCGAGGCGGTGCTCGAGCTCGATTCCCCCCCGCTCCTCGTGGGCGCGGCCGGCCTCGCGCTGGCGCTCGCGCGCCGGCTCGGGCTGGCGTCGGCACGCGTGGATCCCCCCGCGGGCGAGCGCTGGCTCATCGTCGCCGGCAGCCAGCATCCCGCCACCCGGCGCCAGGTGGAGGCCGCGCGCGAGGCAGGGCTGACGGTGTTCTCCACGCCCGACGCGCCGCAGGCCGACCGCGCGGGCGCCGTCAGCGCCCTCGCCGCGCAGGTGCGCGCGCGGCTCGACGCCGGGCCCGTCGATGTCGTGCTCGTCACCGGCGGCGAGACGCTCGTCGCGCTCTATCACGCGCTCGGCGCCGAGCGCCTGGACCTCGAGGGCGCGCCGCGCCCGGGACTGGCGCTCGGCCGGCTGCGCGCGCCCGGCCGCGAGCCGCTGGCGGTGGTGACCAAGGCGGGCGGCTTCGGCGAGCCGGATCTCTTCGTGAGCCTCGTGCGCGAGGCCGTCGCGTGAAGCAGCCGATCCTCGGCGTGACCATGGGCGATCCCGCCGGCGTGGGCCCGGAGATCATCGCTCGCGCCGCGGCGGACCCTGTCGTCCGGAGCGCGAGCCGTCTCGTCGTGGTCGGCGCCGCCTCCGTCATGAGCGCGGCGCTGGCGCTCGTCTCGTCCCCGCTCACGCTGCACGCCGTGAAGCGCGTGGCCGACTGCCGCTGGGCCGAGGGCACCCTGGAGGTTCTCGACCTCGCCAACGTGGACATGGCCTCGCTGCCCCGCGGCGCCGTGAGCGCGGCGGCGGGCAAGGCGGCCTACGACTACGTCGAGCGCGCGGTGGCGCTCGCCCAGGCGCGCGAGATCCACGGCATCGTCACCGCGCCCATCAACAAGGAGGCGCTGGCGGCGGCCGGCATGCAGCACACCGGCCACACGGAGATCCTGGCGCGGCTCTCGAACACCGCGGACTTCGCGATGCTGCTGCTGGGCCATGAGCTGCGCGTGATCCACGTGACCACGCACGTCGCGCTGCGCCGCGTGCCGGACCTCGTCACGCGCGAGCGCGTGCTGAAGACGATCCGTCTCGCGCAGACGACGATGCTCGGCCTGGGCCGTCGCGAGGCGCGCATCGCGGTGGCGGGCCTGAACCCCCACGCGGGCGAGGACGGGCTCTTCGGCGACGAGGAGAAGACAGCGATCGCGCCCGCGATCGAGGCCGCGCGCGCCGAGGGCATGACGGTGATTGGTCCGTTGCCCGCCGACACCCTGTTCTCCCGCGCGCGCGGCGGCGAATTTGATATCGTCGTCGCCATGTATCACGACCAGGGCCACATTCCGGTGAAGACGGTCGGCTTCACCTACGACGAGGCGACGAAGCGCTGGACGGGCCTGTCGGGCGTCAACGTGACGGTCGGTCTGCCGTTCCTGCGCGTCTCCGTCGACCACGGCACCGCCTTCGACCGCGCGTGGAAGGGCATCGCGAACCCCGAGAGCATGATCGAGGCGATCGACGTCGCCGTGCGCATGCTCGCCGCGCAGTGAACGAGCGGGAGCTCCGGGCCCTCGTCGCCGAGGTCCAGCGCGGCCGCCTCTCGCGGCGCGCCTTCATCAGCCTGCTGGCCGCGCTCGGCGTCACCGCGCCGCTCGCCGCGCAGATGCTCGGACCGGCGCCGGCCCGGGCGCAGGCGCGCGGCCCGGCGTTCACACCGGGCCGCCGCGGCGGCGGCGGCCAGCTGAAAGTCCTCTGGTGGCAGGCGCCGACCCTGCTGAACCCGCACTTCGCGACCGGCACCAAGGACCAGGACGCCTCGCGCATCTTCTACGAGCCGCTCGCGGGCTTCGATCCCGACGGCAACGTGGTGCCGGTGCTCGCCGCGGAGCTGCCGAGCGTCGACAACGGCGGCGTCGCACGTGACGGCACCGCGGTGACGTGGAAGCTCAAGCGCGGCGTCACCTGGCACGACGGCAAGCCGTTCACCGCCGACGATGTCGTCTTCAACTGGGAATACGCCGCCGACCCGGCGACGTCCGCGTGGACGCTCGCCTCCTATCGCGAGATCGAGCGCGTGGACAAGCTCGACACTCACACCGTCAGGGTCGTCTTCAAGCGCCCGACGCCGTTCTGGGCCGACGCGTTCTGCGGCGCCCGCGGCATGCTCATCCCCAGGCACGTGTTCGAGCCGTTCAAGGGCGCGAAGTCGCGCGAGGCGCCGGCCAACCTGCGTCCCGTCGGCACCGGCGCCTACAAGTTCGTCGACTTCAAGCCGGGCGACATCGTCCGCGGCGAGATGAACGCCGCCTATCACGTGCCCAACCGCCCGTTCTTCGACGCCATCGAGATGAAGGGCGGCGGCGACGCGGCGTCGGCGGCGCGCGCCGTATTGCAGACCGGCGAGTACGACTACGCGTGGAACATGCAGGTGGAGGAGGACATCCTCCGACGGCTCGAGCAAGGCGGCAAGGGACGCACCGTGGTCTGGCCGACGGGCAACCCCGAGCACATCCAGCTCAATCAGAGCGACCCCGCGCGCGAGATCGACGGCGAGCGCTCGAGCGCGAAGAGCACGCACCCGATCCTCTCGGATCCCGCCGTGCGCGCCGCGTTGAACGTCCTCGTCGATCGGGCCTCCATCCAGGAGGAAATCTACGGGCGCGGCGGGCAGACCTCGCCGAATTTCCTGAACTCGCCCTCGCGCTTCTATTCCCGCAACACCCGCTGGGAGTTCAGCGTCGAGCGCGCCAACCAGATCCTCGACGCCGCCGGCTGGCGCCGCGGCGGCGACGGGATCCGAGCCAAGGACGGCAAGCGGCTGCGGTTCGTCTACCAGACGTCGATCAACGCCCCGCGCCAGAAGACGCAGGCCATCGTCAAGCAAGCGTGCGCGCGCGCCGGCATCGAGCTGGAGCTGAAGTCGGTCGTGGCCTCGGTGTTCTTCTCCTCCGACGCGGCCAATCCGGACACCTACTCGCACTTCTACGCCGACCTGCAGATGTACAACGTCACCATGAACGCGCCGGACCCCCAGGTCTTCATGGCGCAGTTCGTCACCTGGGAGATCGCCTCGCGGGAGAACAAGTGGACGGGGCGCAACGTGATGCGGTTCCGGAGCGAGGAGTACGACCGGCTCTGGCGGGCCGCGGAGACCGAGATGGACCCCGTGAAGCGCGCGGCGCTGTTCATCCGGATGAACGACATCGTCATCGGCAGCGTCGTCGTGATCCCCGTGCTCTGGCGCAACGGCGTCGGCGCCGCCACCGCGCGCCTGCACGGCATGGAGCTCAACGGCTGGGACACGACGATGTGGCGGCTGCCGTACTGGTACAAGGCTTGACACCGGTCGACCGCGGACTAAAAGAAGCCATCACCTTCACGGGAGGACGGTCATGGAAGAGTGCCGGCCGCTGGCGTTGATCGAGGAGGTACGCGCCGGCGCGCTCAGCCGTCGCCGCTTCGTGCAGGCGATGGTCGGGCTCGGGCTGACCGCGCCGATGGCGGCCCAGATGCTAGCCTCGGCCGGCGTGGCACAGGCGCAGACGAAGACGACCTACAAGCCGACCAAACGGGGCGGCGGCGGCGCGCTGCGGGTGCTGTGGTGGCAGGGCGCCACGTTGCTCAACCCGCACTTCGCCGTCGGCACCAAGGATCAGGACGGCTCGCGCATCTTCTACGAGCCGCTCGCGGTCTGGGACCCCGAGGGCAACCTGGTGCCGGTGCTCGCCGCGGAAGTCCCGAGCCTGCAGAACGGCGCCGTGGCCAGGGACGGGCGGTCGGTCACCTGGAAGCTCAAGAAGAACGTGCAGTGGCACGACGGCAAGCCGTTCACGGCCGACGACGTCGTCTTCAACTGGGAATACGCCGCCGATCCCACGAGCGCCTGCACCACCAGCGGCACCTACAAGGACATCAAGGTCGACAAGGTCGACAGCCACACCGTCAAGATCACCTTCTCCAAGCCCACGCCGTTCTGGGCCGACGCTTTCGTCGGCGTGCGCGGCATGATCATCCCCAAGCACCTCTTCGAGGGCTTCAAGGGCGCGAAGTCGCGGGAGGCGCCGGCCAACCTGAAGCCGGTCGGCACCGGGCCCTACCGGTTCGCTGACTTCAAACCGGGTGACCTCGTCAAGGGCGAGCTGAACCCGACCTATCACATGCCCAACCGCCCGCACTTCGACACCATCGAGATGAAGGGTGGCGGCGACGCCAACTCGGCCGCCCGCGCCGTCATCCAGACCGGCGAGTACGACTTCGCCTGGAACCTGCAGGTCGAGGACGAGAACCTCAAGCGCATGGAGCAGGGCGGCAGGGGCAAGGCCGACATCACAGTGGGCGGCAACATCGAGCACATCCAGCTCAACAACACCGATCCGTGGAAAGACGTCGACGGCGAACGCTCCAGCCTCAAGACGAAGCACTCGTTCCTCACCGACCCCGCCGTCCGGCAGGCGCTCAACCTCCTGGTCGATCGCGCCTCCGTGCAGGAGCAGATCTACGGACGCACCGGCATCGCCACCGCCAACTTCCTCAACGAGCCGAAGAAGTTCAACTCGAGGAACACGAAATACGAGTTCAGCGTCGACAAGGCGAACCAGCTCCTGGAGGCGGCCGGCTGGAAGAAGGGCGGCGACGGCATCCGCGCCAAGGACGGTGTCAAGCTGAAGGCCGTTTACCAGACGTCGAACAACCCGCTGCGCCAGAAGACGCAGGCCATCGTCAAGCAGGCGGCGGCCAAGGCGGGCATCGAGATGGAGCTCAAGGGCGTGGTCGCCTCCGTTTACTTCTCCTCGGACGTGGCCAACCCCGACACCTACACGCACTTCTACACCGACATCCAGATGTACACGACCACCATGACGCAGCCCGACCCCGAGACGTTCATGAACCAGTTCACGTCGTGGGAGGTGGCCACCAAGGACAACAAGTGGCAGGGGCGGAACATCACGCGCTGGCGCAGCGAGGAGTACGACAAGCTCTTCCACGCGGCGGAGAGCGAGCTGGATCCGGTCAAGCGGGCGGCGCTATTCATCAAGATGAACGACCTGGTCATCCAGAACATCGTCGTGATCCCCGTCGTGCTGCGGCCGACAGTGGCGGGCATCTCGAACCGGCTCAAGGGCGCCGAGCAGAGCGGCTGGGACTCGAACTTCTGGAACCTCGAGAACTGGTACCGCGAAAGTTAGCCCAGAGGAGCGCCACGGCTTCGCCGGGGCGCGACGAACGATTGGGGGTCTGGGGGCCATGTCGAGGCCCCCAGCACGATAGGTGACCAAGTACTTCATCCGCCGGCTGCTGATCATGGTGCCCGTCCTGGCCGGCATCAGTCTGGTTCTCTTCACGATCCTCGCCCTGGCTCCGGGCGATCCGTTCGAGGAGCTGGCCGCCAACCCGAACGTGCCGCGCGAGGTCGCGCAGGCGCTGCGCCACCAGTACGGGCTCGATGATCCCGTCGCCCTGCGCTACGTGCGCTGGTTCTCGGCCATGCTGAAGGGAGACTGGGGCTTCTCCTTCGTCAGCCGCGTGGACGTGGACACGCTGATCATGCAACGGCTGCCGACCTCGCTCTTCGTCCTCGGCAGCGCGCAATTGCTCGGGCTGCTCATCGCGCTGCCGATCGGGACGTATTCGGCGCTGCGCCCGTACTCCGTCTTCGATCAGGTCACCACCACCCTCGCCTTCGTCGGCTTCTCGCTGCCCACGTTCTTCACCGGGCTCGTGTTCATCCTGGTCTTCAGCCTGTGGCTGGACTGGCTGCCGTTCATCTACCGTGCCGACATCGCCGCCACGGGCTGGCGCTGGTGGTGGGAGCACGCGCGGCAGGCGGCCATGCCGGTCGCCGTCCTCGGGCTCTTCCAGGGCGCGACGCTCACGCGCTTCGTGCGCTCGGCGGTGCTCGACGTCGTGCGGCTCGACTACGTCAACACCGCGCGGGCCAAGGGCCTCTCCGAGCGCGTGACGGTGGTGAAGCACGTCGTCCGCAACGCGCTCATCCCCGTCGTCACGCTGGTCGCGCTGCAGATCCCGGGCATCTTCACGGGCGCCGTCATCACCGAGCAGATCTTCCGCATCCCCGGCATCGGCTCCCTCCTGATCAGCTCGATCCTCGCCAACGACACGCCGGTGATCATGGCCATCACCTTCGTGTTCTCGTGCCTGGTCGTGATCTTCAACCTGGTGGCCGACCTGCTCTACGGCTGGCTCGACCCCCGCATCGCCTATCGATGAGGTCCGCCTCCCGATGAGCGTGGCCGTCGCGCCCGCCGCGCCCGCGTTGAGCGTCGCCCGCGCCCGGCCCTCGCTCTGGCGCGAGGCGACGCGCCGCTTCCGCCGTCACCGGCTGGCCATGGTCGGCTTCACCGTGCTGCTGGTCATGGTGGCGGCCGTGCTGGTAGGCCCGTTCGTCTACCGCGTGCCGATCAACGAGATCGACTTCAAGGCCAAGCTCCAGGGGCCGTCGCGGGCGCACCCGCTCGGCACCGACGACCTCGGCCAGGATCTCCTGGCGCGGATGCTCTACGGCGGCCGCATCTCGCTCGCGGTCGGCGTGGTGGCCATGCTGATCTCGATCACCATCGGCACCAGCGTCGGCGCCCTCGCCGGCCAGCTCGGCGGCGCCATCGACCACACGCTGATGCGACTCACCGACCTCTGCCTGTCGTTGCCGCAGCTGCCGCTGCTGCTGCTGATCGTCTATCTCTTCCGCGACGCGCTGAAGAAGACGCTGGGCCCCGAGGCCGGCGTCTTCGTGCTCATCGTGGCCGTGATCGGCGGGCTGCGCTGGATGCCGGTGGCGCGCCTCGTGCGCGCGCAGTTCCTGTCGCTGCGCGAGAAGGAGTTCGTGGAGGCGGCGCGGGGCCTCGGCGCCGCGCCGCTGCGCCAGGTGTTGCGGCACATCCTGCCCAACGCCGTCGGCCCCGTCATCGTCGCCGGCTCGCTCGACGTGGCGGTGGCGATCATCGCCGAGTCGTCGCTCTCGTTCCTCGGCCTCGGCTTCCCGCCCGATATCCCCACGTGGGGGCGGATCCTGTTCGACGCCAAGGACAACCTCGACTTCGCCCCGCACTGGGCGCTCTTCCCGGGCACCGCGATCTTCCTCACCGTGCTCTCCATCAACTACATCGGCGACGGGCTGAGAGACGCGCTGGATCCCAGAAAGGTCTTGGGCGGCAAATGAGGTGGGCGATGCCCCCCTTCGATGAAACGAAAGGAGCCGTCGGTGGCTGACCGTGATCTCTGCTTCATGCCGGCCACGAAGCTCGTCCCGCTGATCACGCGCGGCGCGGTCTCGCCGCTCGAGATCGTGCAGGCGGTGCTCGCCCGCCTCGAGCGTGTGAACCAACGTCTGAATGCCTACTGCACCGTCGCCGCCGAGTCGGCGCTGGAGGCCGCGAAGAAGGCGACGGCGGCGGCCAGGCGTCGCGCGCGCCTCGGTCCGCTCCACGGCGTGCCGGTGTCGATCAAGGACCTCACGCCGACAAAGGGCATCCGCACCACGTGGGGCAGCAAGATCTTCGAGCACCACGTGCCCGACGAGGACGCGCTGGTCGTGCAGCGGCTCCGCGCCGCGGGAGCGATCGTGGTGGGCAAGACCAATACGCCGGAGTTCGGCGCGGGCGCCAATACCTTCAACGACGTCTTCGGCGTCACGCGCAATCCCTGGAACCCGGCGCTGACGCCGGGCGGCTCGACGGGCGGCGGCGCGGTCGCGCTGGCCACGGGCCTCGGCCCGCTCGCCCAGGGCACGGATCTCGGCGGCTCGCTGCGGCTGCCCGCGGCGTTCTGCGGCGTGGTCGGCTTCCGCACCTCGCCCGGTCTCGTGCCCGTCCATCCCGCGCCGCTGGCGTGGGACCCGTGGAGCGTGACCGGCCCCATGGCGCGCACCGTCACCGACACCGCGCTGATGCTGTCCGTCATCGCGGGCGCCGACCCGCGCTCGCCGATCTCCTACGCCGTGAACCCGCGCGCGTTCCTCGACGCCGTGCGCCGCCCGAGCGTGCGGGGCCTGCGCGTGGCGTGGGGCGGCGACCTCGGCGTCACGCCGGTCGACGACGAGGTGCGGACGGTGACGCGCGCCGCCGCCGACGCGTTTCGCCGGCTCGGCGCCCGCATCGAGGAGGCGCATCCCGACTTCACGGGGCTGCGCGAGATCGTGCTCACGAGCCGGGGCGCGTCCATGGTGGCGCGCCACGAGGAGAAGCTGGAGAAGTGGCGCGGCGCGATGCAGGAGAACCTCGTCAAGAACATCGAGCACGGGCTCGCGCTCACGCCCTCGCAGATCGGGCGCGCCGAGCGCCTGCGCACGGAGCTCTGGCATCGCGTGCGTGCGTTCCAGGAGCGCTACGACCTGATCCTGACGCCGACGGCGGCGGTGCCGCCCTTCCCCGTCGAGTGGCGCTCCGGGCCGAAGGAGATCAACGGCCAGCCGATGCCGAGCTACATCGACTGGGCGATGCTGACCTACGCGTTCACGGTCGTCGGCCTGCCGGCGATCTCGGTGCCCGCCGGCTTCACCAACTCCGGATTACCCGTCGGGCTGCAGATCGTCGGCCGCTGGCGCGACGAGGCCAGCGTGCTGCGCGCGGCGGCGGCCTTCGAGGCCGCACAGCCCTGGGCCGACCGCCGCCCGCCGGAGGTTTAGTCGGAGGGGGCCTCGACGGCCCCCTCCGATGCCTCCCCCAGGATCGGATTGCGCCGGCGAAGCCGGCGCTCGAACAGCGCGAGTCTGGTCTCGCCATGCGGCGCTCGCGGGGCCCCGCGTCGCGCGCCGTCGCCCGTCTCGTCGTGCGTGACCGAGCGATCAGTCGTCGGCGCGCGTCTGTTCGCTAGTCGTATCGCTCGCGGTGGCGCAGCTCGACGAAGAGCCCGTGCGTCTCGCGCGGGTGCACCCACGCGATGTCCGGCCGTGGGCTGTCCACCTGCACGCCCTGGCCGCGGAGCGCCGCCACGGAACCCGCCACGTCGGCGCACTCGAAGCCGACCAGATAGACGCCCTCGCCGCGCTTCGCGAGGAACTTGCCGACGGCCTTGCCGGGATCGGTCGGCTGCAGCAGCTCGATGTGGCCGATGCCCGTGGGCAGGATGGCGTTCTTGAAGCCGAAGCGCTCGGACGTCTCGCGCCGGTGCACGCGCAAGCCGAACAGCTTCGCGAAGCGCGCCGCCGCCGCGTCCAGGTCGCTCACGACCACCGATAGCTCGACGATGTCGCCCAGCATGGCCATGGCATCCTCCTTTGGAGTGAGAGAGCTCAGCGCGTGGCGTCGCGGAGCCGGCCGTCCACGGCCGGCGCGATGGTGCCGCGCGTGGTGATCGCCTCGAGCAGCACGTCGGCGAGCTGCGGTCCGCTCGTCGCGTCCACGAGCACGCGGCCGTCGCGCAGCGCGGTGATGCCGTCGCCGCCGCGCGCGAGGTAATCCACGACGGCCACCGTGTAGGTCCTCGCGGGATCGAGCGCCGCCCCGCCGACCTCGACGCCGAGCACGCGGCGACCCGCCGGCAGCCGGGGATCGTACGCCAGCCGCAGCCCCGAGACTTGAAGATAGCCGCCGCCCTCGCGCTCGAGCCGGCTCAGCCCCTGCTCGAGCGCCTCGCGCAGCCGCGCGCCCGTCACCGCGAGCTTCATCACCACGTTGGTGAACGGCAGCAGCCCGAGCACGTCGCGCTTGGTGAGGGCGCCGGTGGGCACGACGCGGTCGGTGCGGATCCCGCCGCCGTTGATCATCGCGACGTCGGCGTCGAGCCGCGCGCGCATCGCGTCGGCGAGGAAGTCACCGAGATTGCTCTCCTGCGTGCGCAGCGGCGCGCGCCGCGCCTCGAGGGGCACCGTGGTGCGGCCGACCTCCGTGTCGAGCTCGCGCCCCAGCCGCGTCGCGTAAGCGCGCACGATCGCCGCCACGCCCGCATCCTCGGGCAGCCGCTCGCTCACCTCGTGGAACGTCCACGAGCGCTCGACGAGCGCGCCGCCCGGCCTCATCCAGACATCGACCTCGACGAGGTAGCGGGCGTCGGAGCCGGCCTTGGTGATGAGCGCCTTGCCCTCCTCGGCAACGAGCGGCTCGTGCTCGTGGCCGCCGAGGATCACGTCCACCTCGGCGCCGTTGGCCAGGGCGCGATCGGCACTCATGTGCTGATGGGTGACGCCGACGACGAGATCGGCGCCGAGGCGGCGCAGGTCGGCGGCGACGGCCTTGCCCTCGGTCTGGGGATCATGAAACTCGACGTCCACGCCCGCCGCCGAGGTCGACGCCGTCTCCGCGGTGGTGAGGCCGAACAGCCCGACGCCGACGCCACCTCGTTCCAGCAACGCCTCGCGCGCGGCGCCGCCGAACGGCCGTCCGCTGCCGCGCTCGACGACGTTGGAGGACAGCCACCGGAAGCGCGACTCCGCCATGCGCTCGCGCAGCACGGCGAGGCCGAAGTCGAACTCGTGATTGCCGAAGGTCGCCACATCCAGCCCGAGGGCGTTGAGGACGGCGATCATCTGCGCGCCGCGCAGCGCGGTGGACATGAGCGAGGGCGAGAGCGCGTCGCCGGCGTGGGCGAACACGACGTTGCGGTGCGCGGCGCGGATCCGCTTCACCAGGGTCGCGAGCCGCGCCATCCCGCCGCGGCGGCCGCCGTCCACCGGCTCGAGCACGTAGGCGTCGTTGATCTGCAGCAGCGTGATCTCGACGGCGCGTGGCGGCGCGGCCGCGGGCGTCCTCGTGTCCGGCGCCGCGCAGCCGGCGAGCACGCAGGCGACGACCAGCCCAACGAGGCGCGCCACGACTTCGCCAGGGCGCGGGCGGTGATCGAGGCGCGCCACGGCTGCGCCGGGGCGCGACGAGCGCGGGGGGGTATGGGGGCGGTGATCGAGGCGCGCCACGGCTGCGCCGGGGCG
>Ga0137394_10003521_pt1 | contig 11793 bp, 6 predicted proteins | sample czobulk116metaG_FD_108278 | JGI IMG/M metagenome (GOLD analysis project Ga0137394, IMG submission 108278) | Vadose zone soil microbial communities from Angelo Coast Range Reserve, California, USA - czobulk1.16 metaG | ecosystem: Environmental > Terrestrial > Soil > Vadose zone | place: USA... | reverse complement strand
TTCTAAATCAGAAAGGGATTGGGGCATATGGTGGCCTCCTATTCCGAGCGTATAATATACGCAAGGAAATAGCCACCCGAAAAGGATATTAGCTCCTTCTCCCTTTAAAAGTCGCGCGCCCATTGTGGGCCGGGTGTTTTCCCGAATTGCGAAGAACAGATAAACTCGATAGCTCGGCTTAATTCGGCATGTCGAATCTATTTCTTCTTCGGAGCCGGAGTGCTCGGGGGCATCGCCATTTCCATCGGTGTACTCGCCCCTGCGGCCAGCTCTTTTTTCACGGAGTCCGTGATCTTGTCCGCATTTTTCACCAGGACGGTCACCTGCCAGATCTGCGTTTCCGTCAATGGGCCCTTCAATCCCGGCATCCCCGACATTCGAATGCCATTCTCCACCTTCCAATACGATTCCCACGCGTCGTCGTCCGTCACGCCGGCGCCATGAAAGAGCTGCGGCGGCTCGGGATACATTCCCTGCGCGACCGCCGTCTTGGGTTCGTTCGGGAGGCCGTGGCACACGGCACAATGCTCCTTGTAAATCTTGGCCCCGGCAATCAGGTTGACTTCATCCGCCGGCACTTGCGGCTCGGGGTGCGGCAACTTATCCAGGTACGCATGTAGCCCCACCTGTGCAAGTCTCTTCTCAAATGGCATGGGCGGCGCCGACGTGGCCACTGGCGCGCGCCCCGACGAGAAGTAAAAAAATACGCCCACCACTATTAACAGGACTCCCACCAAGATTCCCAGCACCAGACCCTTGATCATGTCTCTTGTCTCCCTTTGCCATTTGGCCAAGTTGTTGAGCCGTTCGGATCCCACATGGATGCCGCGACAGTTTACGTTTTCTCAGTACCATCTGCATCCAACAATTTCGATAGATCCCGGGAATGCTCTCCCTGCTCTACGTTATGCACCTCCCAGCCTGCCCCATCCTGGGTTGTCGGGGCCCGCGGGCCAATAGTAACCTTTCTCTCCCAAGAACCGTCTTATCTAGGCGTAGGATATAGTTTCCGGCAGGTTCTCCGCACCATCCGGAGCAGCCCCTGGTGTCGATTTGGGATTGTCCTATCTTGGACAGACTCGCCCGCATAACCGTAGTACATGACAGGAGCGAACGAATGGGCCAACTCAACTCCATAGACCTTCCCGAGCCCCGCGCCCGCGGAGCGACGGCCGCTGTGCCTTCCAAGCGCCGGTGGTGGCTCGGGGTCCTCGTTCTTGGCGTTATCGCCTTTGGTTTCTGGTATTACCGCAACTCACGGAGCGCCAGCCAAGCAGCCGCCACCACCGCCGCGCCTGGAGCAGCCGGCAAGGGCAAGGGAGGTTCAGGCGCAAGTGGGTTTGTCGTCCCGGTCGTGGTTTCCACCGCACAGCGCGGCGACCTGCCCGTTTACTTCAATGGCCTCGGCACCGTCACCGCCTTCAACACCGTCACTGTCCGCAGCCGCGTTGACGGCCAATTGGTCAGCGTTGCCTTCAAGGAGGGTCAGTTCGTTCACCAAGGAGATCTTCTCGCGCAGATCGATCCGCGTCCCTTCCAAGTCCAGCTCGAGCAGGCGCTGGGGCAACTCGCTAAAGACCAGGCGCAACGCAAAGACGCGGAGGTCAATTTTGAGCGGTATAAGCTTCTCTTCAAAGAGGGCGTCATCCCCCAGCAGCAGCTCGATACTCAGGGCGCATTGGTTGGCCAGGTTGATGGGGCCATTACCTCGGATCAAAGCCAGATTGACAACGCCAAGCTCCAGCTCACCTATTCCCGCATCACTGCGCCGATCAGCGGTCGCATCGGTCTCCGCCTCGTGGATGCCGGCAACATCGTACATGCCTCAGACACCAACGGACTCCTTGTCATCACCCAGCTCCAGCCGATCTCGGTGATTTTCAGTCTTCCGCAAGATCAGCTTCCTCAGGTAAACGCCAAGCTCCATGCTGGCGTTCAACTTGCCGTCGATGCCTACGACCGCGACGACACCGCCAAAATCGCCAGCGGGAAACTGGAGACCATCGACAATCAGATCGACTTAACGACCGGCACATACAAACTCAAATCCATGTTTACCAACGCGGACGACGCTCTTTTTCCCAATCAATTTGTCAATGTCCACCTTCTCGTCGATACCAAGCGCAACCTCACCATCGTCCCCGCTGCGGCCATTCAGCGCGGTCCCCAGGGAACTTACGTTTATGCTGCCGATACTGACAACACCGCGAAGATTCGAATCGTGACCATCGCACAGACCACTGGCGACAGTGTCGGCTTGAGCGCCGGCTTGAATTCGGGAGACCGCGTGGTTATTGACGGCCTGGACAAACTGCAGGATGGCACCAAAATTATTCCCAGCCCCTCGACCGGCGCGAATGGCGCAGGTCGCAGTTCCGCCCCTCCGTCCGCCGGTCCAGGTGCGCCACAACCCGGAAGCCCATCGAAGGGCCGTGCCGGAGGCTCCCCGCGATGAATCCCTCACGGCCGTTCATTCTGCGGCCGGTCGCCACCACCCTCTTGATGGTTGGCGTCCTCCTCGTGGGCTGGGTCGCCTTCCGGCAATTGCCCATTTCTGCCTTGCCGCAGGTCGACTACCCCACAATTCAAGTACAAACCTTTTACCCCGGCGCCAGCCCGGACGTCATGGCTTCTTCGGTCACCGCGCCCCTTGAGCGCCAGTTCGGCCAGATTCCAGGCCTGAACCAGATGACGTCCACGAGTTCCTTCGGTAGCTCCCTTATCACTCTCCAATTTGGTCTGGACTTGAGCATTGACGTCGCGGAGCAAGGAGTTCAGGCCGCCATCAATGGCGCTTCCAATCTCCTCCCGCAAGGGCTTCCCAATCCGCCGATCTACAGCAAGGTCAATCCCGCCGACGCGCCCATCATGACGCTGGCGCTCACTTCAACATCTCTTCCGCTCTCCAAAGTCGAGGACCTCGCCGACACCACTCTCGCCCAAAAGATTTCTCAGCTTTCCGGCGTCGGACTCGTCAGCATCAGCGGTGGCCAGCGGCCCGCCGTTCGCATTCAGGCGAATCCCACGGCCCTCGCTTCCTATGGGCTCAGTCTCGAAGATTTACGTACCGCCCTCAGCCAGGCCAATGTCGATCAGGCCAAGGGCACTTTCGACGGCCTGCATCAGGCTTACACCATCGGCGCGAACGATCAGCTCATCTCCAGCGACAGCTATCGCCCGCTCATCATCGCCTATCACAATGGTGCGCCGGTGCGCCTCACTGACGTCGCCAACGTTATCGACGGGGTGGAAAACGCCAAGCAGGCTGCTTGGGCCAATCTGAATCCCGCCGTCATTCTGAATATTCAACGCCAGCCCGGCGCGAACATCATCGCCGTTGTCGACCGCGTGAAAAACCTTCTGCCCCAGCTTAAGGCCGCGCTCCCCGCTTCGGTTCAGGTGGAGATTCTCACGGATCGCACCACCACCATTCGCGCCTCCGTAAGCGACGTGCAATTCACGCTGGTGCTCACCGTGGCGCTCGTCGTGATGGTCATTTTTCTTTTTCTCCGCAGCCTTCGCGCTACCATTATTCCCAGCGTTGCCGTTCCGCTTTCTTTAATCGGCACCTTCGCGGTGATGTATCTTCTCGGCTACAGCCTGAACAATCTTTCGCTCATGGCCCTCACCATTTCCACCGGCTTCGTCGTCGACGACGCCATCGTCATGATCGAAAATATCAGCCGCTATATCGAAGAGGGCGAAGCGCCTTTGCAAGCCGCGCTGAAGGGTTCCGAACAAATCGGCTTCACCATCGTTTCGCTTACCGTCTCGCTCATTGCCGTGCTCATTCCTCTTCTCTTTATGGGCGATATCGTCGGCCGGCTCTTCCGTGAATTTGCCGTCACTCTGGCCGTCACCATCCTCGTTTCCGCCTTTGTCTCCCTCACCCTCACTCCCATGATGTGTGCCAAGCTCCTTCGACAACACAAAAAGCAAGAGGAGGGCTGGTTCTATCGCAAGTCCGAAAATGCTTTTAACTCCGTCATCGCTTTCTACGGCCGCACCCTGCAGTTTGTCCTGCGTTTCCGCACCATCACCCTCCTCGTTACCGTCGCCACTCTTGTCGGCACCATTCTTCTCTATATTTACGTTCCCAAAGGATTTTTCCCGGTGCAGGACACGGGCGTAATTCTGGGCGTTTCCGAGGGTGCACAAGACATTTCTTTCGCGGCCATGGCCCAGCGCCAGCGGGATTTGGCCGGCGTCATCCTCAAAGACCCGGCGGTCGAAAGCCTTTCTTCTTTCATCGGCATCGACGGCACGAACACCACGCTCAACAGCGGCCGCATCCAGATCAATCTGAAGCCGCTCGCCGAGCGCAATATCAGCGCTTCGGATGTCATCCGCCGCCTCCAGCCTGAACTCGCAAAGATCGATGGAGTTTCGCTCTTCCTCCAGCCCGTTCAGGATCTGACCGTCGAAGATCGTGTGAGCCGCACCCAATTTCAGTACAGCCTGGAAGATGTTGATCCCAAGGAACTCGCTTACTGGACAGGCCGCTTCATTGAAAAATTGAAAGCACTGCCCGAACTTCGCGATGTCGCCAGCGACCAGTTGAATCAAGGTCTCGTCGCCGCACTCACCATCGACCGCGACTCCGCTTCTCGCCTCGGCATTCTTCCCGCCGATATCGACAACACTCTCTACGACGCTTTCGGCCAGCGCCTGGTCTCCACCATCTTCACTCAATTGAATCAATATCACGTTGTCATCGAAGTGGATCCGCAGTTCCAGCAGGACCCCGATTCGCTGAAATACATTTACGTAAAATCCTCCAACGGCACGCAAGTGCCCCTCAGCGCGTTCACGCGTTTCGAGCCCGGCGTCGCTGCGCTGGCGCTGAACCATCAGGGTCAGTTTCCGGTGGTCACGCTCTCATTTAACCTTGCTCCCAATGCCGCGCTCGGCGACGCAGTTAACGCCATCAACGGCGTCAAGCAGGATCTCAACATGCCGCCCAGCATCCAGGCTACGTTTCAGGGCACCGCGGCGGCCTTCCTTAACTCCCTGGCGAATGAGCCGATCCTCATCCTCGCGGCGGTGATCACGGTTTACATCGTTCTTGGCATTTTGTACGAGAGCTACATTCACCCCATCACGATTATTTCGACGCTCCCTTCCGCCGGTGTCGGCGCCATACTTGCTCTTCTGATCTGCCGCACGGATTTCAGCGTCATCGCCCTCATCGGAATGATCCTGCTCATCGGCATCGTCAAGAAAAACGCCATCATGATGATCGACTTCGCACTGGAGGCTGAACGCAAGGAAGGAAAGGCGCCGCTCGATGCCATCTATGAAGCCTGCCTACTGCGGTTTCGTCCCATCATGATGACTACCATGGCCGCCCTCCTTGGCGGTTTGCCGCTCGCGCTCGGCGCGGGCGTCGGTTCAGAATTGCGTCGCCCGTTGGGCATCACCATCGTCGGCGGTCTGATTCTCAGCCAGTTGCTTACGCTCTATACCACGCCGGTGGTTTATCTCGCCTTTGACTGGTTGGCGCACCGCTTCTCGTTCCACGTCGGCAACCGGATGGAGGAGCCTGCGCACGGATCCGTTCCTGGAGATTGACCGGTGAATTTCTCTTCCAACTTTTCGGCGCCCTTCATCCGACGGCCCGTTGCCACGTCGCTGATCACTTTCGCCATTCTCCTATCCGGAGTCGTGGCCTTCCGATTCTTGCCGGTTGCGCCGCTCCCGCAAGTCGATTTTCCAACCATTTCCGTCGGCGCCGGCCTGCCAGGCGCAAGCCCGGAAACCATGGCTTCCGCTGTCGCCACTCCTCTAGAACGCCAGTTCGGCCGCATCGCCGGCGTCACCCAGATGACCTCTTCCAGCGGTCTTGGTTCGACCGGCATTACGCTCCAGTTCGATCTCAACCGCGATATCAACGCCGCCGCGCGCGACGTTCAGGCCGCCATCAACGCCGCTCGCAGCCAGTTGCCCGCCGATCTTCCCGGCCAGCCCACCTATCGCAAGGTCAACCCCGCCGATGCTCCCATCATGCTGCTGGCCCTGACCTCCGATAACATTCCGCCTCCGCAAATCTACGACGCGGCGGATTCGATCCTCGCCCAGAAGCTCGCGCAGGTCGAAGGCGTCGGCCAGGTATTTACCTGGGGCAGCTCTCGCCCCGCCGTTCGCGTCGAAGTGAACCCTAATCAGCTCAACACTTACGGAATAAGTTTGGAAACGATTCGCAAATCCCTCCAGGCTGCCAACGCCAACCTCGCGAAGGGCGCCCTCACCAATCCCAAGCAAACGTGGGCCGTCTCCGACACCGACCAGCTTTTCAAGGCCTACGAATATCAGCCTCTGATCGTCGCGGGACACGTCGGCGCTCCGGTGCGCTTGCGCGACATCGCCGAGGTGGTCGATTCTGTCGAAGATTCCCGCAATTTGGGGCTTTCGGGCGGGAAGCCATCCGTGCTGCTCGCCATCTTTCGGCAACCTGGCGCCAACATGATCGAGACGGTGGACCGCATTACCACCCTCCTTCCGCAGCTCCGCGCTTCCATTTCGCCCTCCCTTCAACTGAGCGTTGCCGTTGACCGCACCACCACCATTCGCGCTTCCGTCCACGACGTGGAAGTCGCGCTCATCATTTCCATCATCCTTGTGATTTTCGTGGTCTTTGCATTTCTCCGGAATGTCTGGGCCACCATCATCCCCAGCGTGGCCGTCCCGCTTTCGCTCATCGGAACTTTCGGCGTGATGTATCTCTGCCACTACAGTCTGGACAATCTCTCTCTCATGGCCCTGACCATCTGCACGGGTTTCGTGGTTGACGACGCCATCGTCGTCATCGAGAACATCTCCCGGCACATCGAAGGAGGCATGAAGCCCTTCGACGCCGCCATGAAGGGCGCCAGCGAAATCGGTTTTACCGTTCTCTCGATGAGCACTTCGCTCGTCGCCGTCTTTATCCCGATTCTAATGATGGGCGGCGTTGTGGGCCGGCTTTTCCGCGAGTTTGCTGTCGTTCTCAGCGTGGCCATCGCTGTTTCTCTTTTCGTTTCTCTTACTACCACGCCCATGATGTGCGCGCGCTTCCTCCGCCATGAATCCGGCAAACACAACAGGGTCTACCGTTTTTCCGAAAACGCCTTTAACCGTCTTCTCCGGACGTACGATTTCTCTTTGCGCTGGGTTCTTCGCCATCAGTTCCTCATCTTGGTGGTCACTCTCGGTACGGTTTGCTTGAACGTCTATCTCTTCATCCAGACGCCCAAAGGCTTCTTCCCGCAGCAGGACACCGGCCGCATCAATGGCAGCATTCTAGGTGATCAGGATCTGTCCTTTGCCGCTATGTCGAAAAAGATGCGCATTTTTACCGACATTGTCTCGCAAGACCCTGCCGTTGACTCCGTAATTTCTTTCACTGGCGGCGGCAGTGGCGGCAGCACCGCACGCCTGTTCTCCCAACTCAAACCGCTCAGCGAGCGGAAGCTTAGCGCCGACCAGGTCATCGCGCGTATCCGCTCCAAGACGGCCGGAATTCCCGGCGCCGCTCTGTACTTGCAAGCCGTTCAGGACCTCACCGTCGGCGGGCGCGGCGGCGCCGCGCAATATCAATACACCCTGCAAGCGGATAATCTCAGCGATCTCACTCATTGGGCTCCCATTGTTCAGCAGCGCCTGGCTAAGATTCCCGAGCTGCGTGACGTCAATTCCGACCAGCAGATGCACGGTCTCGAAAGCGTCATCGTCATCGATCGCGACACCGCCAGCCGTCTCGGCGTCGACGTGTTGGACATTGACAACACTCTCAGCGACGCCTTCGGCCAGCGGCAGGTCTCCAACATTTACAAAGGCCTCAACCAGTATCACGTCGTGCTGGAAGTCGCGCCGGAATTCCAGCCCGGTCCGGACGCGCTCAAGTCGGTTTATGTTCCTTCGAAGTCCGGAAAGCTTGTCCCGCTCAGTGCCTTCGCCCATTACGAGCACTCCAACACCGCCCTTTCCGTCAACCACCAGGGCATCTTCCCGGCCATCACCCTTTCCTTCAATCTCGCGCCCGGCGCTTCGCTTGGCCCTGCCGTTCTGCATATTCAGGCTGCCCAGCACGAACTCGGTATTCCCGCGACCGTTCATGCCACGTTCCAGGGCACCGCCCAGGCCTATCAGGACTCGCTCTCCAATCAGCCGGTTCTGATCATCACCGCTCTTGCCGCCGTTTACATCGTTCTCGGCATCCTCTATGAGAGTTTCATTCATCCCATCACCATTCTTTCCACGCTTCCTTCTGCCGGCATCGGCGCGCTTCTCGCGATTCAATTCATCAAGTCGGACCTGAACATCATCGCGCTGATCGGCATCATCCTTCTGATCGGCATCGTCAAGAAAAATGCTATCCTCATGATTGATTTTGCCGTTCAAGTAGAAAGGGAAGAGGGATTGTCGCCTGTTGAAGCGATCTACAAGGCCTGCTTATTGCGTTTCCGTCCGATTCTAATGACCACCATGGCCGCGCTTCTGGGCGCCATGCCCCTGGCGCTCGGAGCGGGTGTCGGCTCCGAACTGCGCCGCCCGCTGGGCATCACCATCGTCGGCGGCCTCATTCTCAGCCAGATGCTCACGCTCTTCACTACCCCGGTTGTTTACATTTACATGGACCGCCTGCAATCCTGGATCCAGGGCGCGCGCTCTCACGATGTTTCACCCGCCCCTGTTCCAGCGCAGACGGACTAACTGCCTATCTTGATAACCAGATTCTTTGCAGGGCCACGGCATTGATTACCCTAAGATGCGAAGGTTGTACGTGTCTTGTTGCGCTCTCACCTGCACATTACGCGCTGCCGATCAACCATCCCGTCAAGAAAACCAGCACGCCGCCCACAATCACCTGAAACGCTGCCTGCAAAAACGGCGTATCCATGTAGCGGTGCCGGATGTAGCTGATGACCATCAGCTCGACCGCCACAATGATCACCGCAACCAGCATAGCGACATGAAAATTGCTGATCAGGAAGGGAAGCGTATGCCCAATTCCGCCCGCCGTGGTCATCAACCCGGTCACCCCACCGCGCAGCCACGGAGACCCGCGCCCCGTCAGCGATCCGTCGTCGGAAAGCCCCTCCGAGAAAGCCATTGAAATTCCAGCGCCGATCGAAGCTGCCAGTCCCACCAGGAACGCTTCCCAGCTCTTATGCGAAGCGAAGGCCGCTGCGAACAGTGGCGCCAGCGTCGATACCGAGCCATCCATCAAACCGGCCAAACCCGGTTGCACCACCTGCAGCAGGAACAGTTTGCGGTGTGATTCATCCTCCGTGGCTTTTGCGCTCGCCGTAAGATGTTTTTCTTCCAGTTCACCCGCCGTCCGCTCGTGTTTTCTCTCCTCATCCCCAAGCTTGTTCAGCAATTCCCGCGTCGACACGTCCGTCGTCCTGCTTGCCGCTCGCGCGTAGAACCGGCTCGCCTCCATTTCCATCAATTCCGCTTGTTTCCTGGCTACTTTCACGCCCAGCGGCCGGACCAGCCATACCGGCCTCCTTTGCAAGAATCCCTTCACGTTTTCCCGCCGGATCAGCGGAATGCGTTCCCCGAACCGCTGCCGGAACATCTCAAATAAACGGTCGCGGTGTCCCACCTCTTCTTCACGCATCTCTTCAAACATTTCTGCCGTTGCGGGATACTCGTCCCGCAGCGCGTCCGCAAACTCCCCGTAAATCCTCCCGTCTTCCTCTTCCGCGCCGATGGCGATCGCCAGAATCTCCTTTTCCGTCAAATCCTTGAACTTTTTCAGCATCCCTCTCCGTCCTCGCACTTCTGTGCGGAAGAAGAATCGCACAAACCGAGCAGGGAAGTCATCCTCGGCCCCGGACTCGAACTATGCTTCTCTTATCTAAGCGCGTGGTCCTCGCTTACTGGTGCCCTGCTGCGTAGAAAGGAACAAGACTTCTTCCGGGTGCGCCGCGACCCTTCCACAATTTCCACGGGGGTTGGACCGGCGCATACCTTGCACTTCTACAGGTCCTGTGTTAGATAGGTAGGAGGCGGAGGTATGCTATGCCAGAGAAATCCGATCTCCCGCAAGGCACCCTGGACTTGTTGATTCTGAAAGTTGTCGGGCTCGGCGCGGTGCACGGATACGCGATCGCGCAACGCCTGGAGCAGGTGTCGCGCGGTGTGGTCCAGGTTCCGCAGGGCTCGCTTTATCCGGCGTTGCACCGGCTCGAAAACCGCGGTCTTCTTGCTGCGGATTGGGAGCAAACGGAGAGTGGGCGCGAGGCGAAGTTCTATCGCCTGACGCGCAAAGGGCGGACGCAACTGGAAACGGAAGCCGCGAGCTGGCAACGATTGATTGAAGCCGTCGGGCTCGTCCTCAAACTGTCTGAGGGAGGTGCGAAATGACGTGGTGGCAGCGCCTGTGGCGCCGAAGGAAAATGGAAGAACAACTCGAAAAGGAACTACGCTTCCATCTTGACCAACACGCGAGCGAGCTGATCGCACAAGGTCACTCTCCGAACGAAGCACAACGACAAGCCAGGCTTGCTCTCGGCGGTCCGGAACAGGTCAAGGAGAAGTGCCGCGACGCGCGCGGCACACGATGGCTGGAAGATTTGCTGCAGGACACCCGCTATGCTCTTCGCACATTCCGGCAAAAGCCCGGATTCACGGCGATTGCGCTCCTGTTACTGGCACTAGGCATCGGGGCCACAACCGTCATGTTCGCGGTGGTCAACAGTGTTCTGCTAAGGCCGCTGTCTTACCCGGAACCCGACAGACTGGTCACTTTGCGCGTATTCACGGAACAAATTGGCGAGCTTTGGGGCTTTTCCAATCTCGATTTCGGCGACGCCAAGCGCGAGAGCCTAACGCTGGCCTTGGCGGCGTGGACTTATGGCGGGGGCACCATCAGTGAGCCCGGAGAAGCTGAGTACGTGAACGGGCGGCAGATCTCCGCGGAGTTATTCTCCACGCTTGGTATCTCTCCTGTACAAGGCCGCGCATTTCGGCCCGATGAAGACCGCCCGGGCGCAGCGCCTGTCGCGATTATCAGCTATGGATTGTGGCAGCGCGACTTTGGCGGTGAACCCAGCGCCATCGGCAAGTCACTCGTTTATGACGGCAAACCATATACCGTGGTCGGCATTGCGCCCGTGGGCTTCCAGTTGGATGGAGAGGCGGACGTGTTCACTCCGCTGGAGCCAAGGCAAAACACTGACCCGCGAATGCAGAATCGCAGGGCACGTTTCCTGCGGGTCCTAGGACGTCTGCGGCCCGGGTTTGGATTGGCCGAGGGCCGGGCTGAGCTGGCGCTGATTGCGCGGCATCTGGCCGAGGAATATCCGAAGTCGAATACGGGGCTCAGCATGATCGCCTACCCGCTGCAAAAGGAGCTGGTCGGAGATGTCGGCTCGACGCTCTGGCTGCTCCTGTACGCGGTCGGCCTCGTGCTGCTCATCACCTGCGTGAATGTGGCGAGTCTCCTGCTGGCGCGCGCGGTTTCACGCGAGCGGGAGCTTGCCATGCGTGTAGCACTGGGAGCTGGGCGCAGCCGCCTGGCGCGTCAATGCCTTACAGAAAGCGCAATCTTAGGCCTTGGCGGAGGCGTGCTCGGCGTAGTACTCGCATTCGTCAGCATTCACCCATTTGTTGCGTTTTGGCCAGGCAGCTTGCCGCGTGCGGAAGAGGTCCACCTGGACTGGCGCGTACTTGTTTTCGCCGTGGGTGCCTCGCTTTTGAGCGGCCTTCTTTTCGGGCTGGCGCCGGCTCTGCGGGTTCCCGTGCGCGGCGTGGAACAAATGCTCCGCGCTGGCGCGCGAAGCATTGCCGGAAGCTCGCGCCGCT
>Ga0137394_10003516_pt1 | contig 11802 bp, 10 predicted proteins | sample czobulk116metaG_FD_108278 | JGI IMG/M metagenome (GOLD analysis project Ga0137394, IMG submission 108278) | Vadose zone soil microbial communities from Angelo Coast Range Reserve, California, USA - czobulk1.16 metaG | ecosystem: Environmental > Terrestrial > Soil > Vadose zone | place: USA... | reverse complement strand
TGCCTGTGCTACGGCCGCGAGCGCGAGTCGTCGCGGAGCGACGTCGGCGACTGTGCGCCGCGTGCGCACGAGCTGACCCAGGTGTTTTTGGGCCGACTGCCGGAAATCCGCAAGCTGCTGCTGCGCGACGTGCAGGCGGCATTCGACGGCGACCCGGCGGCGACGAATCTGGATGAAGTGATTCTCGCCTATCCGGGAGTGCTCGCGGTCAGCGTGTATCGCATCGCCCACGCCTTGTACGATCTGGGCGTGCCCATGATGGCGCGCATCATGACCGAATGGGCGCATTCCAAGACGGGCGCCGACATTCATCCGGGAGCGACCATCGGCGCGGCTTTCTTCATCGATCATGCCACCGGCGTGGTGATCGGCGAGACCACGCACATCGGCGACGGGGTCAAGCTGTACCAGGGCGTGACCTTGGGCGCGCTGTCGTTTCCGCGCGATGCGAGCGGCCAGATCATCCGCGGCAAGAAGCGCCATCCCACCGTGGAGAGCGGCTCCACGCTCTATGCCAACGCCACGGTGCTGGGCGGTCAGACCGTGGTCGGCGCCGACAGCGTCATCGGCGGTTCGGTGTTCCTGACCCGCAGCGTGCCGCCCCACTCGCGCGTGTCGCTCAAGGAGCCGGAACTGCGCGTGGGTACGCGTATCGGCGCCCTGGAACCCGACGCGATCTATTTCGACATCTAAAGGCTACTTCAGACTTTCGAGGTAGCTGATGACGTCTGCGCGGTCTTGCGCGGCGTCGAGCTTGAAGAACATCTTGGTGCCCGGAACCAGCGCGCTCGGGTTGGTCAGCCAGCGGTCCAGCGTCGCCTCGTCCCAGGTCAAACCGGAATTCTTCAGGGCCGGGGAGTAGGAGTAATCCTGGATGCTTCCCGCGCGGCGTCCGACGACGCCGCGATGCCGGGGGCCCAAATCATTGTCGTCGACGGAGTGGCAGCCCGTGCAGCCCTGATAGAGGGTTCCACCTCGGATCGGATCGCCTTGGAGTGCGGTCGTCGCGGCGAGCGTCGCTCCGGCAATACAACTACCCGCGACGATCGCGCAGGCAACGACAGCGCTCACCAATGTATCTCGTTTCACCGGCAGACCTCGTAATGGATTTCATCAAGAGGACTGCCGGCGAGACCGATTTATTCCCGCTGACCCTTTAATTACATCATTTTGCCGAGCAAGGGCACCATTAGCAGCGCGACGATGTTGATGATCTTGATCAGAGGATTGATGGCCGGCCCCGCCGTGTCCTTGTAGGGGTCGCCGACGGTGTCGCCGGTCACCGCCGCCTTGTGTGCGTCAGAGCCCTTGCCGCCGTAATGCCCTTCTTCGATGTACTTCTTGGCGTTGTCCCAGGCGCCGCCGCCCGTGGTCATCGAGATGGCGACGAAAAGTCCCGTCACGATGGTGCCGATCAAGAGACCTCCCAGCGCCTGCACTCCGGAGCCCGGACCCATGAGGAAATTCACGATGAGCACCAGCACGATGGGCACCAGAATCGGCAGCAGCGACGGAATGATCATCTCCTTGATCGCCGACTTGGTCAGCATGTCGACCGCGCGCGAGTAATCGGGCTTCGCGGTGCCTTCCATGATGCCTTTGATCTCTCGGAATTGACGGCGCACCTCGTTGACGACGGAACCCGCGGCACGGCCCACCGCTTCCATCGCCATGGCGGCGAACAGATACGGCACCAGGCCGCCGATGAAGAGGCCGATGATCACCGCGGGGTTCGACAAATCGAAACTGGTGGCGTGGCCCAGTACTTCGCCGAGCTTGTGCGTGTAATCGGCGAACAGAACCAGCGCAGCCAGGCCCGCCGAGCCGATGGCGTAGCCCTTGGTGACGGCCTTGGTGGTGTTGCCGACCGCGTCCAGCGGGTCGGTGACGTCGCGCACCTTTTTATCCAGCCCCGCCATCTCGGCGATGCCGCCGGCGTTGTCGGTGATGGGTCCATAGGCGTCGAGCGCCACGATCATGCCGGTCATGGACAACATGGCGGTGGCGGCGATGGCGATGCCGTACAGACCTTCGAGCCGGTAAGAGGCCCAGATGCTGAGTGCGACCGCAATGACGGGCAGGGCGCAGGCCTTCATCGAGACGCCGAGGCCCGCGATGATGTTGGTGGCATGACCGGTCTGCGACGCCGCGGCCACGTGTTGCACGGGCGAGTATTCGGTGGCCGTATAGTACTCGGTGATCACGATCATCGCGGCAGTGAGCGCGAGGCCGACCAGGGTGCACAGCCAGATAGACGTGCCGTGTTGTTCGCCCATGATGCGCTGTGAGACAAAATAAAATGCCACGGCGGAGATGGCGGCGGAGACGATGACGCCCTTGTACAGCGCATTCATGATCTTGCCGCCTTCGCGCGTGGAGACGAAGAAGGTGCCGATGACGGACGAGACGATGGAAATCGCGCCGAGCACCAGCGGAAACAGCACCGCGCGCGCGCCCATGTCCACCATCACCAATCCGCCGAGCAACATGGTGGCCACCAGAGTGACGGCGTAGGTTTCGAACAAGTCGGCCGCCATGCCGGCGCAGTCGCCGACGTTATCGCCGACGTTATCCGCAATGACCGCCGGATTGCGCGGATCGTCTTCGGGGATTCCGGCTTCCACTTTGCCGACCAAGTCCGCGCCCACGTCGGCGCCCTTGGTGAAGATGCCGCCGCCCAGACGCGCGAATATCGAGATCAGCGATCCGCCGAAGGCGAGACCGACCAGTGAGCGCAACGCGGCTTCCGGATCGCCGAGGATGCGCAACATGGCGAGGTAGTAGCCCGCGACACCGAGGAGCCCCAGGCCGACCACCAGCATGCCGGTAATCGCGCCGCCGCGGAACGCGACCTTGAGGGCGGCGTTGATGCCCGAGTGCGCTGCCTGCGCCGTGCGCACATTGGCGCGCACGGAGATGAACATGCCGATGTAGCCGGCGAGTCCGGAAAGAACGGCGCCCACCGCGAAGCCGCCGGCGGTGGCCCAGCCCAAGGTCACGCCGAGTATGACGAATAGGATGACTCCGACAAGGGCGATGGTGGAATACTGCCTGTTCAAATAGGCCTTGGCGCCCGCCTGAATTGCCGCCGCGATTTCCTGCATACGAGGATTGCCCGCGGGCTGCGCCAGAATCCAGCGTACCGAAACGACGCCGTAAAGGATGGCAAAAACACCTGCTGCAATCGCCAACCATAGCGCACAGTCTAGAGTCATGGGTTACATCTCCGGTGGGATCTTATGTTGTTGAAAAGTATAATTTTTATCGCAATAAAAAAGCGCCGGAGACTATACCACAAACGGTGTGCGGAGGCGCTTGGGCACGCTCGCGCCCTTCAGCTCGACATAGGCGGGCAGGCCATGGGAGTAAGGAGGGTAGGCTTCACCGCCGATGAGCGGCTGCAGGTACTTGCGGCAGGCTGCCGTGATGCCGAATCCTTCCGCCGTGATGAAGTTGCGCGGCAGCTTTTTTTCCTGGTTGGCGATCGCTGCCAGCGGCGCTTCGCCGATGCTCCACCGATAGGGTTTTGATGATTTGCGGACGATGACGGGCATCACCGCGTTCCGGCCGCGAAGCGCCAGTTCGACGGCCGCCTTGCCCACGGCATAGGCTTGCTCCACGTCCACTTTCGACGCGATGTGGCGCGCCGAACGCTGCAGGTAGTCGGCGACGGCCCAATGGAATTTATAGCCAAACGCTTCCTGGGTCATCTGTGCGACCACCGGTCCCACGCCGCCCAGCTGCGAATGGCCGAAGGCGTCCTTGGTGCCGGCCTCGGCGAGAAATTTGCCGTCGGCATCGCGCAGGCCTTCGGAGACGACGACGACGCAGTAGCCGTATTTCTCGACCGAAGCCTTGACCTTGGCCAGGTAGCGCGCCCGATCAAAGACGATCTCTGGAAACAGAATGACGTGCGGTGCATCGCCGGCTTTTTCGCCAGCCAGACCGCCGGCCGCCGCCATCCACCCGGCATGGCGTCCCATGACTTCGAGCACGAACACTTTGGTCGACGTGCGCGCCATCGACGCCACGTCGAGCGCCGCCTCGCGAGTGGACACGGCGATGTACTTGGCCGCGGAGCCGAATCCGGGGCAGCAGTCGGTGATGGGCAGATCATTGTCGACCGTCTTGGGTATCCCGATGCAAGTGATGGGATACGCCATCTGCACGGCGATTTCGGACACTTTTTGCGCCGTGTCCATGGAGTCGTTGCCGCCGTTGTAGAAGAAATAGCCGATGTCGTGCGCGCGGAATATGTCGATCAGGCGTTCGTACTGCGCGCGATTCTTGTCGATGCCGGCCAGCTTGTAGCGCGCGGACCCGAAGGCGCCGCCGGGCGTGTGGCGCAGGCCTTTGATGGCCGCCGCGCTCTCCTTGCTGGTGTCGATCATGTCCTCGGTCAGGGCGCCGATGATGCCGTGCCGGCCGGCATACACCTTGCCGATCTTGCCGCGGTGCCGGCGCGCCGTCTCGATCACGCCGCAGGCCGAGGCATTGATGACGGCGGTTACGCCGCCGGATTGTGCATAGAACGCGTTCTTCATGGGGCTCCCGGGGGACTTAGCTCCGAGGCGCGCAGAATAGCTGATCGGTCGAGGTTTGACGACCGCGCCGCCCGAAGGTACGGTAGCGCGCTTTCACCACCGCCTAAAAATCATGCGAATAGTTCTATTGGGAGCGCCAGGGTCAGGCAAAGGCACACAGTCGCAGCTGCTGGTCAAAGCCTATGGGGTCCCGCAAATATCCACCGGCGACCTGCTGCGCGAAGCCGTCGCCAAGGGGACGGAACTCGGCCTGCGCGCCAAGGCGGCGATGGACTCGGGAAAGCTGGTCGACGATGCCACGGTGCTCGGCATGATCCGCGAGCGCATCAGTCAACCGGACGCCGCCAAGGGTTTCATCCTGGATGGCTTTCCCCGCAATATCGCGCAGGCCGAAGCATTGGAAACGGTGCTGAAGGAAATGGGAACGCCGCTCGAGGCGGTGGTGCTCATGAACCTTGATTTGGGAGTTCTGTTCAAACGCTTGACCGGCCGCAGAATATGTCAGGTCTGCGGCAGGGTCTTCAATGTGTATACCTCTGCCCCCGGGGCCGCGGCACACACCAAGGAATGCGGCGACGCTCACCGTCTGATTCAGCGGCCGGACGACAAGGAAGAGGTCATCGGCAAGCGTCTGGAGGTTTACGAGGCGCAGACCAAGCCGCTGATCAAGTATTACGAAGCCGCCGGATTGCTGCGCATCGTGGACGCCGACGCCGACGTGGATACGGTGTTCAAGAGCATCGTCACCGTCAGCCGATAGCCTCGAGCAGCCGCGTCCCTATTTCTTCCCGGCGCCAGCCGGTCAGGGCATGTGAATCGCGACTTCCCATCGCAAGGGCCTTGAGTTCTCCGCGCGGCGCCAGAATCTCGGCGCTTACTTTGAGCTCGGCGGCGCGCGAATCGACGATCTTGCTCAGGCGTTCGATCAGGGCTTTCTGCTCGGCAGTGGGGCGCGCATCCTGACCGGGTTCTTGATCCGCCGCATCGTGCGATGACGCCTCGAGAGCATCGGACAAGCTTGCCGCGAGACGCTCATTCAGCGGAGGCGCAGCGCCTTGCGCGATGGAGAAAATGTCGGCGTCGGGGAGTATCCAGGCGCGCGGCAGATCGCGCGTGCGCGCCAGTTTTTCGCGCCAGACGGCAACGGCTTTGGCGCGGGCGCGCGGGACCGGCGCAAGCTGCGCGATGCCGCGCAGCCGACCCCACGCTTGCGCGGGATCGGGTTCATACAACTCTTTGTCCTCGAGCGCCCGACAGTCCTCCAAAACCCAGTGCTCCCGCCCGAGCTCGCGCAGCCGCAGAGTGAGATGATTCGCGATGTCGCCGAGGTACGAGACATCGTCTGCGGCGTACTCCAGCTGTTCCCGAGTGAGCGGCCGCTTCGACCAGTCGGTGCGCGTCTGGCCCTTGGGTACGGTGACGTTCAGCAGAGTCTTGACGAGTTCGGCGTAGCCGACCTGGGGCTTGAGCCCGATGCACCCGGCGGCGATCTGAGTGTCGAATACCGGGGTCATGACGCGCTTGCTGGTCAAATAGACCGCCTCCAAGTCCTGGCGCGCGGCGTGAATCACTTTGCGCAACGTAGCCACGGTCAGGACGGGCATCAACGCATCGAGGCTGCCGATCCGCAGCGTGTCGACGCACCAGATTTGACCGCCGGCGGCCAGCTGCAGCAGGCAGAGTTTGGGAAAGAACGTCCGTTCCCGGAGGAATTCGGTATCGACCCCGATCCAAGCCTGCGATTCCAGCGTCCGCGCCAATGCCGGCAGCTCGTCGTCTCGATCTATCCAAATCGCGTCAGGCATAGCATTGATCCGCGTGTACAATTTGACATCGGATTATGACTGAATCGGACAATGCTGCGACTCGCAAAGGCATTTTGGGAAATTGCTCTCTGGAGACGAACGCCGGCGCAATTGCCCGCGTCGTTGTTCCTGCTGGCTCTGGTTGCCGCCGCCGAGGCGCTGCTCGAAGTCCTGAGCGCGTTTCTGCCGCCGGTCTCGAGTGATCGAATCTTCACGCGAATCGTGTTGAGCGTGGGGATGCCTCTGGGCTTCGCCTGGGCAGTCCTCGCGCTGGCGCGCCACCGGCAGCGCTTCCTGCAAACCGGGATCGCCTTGTTGGGCGTCGGAGTGCTTGCGGAACTCGTGCTCTACCCCGTCGGCTCGCTGATCCACGTCATCGGCGCCGACCGTCTCGAGGCGGTTCCGTTCGGAATTCTGATGCTGGCCGGGTTGATCTGGTACTTGCTCGCCTGCGCCAATATATGGCGCGCCGCGTTGGACTCGGGCTTGAGCCTCGGCATCGTGGTCAGCGTGGCCTACCTCGTGCTGTCGATGGCCCTGGAGCAGCAATTGCTGCCGGATACTTAGAATGCACATTCATATCTTGGGTATAGGCGGCACGTTCATGGGCGGAGTGGCGGCAATCGCCAAGGCCGCCGGATACCGCGTGACCGGCGCGGATCTCAACGTGTACCCGCCGATGAGCACTCAGCTTCAGGAACTCGGCATCGACTTCATTCAAGGCTATGGTGCCGAGCAGTTGGCACTGCGGCCCGACATCGTGGTGGTGGGCAATGCCTTGAGCCGCGGCAGTCCGGTGGTCGAGGCCACGCTGGATCGCGGGATAGCGTATACCTCGGGTCCGCAGTGGCTGGCCGAGCAGGTATTGCGGGAGAAACACGTGATCGCCGTGGCGGGCACCCACGGCAAGACCACGACCACCGCCATGCTGACCTGGATACTCGAGGAAGCGGGTCTCGCGCCGGGGTTTCTGGTCGGCGGGGTGCCGAGCAATTTCGACTCCACGGCGCGCTTAGGGAAGGGGCCGTTCTTCGTCATCGAAGCCGACGAGTACGACACCGCGTTCTTCGACAAGCGCGCCAAATTCGTCCACTACCGGCCGCGCACCGCCATCCTCAATAATCTGGAATTCGATCACGCGGATATCTATCCCGACATTGCCGCCATCCGCCGCCAATTCAATCAGCTGCTGCGCACCGTGCCCGCCGCCGGCAGAATCATCGTCAATGGCGAGGATACCGAGCTCGCGACGACGTTGGCCATGGGTTGCTGGAGCCCGCGCGAGTCCTTCGCCGTCGTCAAGGCGGCAGGCGGCGCCGGCGCGGACGCCGAGTGGAGCGCCGTGATCGCGCCGGGATCGGCGGCGAGCCGCTTCGCCGTGCTATGCCGCGGAACGACGGTGGCCGAGGTGAACTGGCCGCTGCTCGGCGAGCACAATGTCATGAATGCATTGGCGGCGATCGCGGCGGCGCGGCACGTGGGTGTGCCGCCTGAGCGGGCTGCGCGGGCGCTGGGCGAATTCCGCGGCGTCAAGCGCCGCATGGAAATTCGCGGCGTCGTCGACGGGGTCACGGTGTACGACGATTTCGCCCATCACCCGACGGCCATTGCAACGACCTTGAGCGGCTTGCGCGCACGCGTCGGGGGCGCACGCATCGTCGCCGTGCTGGAGGCGCGCTCGAACACCATGAAACTCGGCGTGCATCGCGAGCAAATGGCGCCGGCACTCGCCTTGGCGGACCGGGCTTGGCTGCTGAATCCGCCGGACATCGGCTGGGATTTGCCCTCGGCCGTGGCGGCACTCGGGGCACGAGCGTCCCTTGCGGCGAGCGTCGATGAGCTGGTCAAGGGACTCGCGGACGACAGCCGCCCGGGCGATCACATCCTGGTGATGAGCAACGGCGGCTTCGGCGGGCTGCACGACAAGCTGCTCGCCGCGTTGCGGGCGCGGAAGTGATCGCGCTATTTCCGCTGAATATCGTGCTGTTCCCGGACGGTCCACTGCCGCTGCGGATATTCGAAACGCGATACGTCGATATGGTGCGCCGCTGTATGCGCGAAGCCCAAGCTTTCGGCGTGGTGCTGATACGCGAGGGCAGCGAAGTGGGTCCGGCCGAGACGTTCGATGTCGGCACCCTGGCGAAGATCGTCGATTTTCATCAGCTGTCGGACGGCTTGCTCGGCCTCTCCTGTGTCGGCCAGCAGCGCTTTCGCATTCGCAGCCGCGGCCGCCAGCCCGACGGCCTCAATCTGGCGGAAGTCGATGGCTTGACGCCTGAACCCACCGTGGCGGTGCCGGCGCGCCACACGCGGCTGGCGGAGCTATTGAAAAGCGTTCTGCCGCAGCTGGGCGAGGTCTACGAGGGATTCGACATGCGCCTGGACGACGCGGCCTGGGTCGGGCACCGTCTGGCTGAGATTTTGCCGATTCCGCTGCCGGACAAGCAAATGTGCCTGGAGCTCGATGATCCGATTCGGAGGCTGGACTTCCTCGCTCCCCTGGCATAGGGGACTGTCAGCGCAAACCGGCGAAAACGCGGGTGGCCGCCGCGACGGTGGCGTCGATGTCGGCCGCGGTGTGCGCCGCCGACATGAAACCCGCCTCGTAGGCGGAAGGCGCGAAATAGATGCCTTCGTCCAGCATGCCGTGGAAGAAGCGCTTGAAGCGCTCGACGTCGCAGGCCATCACCTTGCCGTAGCGGTCGACGATGCGCTCGTCCGTGAAGAAAAATCCGAACATGCCGCAGACATGGTTGGTCGCGAGCGCAATGCCGGCCCTCTCTGCGGAGTCCGCCAGACGCTGGATCAGGGTATCGGTCGCAGCCTGGAGGCGCTGGTGGAATCCGGGCGCCGACAGCAGATCGAGAGTGGTGAGGCCGGCGATCATCGCCACCGGATTGCCGGATAGAGTGCCCGCCTGATAGACGGGGCCCAGGGGCGCCAGGCATTCCATGATGTCGCGCCGTCCGCCGAAGGCGCCCACCGGCATGCCGCCGCCGATGATCTTGCCGAGAGTGGTGAGATCAGGACGCACGCCGTAGAGCGCCTGCGCACCGCCCAGGGCGACGCGAAAGCCGGTCATCACCTCGTCGAATATCAGCAAGGCCCCGGTGCGGCTGCATTCATCGCGCAGGGCGGCGAGAAATCCCGGTGCGGGCGGCACGCAATTCATATTGCCGGCGACGGGTTCGACGATGACGCAGGCGACTTGCCCGCCGATCTGCCGGAAGACCTCCCGTACTTGATCGGCGTCGTTGAAGTTGAGGGTGACGGTGTGATTGGCGAGCGATTTCGGGACGCCGGGCGAGGTGGGGACGCCCAGAGTCAGCGCTCCCGAGCCGGCCTTGATCAACAGCGAATCGGAGTGTCCGTGGTAGCAGCCCTCGAACTTCACGATGGTGTCGCGCCCGGTGAAGCCGCGCGCCAGGCGTATCGCGCTCATGGTCGCTTCCGTGCCCGAACTCACGAAGCGCACCAATTCCACCGAGGGCATCGTCAAGGCGACACGCCGCGCGAGTTGTGTCTCGAGCTCGGTGGGCGCGCCGAAGCACAGTCCGTCGGCCGCGACGGTCTGCACGGCCTTGATCACGTCCGGGTGCGCGTGGCCCAGAATCATCGGACCCCAGGATCCGACGTAGTCGATGAAGCGGCGGCCGTCGGCGGCCCACGCATGGGCGCCGGCGGCTTTCTTGAAGAAAATCGGCTCGCCGCCGACGCCGCGAAAAGCGCGAACCGGCGAATTGACGCCGCCGGGTATGTACTTGCAGGCTTCCTCGTATAGGCTCATGCGGTGACTCTAAGCAGCAATGGGCTCCGACGGCAAGCTGAGCCGGACTTCGAGGCCACCCTGTTGACAGTTGGCCGCCCGGGCGGACCCGCCATGCGCCTTCATGACCTGAGCGGTGATGGCGAGCCCGATGCCTTCGCCGCCAGTGTCGCGGTCGCGCGATTCGGCGACCCGGTAAAACGGCTCGAAGATACGCTCCAGATCCCTGTCGGGAACCCCCGGCCCCCGATCCCGGATCAAAATCGCGACGCCCGATTCGGCGCGCGCCACCGAGACGTCGACGGGCGCGTCCTGCGGGCTGTAGCGCACCGCGTTGCGCAGCACGTTCTCGATGGCGCTTCGCACCAGGTCGCGGTTGCCGTTGACGGCGGCGGCGGCCGCGCCGTGCAGCAGCACGCGGCAATTCTTGACGGCCCCCTCGAAGTTCGCATCGCGCACCACTTCTTCGATCACCTCGTCGAGCTCGAAAGTTTCGCGCGCGAACGGTGCGTCCGTGCCGTGCAGGCGGGCGAGCTTCAGTACCTGGGAGATCAGCGAGTCGAGCCTTTCGATCTCCCGCTCCAGGCGATCCAATTGGCGTGAGAGGTCGGCCGGGGGTTGGCGGGCCAATCCCAATGCGACGCGCATCCTGGCAAGGGGTGAACGCAGCTCATGAGAGATGTCGCGCAGCAGCTGTGTGATGGCGCCGCGATTGGCCCGCAGCTGATCGGCCATGGCGTCGAAATCCCGGGCCAGAACCGCGACTTCGTCCCTGCGCCCCTCGAGCCCCGCGCTCACGCGGAGGCCCACGCTTCCGCGCACCTCGAGATGCTCGGAGGCGAGCGCGCGTGCGGCCGCCTGGATGCGCCGGATGGGCGCGCTCAAGTGCTGCGCCAGCCACCAGCTGGTGAGGGCCGTCACCACCAGCGCAATGCAGAGAATGGTCAGCGATATTGCCGGCAGACTCAGTGCGCCGAAGATGCTGGGACGCCGCGGCATCAGCAGCACGGTGTACGCCGAGCCGTCGGCTCCGACGATCTGCGGCGCCGAGCGGCTGGGGCGGAAATTGCCGGGCGGCGGCCCGGACGGCCGCGGGTCCGGCCCTCCAGGGTCGCGATTGACGAATTCGTCGCGATTGACGTATTCCAGGCGGCGCGCGGCGCTCGAGGAGAGGCGCCGGCCCAGGATGTCCGCGCCGTCCGGACCGATGATGAATAGATCGCGGTCCGGGCTGGGATGCTTGTTCGCGCCCAGCCAAGTCTTGAGGGCTGCGAGGCCGCCGTGCGCCAGAACCTCTGATGCCTGAATGGCGGTGGACGGGCGGCGCTGCAATTCAGGAGCCTCGTACTCGCGGGCGGCGATGGTGAAGGTGATGGCGATGCTGCCGCCGACGATGAGGGCCATCGCGATCCAGAACAGCATGAAGATCCGCAGAAAAAGGCTATGCATGAGCCCAGGTGAGGGTATAGCCCGAACCCCGGACGTTCTTGATCTCGGGATTCTTGCCCGCCTCCAGATCGAGCTTGCCCCGCAAATTGCTGATGTGCGTGTCGATGCTGCGATCGTAAGCCACGAGCTTGCGGCCGAGCGCCTGCTCGGTCAGCGCTTCGCGCGAGATCACCTGCCCCGCGGAACGCATGAGCAATTCGAGCACGCGGAATTCGGCGCCGGTGAGCGGCACCGGTTT
>Ga0137394_10003515_pt1 | contig 11802 bp, 8 predicted proteins | sample czobulk116metaG_FD_108278 | JGI IMG/M metagenome (GOLD analysis project Ga0137394, IMG submission 108278) | Vadose zone soil microbial communities from Angelo Coast Range Reserve, California, USA - czobulk1.16 metaG | ecosystem: Environmental > Terrestrial > Soil > Vadose zone | place: USA... | reverse complement strand
GTCGCGCGCTCGAACTTCGGCCCGAGGTCTTCCATGACCAACTGCATCCCGATGGCGCTCAGCACTTTGAGTTCAGCGGCCTCCGCCTTGATGCCGAGCACAAGCAGAAACATGAACCCGATACTTGCCGCTGCGACAAGTGAACGTATCTTCATTGCATCCTCCTGTGAGATGGTCCAGCGCGCCCGGTCCGTATAGCGCGGAACAGCGATCCAGATGCGGAGATCCAGAGGTCTTGCGTTCCCTGCGATTAGCGGCATCAGTCCTTATTCCGTCGTCGCGTTATATAGATCCTGTATATCCCACCACCCTTCCCCGTTTCGATAACTAGGGCCCGATCAGCAGCATAACTGCCGGGGAGTCTAGCCGACCGTTACGACACGCACCAGCGCCCCGGCCAAGGGCACCGGGGCAGACAACGTTCACGAACGGCCTACGGACCTCCGTCGTGATCTGGCAACCCTTATCGCGCCCATCACAAAAACAGCGAAAGCGAAGATTAGCCCGTACAGCAGTCCATTCAAAAACATGGCGAGCACGAGAACGGAGACTGAAAAGATGATGCCGGGTTGTTGAATCGCCATCAGCATGATTGATGTAGGCCACAGCACCAGACCTATGCGGAAAACCACTTCCGACCAGAGCGTTGACGGAAGCGATCCGGCAAAGTACATCAGCGGGAATAGAAGCAGGCAAATCCCGCATCCTATGACTAGCCCCGCGACAAAGCCTTTCAATTCACCTCAGCCCGACCATCTAACGCGCACGATGACCGGTCCAAAGTGAGGTTAGGGCTCCCTATAGGCGTGACCCTTCCCCGATAAAACTGGACCGATCAGCCGCATGCTGCCCGCGAGTCTGGCTGAACGTCACTACAGGCACCAGCGCCCCGGCCGGGACTGCACCGGGGCGCTTGTGGGAACTACTTGTGGCGTGACAGGATCACGGGGTCACGCGGCCAGGGACAGGACCCCCTCGAAGTGGATGCTCAGGTCAGGGGTGGCAACAGGGGTCTTTGTGGCCCTTCGAGGCCCCCCATGGAATCAGAAAGGCGTACCCTCGGGCAGCGGCGTGTCGAACGCGAAGAGGACGCCGGCGATCAGGCGATACTGCCCCGCCAGCGTCACCAGCTCCATCAGCCCGGTCATCCCGAGCTCGCGCTGAACCGCATCTTGCAGCTCCTGCGGTATCGACTCGTACGCCAGCACGTGCTGGACCACCCGCGCCGGGCGGGCCAGGCGCGGCGGAAGCGTCGAGAGGTCACCCCGCGTCCGCACCCGCTCGATGACGTCATCGGGAAGCTTCTCGTTCCGCGCGATCCGCGCGTGGGCCACCCACTCGTAGGCTTGATCGACCGAGCGCGCGGTGATGAGGATGGCCATCTCGCGGATATCGCCGGGCAGCGTGCCGCCGAAGCGAAGGTATTCGCCGAGGTCGCCGACCTTCTCCGCCAGCGCCGGGTGGTGCATGAGCGAGGCGAACGGTCCCCCGCGCATCTGGCCGCGCTTGGCCGTGATCTTGTCGTAGATGCTCTTGGCGTCGGGCGTCAGCGACTTGAGGGGATCGGGCAGCTTGGCCATCGGCTCTCTCTCCTTGGGAGAACGGGTGTCACCGGCGGTTGCGCCACGCCTCGTGGCGGGCCGCGCGGTCGGACGTCTGGGAGAGCGCCATGAAGCGGTAGAGGTCGCCCTGCGCGGTCGCGGCCAGGCCGCCTTCGAGACCCAGGCGCAGCGATTCGCGCGCGAGCCGCACCGCGGAGACCGGCATGTCGGCGATCGCCTGCATGGTGCGGATCGCTTCGGGGATCAGCGAGTCCTGGGGCAGGACGTCGACCACCATGCCCATGCGGAGCGCCTCGTCGGCGCCGACCTTACGGCCCGTGAGCGCGATGTTGAGCGCGTTGCCCCGGCCCACGAAGCGCGCCAGCCGCAACGTCCCGCCGTACGCCGGCAGGATCCCGAGGCTCACCTGCGGCAGGCAGAACACCGCCTGCTGGCCGGCGAGGATGAAGTCGCAGCAGAGCGGAACGAGACAGCCGATGCCGACCGCGTAGCCGTTCACCGCGCTGATGATCGGCTTGGGATAGCCCTCGACCGCGTCGAACACGGGGCTGCCCCGGAGATTCGCCAGGTGCTGCTCGGGCGACTCGACGGTGTGGGTCTTGGGATTCTTGAGATCCGCGCCGGCGGAGAACGCTCGACCGACCCCGGTGAGGATGACCGCACGCACCGACCCGTCGGCCTCGGCCTCGCGCAGCCGCGCGAGCAACGCGGCGCCCATGTCGGGGCTCCAGGCATTCAACCGCTCGGGGCGGTTGAAGGAGAGGATCGCGACCGAGCCCTTTCGTTCGATGAGCACCGTGGATTCGTCCACCGTCGTCATGTCTGTCTCCTCGGAGTCTGCTTCATACGCTCGCCGAGCGTGAGCCGGAAGCCGTCGCCCTGCTTCGTGGTCTCTCGGAGATAGGCCTGGGTCTCCGCCTGCTCCGTCCGTGCGAGGGCCTGCGCGTGTGAGAGTCGGATGCGCCGGCCGCCCTCCTCGATGGCGAGCACCAGCACCTTGAGCTCGCTCCCCACGGGAAACGCCTTGCGGAGGTCGGCGCCGCGGCCCGTGGGGAGCTCGGCGATGGGGACGAGCCCGGTCTGCCCGGGACCGAGCCGGACGAAGACGCCGAAGGGCTCCAGCCGCTCCACCGTCCCGGTCAGCACCGCCCCGACCTCGACGGTCGAATCCATCTGTTGACCCGGTGCTGCGCCCTCGGGCGCCAGGGCGAGCCCGATGCGGTGCTTCTCCCGGTCGACGCTCACGATCAGGACGGTGACCTCGGCGCCGCCGGCGGCGGCCTCCCGTAAGGCTCCCTGACGGCTGCGCGGGATCTCCGTGATGTGCAGGAGCCCGTCCACGCCGGGCAAGAGCTCCACGAACACGCCGAACTCCGTGGCGCGCACCGCGCGCCCCTGGATCACCTGGCGCTCGCGCAGCCCTGCGGGCAGCGCCGCCCACGGGTCGCCCTCGAGCGCCTTGAGGCTGAGCGAGATCCGCCCCTTCTCCGCATCGACCCGCAGCACCTTGACCGTCACCGTCTCGCCCACGCTCACCCGGTCGGCCGGGCGGCTCGCGCGCGAATGCGAGAGCTCCGACAGGGGCACGAGCCCCTGCACACCGCCCAGGTCGATGAACGCGCCGAAGTCGGCCAGCGAGGCCACCGTGCCGGTCAGCACCGCGCCCGGGATGATCTTCTTGCGCGTCTCCTCGGCGGCTCCGGCCGCCCGCTCCTCGAGCAGCCGGCGGCGGGAGAGGACGAGATTCCGTCCGTTGTCGCTGTAGGTCACGACCCGGAACTCGAGAACGCGGCCGACGTACTCTTCCGGGGTCTCGACGCGCCGCAGGTCCATCTGCGAGAACGGGCAGAAGGCCCGCAGGCCGCCGACCGTCACCTCGTAGCCGCCCTTGATCACGGCCGCGACCTTGCCTTCGACCGGAATGCCGGTCTGCGCCGCCACGGCCAGCGCCTGCCGCGCCTGCGCCCCTTGCCGGACCTTGTGCGAGAGACGCACCTCGTCCCCGGTCGAGACCACGGTCGCCTCGACCTCGTCGCCGACGGCGACGCGCAGCCGGCCTTCGTCGTCGGTCAGCTCGGCGCGCTCGATCCAGGCCTCGCCCTTGCCGCCGACGTCGACGAAGATGCTCTCGGCCGCGATCTGGATGACGCGCCCCTTCACGATCTGACCGACTTCCAGCACGGGCCGGGCGGCCTCCCGGGCGAACAGCGTGGCGAAATCTTCGGCGTCACTCATGCTCACCACCCTAGGCGGCCGCTCTCAGGAGGTCAAGGCGCAACGCCTGGCCTTCAATGCCCGTCGCCCCTGAGGCTCTCGTCCACGACCGCCAGGAACCTTGGGACGTCCAGGGGCTTCGTCAGGTACGCGCGCACGCCCGCGTCGAGCAGACGCCGCATCGTCGCCGGGATCGCGTCGGCGCTGAGCACGATGACGGGAATGTCGTGCGTGCGCGGATCGTCATGGAGAAGCCGGAACACCTCGTCGCCGGACATGTCCGGCAGGTGACGGTCGAGCAGGATCAGGTCCGGTCGATGGTCGCGGGCGAGATCGAGTCCTACCCGGCCCTGCATCGCCGACAGCACGGTCGTGCCGGGCCGCCGCGCCAGGACGCTCTCGACGAGACGCAGGTTCGACAGGTTGTCCTCGATGTAGAGGATTTTTCGCGGCGTCCTCTGTGTGTCGCTCTCCGGCGGCGCGCTCTCGGCCGGCGCGACGTCATCCGGCGCGACCGGACCGACCGCGATCGCCAGCTCGACGGAGAACGTCGTGCCCGTCCCCGGACGGCTCCGCACTCCCAGCGTGCCGCCCATCGCCTCGACGAGCGACTTCGAGAGCGCGAGCCCCAGCCCCGTTCCCTCGACGGCGCTGGCTTCCGCGCCGAGGCGGTCGAAGGGAGTGAACAGCCGCGCCAGCTTGTCGGCCGCGATCCCCTCGCCCGTGTCGGTCACTCGGATCTGCAGGCGATCGGCGGCGAGCGTCTCGCACGCGACCGTCACCGTGCCGCTCGGGCGGTTGTACTTGATGCCGTTCGAGAGGAGATTCAGGAGCACCTGCTGCAGGCGCTGTCGATCGGCCAGGACGTGCAGCTCCTCGTCGATCGCGTCGGACCGCACCGACACGCCGGACTCGGCCGCCGACGGCCGGACCAGCTCGATCGCCTGGCGGACCGTTTCATGGACCGGAACGGGCTCGACCGACAGCTGGAGCCGGCCGGCTTCGATCCGGCTGATGTCGAGCACCTCGTTGATCAACCCGAGCAGGTGGCGGCCGGCTCGGAGAATCTGCTCGACGCTCTCCTGCTGCTCGGCCGACGCCGTGTCCAGCTCGAGCAGCTGGGCGAAGCCCAGGATCGCGTTCAGGGGCGTCCGGAGCTCGTGGCTCATCCGCGACAGGAACTCGCTCTTGGCCTGGTTGGCCCGATCGGCCTCGGCCGTGGCCGCGCTGAGCTCGCGCGTGCGCTCGTCCACCCGCAGCTCGAGCTCCGCCGCCTGACGCTTGACGCGCTCGAGGAGTCGAGCCTGCGCGATCGCGATCGCCAGCTGCGCCGCCACCTCCTGCGCGATGCTCACCTGCTCGGCCGGGAACGGCCCGGGGGCGCCACCGAAGCTCAGGGCGCCGATGAGCTCACCCCCGGCGATCATCGGCACCACCATGTACACGTGAACCCCCGAGGCGAGCAGGGCCTCGGCCTCGGGGCTCGACGGCAGCGCGTCGACGTCGATCACCTGCATCTCGCCGCGCTTCAACGCCTCCACGTCACCCATCAGCTGCAGCGAGTAGCGAACGCCGGGGCCGACACGGATCCGGTGTCGGCCGGCCGCCGCGAGCCACTCGACCTCGCCGGCCTCCAGGTCGAACAGGTTCACGATGGCGCGGGGGACCCCGAGCAGATCTCGTAACGGTCGCAGCGCGGCTGCCGCGATCGCGTCCGGCGCCTGCTCGGCGATCAGCCCACGATCGATCTCGTGCAGGATGTTCAGGCGCTCGGCCTGCTTGGCCAGCGCCTCCTGGGTCTGGGCGTTGTTGATGGCGACGGCGGCCTGGTCGGCGAAGGTCTGCAGGAGCGAGACCTCCGCCTCGGTGAAGGCTCGCGGCGTCGGACTCCCCACCGACAGCACGCCGATCACCTTGCCCGCCGCCCGCAGCGGCACCGCGAGGCCCGCGATGATCCCGACCGCGGCGTTCCGCTCGCGGATCTCCGGGTTCAGCGCGAAACGGGCGTCGGTCCGAATGTCCTCGGTCCACATCGGACCGCCCTCGACGGCCGCGCGCCCGACGAGACCGACGCCGGCAGGCACGACGTCTGGGTCGCCCACGTACTCCTTGGCCCGGCCTCCGAGCGCGATCGCCCCGAGCGTCCCGTCCGGCCGGAGGAGACGGATGGCCGAGCTGTGGACGCCCAGCAGCCCGAGCACGCTCTCCGCGATCCGCTCGCCGACGGTCGTCAGGTCGAGGGTCTCGTTGACGAGACGGGCGATGCGCGCCACCGCGTGCGCGTCCTGGAGCTGGCGCTCGAGCTCGGCGACCGCCTCGCGGAGCCGCGCGACTTCGCCCTCGGGAGTGCGCGCCGAGGTCAGCGCAGCGCTCCCGCGAAGAATGCCAGCACGTCCTGCGCCCACACGTGCATCCCCTTCGCCGCGACCGCGGGCGCGAAGAGGACCAACGACGCAAGGGCCCATGCGCGAATGACGATCACGCTTCGTTCAGAGTATCGCATTCACGCCCGCCGCCACAGCCGTCCGAGCTCCTGGCTGAGGAGCTGGAAGGCGTTCGTCGACGTCCAGTAGAGGACCATGCCGGCGGGGAACGTGTAGAAAAGCAGGAAGAACAGGAGCGTGATGGTCATCAAGTTTCTGCGCTGCCGGCGAACGAGGGGCGGGGTGAGGACGGACGAGCGGAACCGGAGCAAGGTCGCCAGCGACACACCGCTCATCAGGAACGGCAGCAGGTTCAGGTCGCACCCCAAGAAGGGCACGCACGCGGGCAGCCGCAGCAGCCCGTCCGGCCGCGACAGATCGTGGATCCAGAGAAACGACACGCGATAGAGATCGAAGTCCTCCGCCAGCATGTCGAACACGGCGACGAACACCGGAAGCTGGATCAGGAATCCCAGCAGGCTGCGCAGCGTGTACAGCGGGTGGACACCCTGCTCGCGGTACAGGGCGAGGGTGCGCCGGGCGCGCTCCTCACCGCGGTAGGCCGCCTTGATGGCGTCGATGCCGGGCTGGAGCCGCGCCTGCGTGGCGTTGACCTGTTCCTGCAGTCGCTCGGCCACGGCCGTCAGCGGCAGGAGGAAAATCTTGACCGACACCGCGAGGGCGACGATCGCGGCGCCGGGATGGCCGATGATCTCGGTGAGCCCTCGCAGGAGGAACAGGAGCGCCACGCTCAGCGCGCGCAGCCAAAACCAGAGCCCGGAGAAGAGCAGCTGCTCGAGCTGCGGGTCGGCGCGGGTCAAGGCGCGGCTCTCGAGCGGGCCGGCATAGAACGTGTGGCGCCACGAGAGCCGATCGCGCCCGTCCGCCAAACCCAGGGCGAGGCGCGCGCCGGGCCGCGGCTCGAGGATGTCGGCGCTGTCCGAGCGCAACAACATGGCCCAGAATCGGCCGCGAAATCCCACCCAGTCGCCCGCGCGGAGCGGTACTGGGTCTGGGCCGAGGTCGCCGACGCGCACGACACCGCCGCCGACGACCACTCGGCTCACCCGCTCGAGCATCGCGGCGAAGCCGGCCGCCGGTGCCGGGAACAGGCCACGGCCCGCCTCCAGCTCGAGCTCGAGACGCCGGCCCGACATGAACGCGGCGGCGTTGGGTCCGAGCAGTCGCGCCGTCATCACGACCTCGTAGCCCGCTCGCGAGACCTCGAACGACTTCACGAAGCGGACGCCGTCGACCGGCAGGTCGGCCTGGAACGTCACGATCCGGGCGTGCGCGTCCTCGCTGAGATCGGCGGTGAAGCGCAGGCGCTGGAGATCCACGGCTGGGCCCGGGCCACGCAGGATCAGCCGCACCGGCGGCGGATCAGCGTCGCCGACGAAGCGAACCGACGTTCCCGACGCCGTGTCGGCCTGTGCGCAGGACGGATGGCAGGCCCGCCACCTCACCGGGTCGGCGCCGGCGCGCGAGAACGCGAGGTCGAGGCGATCGGTCGTCACGCGGACGCTCGCCTCGTCGGCGGAGACAGGAAGAGCGGTCGCGCACACGAGCAGGAGCAGTCCCGGAAGCCCCGTCCTCAGCGGTAGAACCGGCTCATCTCCTGCATCGCGGCCCGCAGGCCGTCGCGGGGAAGCGTCGGGTTTCGGACGAGTCGATAGTCGCGGTCGCGGATCTCGTAGCCGGCCGGAAAGACGACGGTCACCCGCTCGGGCTCGATCACGGCGAACTCGCGGTAGCTGGTGGCGACGAGCCAGTCCCACTGTGCGTCGGAGAAAAGGCTGTGGCCGCTCGCGTAGTCGGATGGCGGATTCGTACAGCCGAACAGCTCGGTAAGCAGGGTCGGCGCCAGGTCGTTGTGGGAAGTCCGGCGCGCGACGCGCGCCGGCGGCCGCCCGGGCCAGCGCAGCACGAGCGGCGTGTGCATCTGGTAGTCGCTGTAGGCCGTGCCGTGTCCCTTGAAGCCCAGCCCCCGCTCGCCGAATTCCATGCCGTGATCGGAGGTGACGATGACCACGGTGCGGTCGAGCAGCTTGCGGCGCTCCAGATCGTCGACGACGCGCCCGAACAGAGAGTCGACGTAGTGCACGGCGGTGAGGTAGCGGGCGTGTCGGGGGCGTAACTGGGTCGACGCCCCGGGGGGAACGGGAATCGCCGGACGATAGTCGTCGGGCGGCTCGACCGCCACCGCGGCGTTGTAGTACAGGAACCCGAAAAGGGGACGAGACGGCTCGCGCCGGTCGAGCCACGCGTACCACTCATCGGTCAGTGTCCGGTCCCTCCCGCTCGACCCGGGGGAAGTCGGGGACGTCTCGAGGCGCAGGTTTGGCACGCGGGCGAATGCCGTCCGATCGAGCTCGACGAGGCGGTAGATCGGTGAGCTCGCGAACAAGCCGAGCTGGTAGCCGTGCTGGCGAAACATGTCCATCATCACCGGCGGCCGCGCGCGGTTGGCGAAGGCGTCGAAATATGTCGCGGGGACGCCATAGAACAGGGAAAACATTCCGGCCCGCGACGAGTTGCCGCCGCTGTAGTGCCCGTCGAACTGGATCGCCCCGCGCGCGAACTCGGCGAGCCGCGGCGCGACCTCAGGGGTCAGAGCGTCGGCACGCATGGCGTCGATCACGACGAGCAGGACGTTGAGCAGCGGCGCGCGGGGCTCGCACCGCAGGGGCGCCAGCGGATAGTTCAGCTCACCGCCGGGCGACTGGCTGAGGATGGTGACGAGGCCCTGCTCGCGCGCCCGGGCCCGATCCACGAGACCCAATCTCGCCAGGAGCCCGGGGTTCCTGAGCGGGTAGTACAGCGGCAAATATCGGGTGAACGCGGTTACCGGCACGTAGTAGTTCGCGTGCGCCCACGCGTGGATGAGATGGCTCGCCAGGAAGCAGCTTCCGAGGCCGAGCGCCAGGTACCGTCCGATCGGCCGCGCCGGTCGGCGCGCGGTGCGCTTCCAGACCCAGCCCGCCAGCATCCCCTCGATGGCCGCGCCGACGAGGAAGTAGAGCGCGAGAAACGCGAAGGTCTGCGGCTCCAGCAAGCTGAACGTCAGAACGTTGAGGTGGTATCGGTTCTCGGCGAAGAGCAGGCTGTCGAGCAGTACGAAGCTGACACCGGCGCCGGCCAGCACGACACCAAGAGGCAGGATCACCCGTGGCCGCGGGACCAGCAATATCACGGGGGCCAGCAGCACGAGAAGCGGGACGTAGGCGAGCGCCGACAGGTGGCCCACGTAGGCGAGGACGGCGAAGAGCCAGCCGACCGCGGGCGCGACGGCGGAGTAGTGCCAGAGATAGCGCAGGCCGACGATCGCCAGGAGCGCCGCATTGGCGACGCCGAACCAGCTCGCCCAGCGGAGCAGCCGCCTTCGAGGGCTCACGTCGACCGGCCGCGCTCGTCGGCGATGCGGGCGATCTCTCGCGCCCCCACCTCGATGCTCCGGCCGACGTTGAAGACCCACTCTTCGCGCAACGCCGCGGTGCGCTTGCGGAACTCCGGCGCGCCGCGCAGCAGCTCCGCCACGTGCCGCGGCGCGTCCGCCACGCGGTCGAGCGGCAGCACAGCCCCGAGCTCACGGCGGATGCGCATCTCCATCGGCTCCAGGCCGAGCTCCGCGTACTTCGGATTCCGCACCCGGGGTGGGACATCGACGAAGAGCACCGGCTTGCCGAGTCCCAGGGCGTACTCGATCGCCATGGCGGACCAGTCGCAGATCAAGAGGTCCGACTCCAGCAGCGAGGCGCTCTCCTCCATGCGGTCGACATGACGGAAGCGCGGATCTCGCCCGAACCGGGCGATGAGGCTCTCGATCAGCCGCGGCGCGAGGCGGGCCGTCTGGTAGTGCGGCCGCAAGATCACGCGCATGCCGGCGTCCAGCAAGCCGGCGATCAGCGGCTCACCGCAGACGTGCAGGATCGAGTGCTCGCCCCACGTCGGCGCCAGCAGCGCCGTGGTCGTGCCCGTCGGCTCCCGCGGATGGGCGGCCCCCGCCTCGATGAGACGCTCGAGTCGGGGATAGCCCTGGGCGAAGAGGTGCTTGGCCGGCAGACCCTTCAGCTCCTCGCGCCGGCGGATCTCCGCGACGTGGTGGGGTCCCACGCAGAAGAGGCTGTCGTAGTGATCGTACGAGTTCTCGTGGTCGACCATGTGCGTGCTGCCCATGCTGTGGAAGATATAGACGTAGCGCACGGGGTGGATCGACCGCTTGAGCTGGAAGTTCTGCAGGTCCAGCATCGTCAGCACCATCACGTCGGCCTTCATCATCTGAAAGAACCAGGTCAGGACGGCGCCCGAGCGGATGCGGAAGGCGTGCAGCCCGTGGCGCGGGACGGACGGCAGGGGGACGGCTGCCTCGGACGTCACGTGGCAGACGGTCCGCGAGAGCCGCTCGATCAGGAAGTCGATGAGCGGCTGGAGGTGGTGCCAGTCCTGGTGGCTCTCGGAGTAGAAGACGATGTTGCGATCGCGCGGCGGAAGCTTCTGGAAGCGCCGGTAGCTCTTCCAGCCCTGCCACATCTTCATGGGCTGTCGCGACGCCCGAGCCGTCGCCCCCGTCGCGCTACTTGTCCGCTGCGGGTCTCTTGCCGCGGAAGAAGCCGACGAGCCGGTACCAGAACATCTTCACCGCGAGCGCCACCGCCGCCGCCACGCCGATCACGGCCGAGATGAGCATGCTCCCGGTTCCGGGATCGAGGTAGGCGTACGCGGGAGACGCGATCGACAGACAGGCCAGGAGGACGAGCACGATCCGAAGCCCTCGACTCATCGTTGCGTTCCTTTCGCGCACCTTCCGACGTCGACTCAGACCCTGAACGTGTATGTCCGGGTGGGATCGCGCTCGATGTCGGGCGGGAAGCTCCTGCGCTTATCGGCATAGTATTGGACGCGGTGATCCCCGGCCGACCGGCGGTTGTAGGTGATGTAGAGCACCCGCCGCCGCTCGGCGGTGAGATTCGCGCCCGAGGCGTGCGGCGTGTAGGAATCGAAGAACACCGCGTCGCCGGCCCGCGTCGGCACCGGCCGGGCCCCCAGGCGCCGCATGTCGTCGTCGGTGAGCGGCTTCCATTCTTCCCCGAGAAGCCCGCGCGTGTGGTGTCCGGCGCAGAGCTCCAGGCAACCGTTCTCGGCGGTGGTGGAGTCGATGCTGACCATCGCGGTGATGAACAGATCGGCGTAGGTGCTCCAGCCCGCCTGCTGGTCTTGATGCGGCTTGAACCCGTCGCCGCCGGGCAGCTTGAAATTGATCTTGTCCTTGAAGAGCACGGCGGGCTCGCCGAAGAGCCGGGAGACCGAGCCGCGGAGCTTGTCGCCGTCGCACAGCGCGGCGAAGCCGGCATGGAACGGACAGAAGTTCTCGATCCGCTGCAGCACGCGCTCGCCCGAGCGCAGCAAGCTCGGCTCGAAGTACTTCATGCATCGCCCGGGCACCTCGGGCTGGCCCTCGAGCTCGTCGGTCCATGCCGAGATCCGCCCGACCTCCGCCTGATCGAACAGGCCTGGCACCACCACGAAGCCGTCACGCCGGATCGCTTCGACGTGCGACGCCGCCTGGGGATCGGCCGCCAGCGCCGTCTGGGACCGCCGGGTCG
>Ga0137394_10003514_pt1 | contig 11803 bp, 9 predicted proteins | sample czobulk116metaG_FD_108278 | JGI IMG/M metagenome (GOLD analysis project Ga0137394, IMG submission 108278) | Vadose zone soil microbial communities from Angelo Coast Range Reserve, California, USA - czobulk1.16 metaG | ecosystem: Environmental > Terrestrial > Soil > Vadose zone | place: USA... | reverse complement strand
GAGACGCGGACACGCGGGGACGACATCTCCGTGTCACCGCGTCCGCGTGTCTCCGCGTCCTTTCTCTTCATCCTTCATCCTTCATCCTTTGCGCCGGATAACCGGTCACCTCAATATCTCTACCTCTCTGTGTGATCTCAACATTCTCGAGCTGGAGCGCCTCGGCCAAAGTCTCAGCACCCTGGCCACCGATTGCATTGGGCGCTTCACGACCTCCAATAATTATCGGCGCGAGGAAAAACGAGACCTTGTTGACTAGACCTGTATCGAGAAACTTGCCCGCCACGCTCGCGCCACCTTCAACCAGGACGCTCTGTAGTGATCGGCTTCCGAGTTCTTCCAAAAGCGCTAACAGGTCTCGTCCCTTCGCCGAGTCACGAACGACCTCCACTCCGCCCGACTCCAGTTCAGTGCTTTGCAACGCTGCTTCGGAATTGCCGGCAAAGATCACAACAGGCGCTTCCTTCGCTGATCCGACAAGACGAGATTCCGGAGAAAGCTTCAGCGCCTCATCAAGCACAACGCGAACCAGCGGTCTTCTTCGTTTCTTTCCGGAGCGATCAGTTAGCAAAGGATCGTCAGTCTGCGCCGTGCCCGCTCCAATCAGAATCGCATCGTATGCGTGTCGCAGTTCATGAACGCGCCTTCTCGACTCGGCCCCGGTAATCCAGCGCGAATCACCCGTGCGGGTTGCGATTTTTCCATCAAGCGAAGCCGCCAGTTTCAGATGAACAAAGGGTCGCCCGGTGCGCATGAAATGGAAATATTTTTCATTTTGCTGCTCTGCCTCGCGAGAGAGCAAACCTACGGAGACTTCCAGACCGGCGGATCGCAGATGTTCAAGACCTTTTCCCGATACCTTTGGATTCGGATCTTCGCCTGGGACCACCACGCGCTTAATGCCCATCCTGATCAACGCATCAGTGCACGGTGGGGTGCGGCCGTGATGCGCATGCGGCTCGAGCGAGACATAAGCAGTTGCCCGCTCGGCGCGCGCTCCAGCTTGTTCAAGCGCATAAGTCTCAGCGTGCTTTACGTTCTCGTAAACGTAAAACCCTTCGCCGACAACCTCTCCATCTGGACCAGCGATTACGCAGCCGACCAAAGGACCCGGGCTCACTTGCCCAACTCCCTCGGCAGCCAACATCAAAGCTCGAGCCATCAGACGGCGATCCGTCTCGGTCCAATCGCTGACACCACCCTGAACTGTTGCTTTTGTCTGTGGCACAAAATTAGTAGAACCCGCTTTTAAAACTAAGTCTTACTCAAACAAACCATTCACGTACAGTTCCGGATCGAAGACCATAAGATCGTCAACTTTCTCTCCAATTCCAACGTAGCGTATGGGCAGACTTAGTTCATTGGCGATAGCGACCGCGATTCCACCTTTCGCCGTTCCATCAAGCTTGGTCAAGACGATGCCGGTCACGCCGGCGACCTTAAGAAACTGCCGCGCCTGTTCCAGACCGTTCTGTCCCGTAACCGCGTCTACCACCAGGAGGGTTTCGTGCGGGGCACCTTCAACCTCCCGCGCCGCCACCCGTTTCATTTTTTCCAGTTCAGCCATTAAGTTTGATTTGTTATGCAGCCGACCCGCCGTATCTACGATTAAAACATCGGAACCGCGCGCCTTCGACGCCTTTAGAGAGTCGAAAAGCACAGCCGCCGGGTCGGTTCCCTGCTTCTGCTGGATCAGGGGAACGCCGGTGCGCTCCGCCCAAATCGCAAGCTGGTCAGAAGCAGCCGCTCGAAATGTATCGGCTGCGCAAATGAGCACGTCATTACCTTCCGCCTTGATTCGCTGGGCCAGTTTGCCAATGGTGGTCGTTTTGCCCACGCCGTTTACGCCGACGATCATCATCACATAGGGCGAAACGTTTGCAGCGATGCTCGTCTCAGACGCGACGCCTTCTTTTTCCGACTGCCGCAGGATTCTCAGCAGTTCATCTTTTATCGCCTGCTTCAGCGCGTCCAGATCATTAATCTGTTTGCGCGCCACACCGCGGCGTACCGTCTCCAAAATATGCTGGGTAGTGGCGACGCCGATGTCAGCGGCAATCAATGCTTCCTCGAGCTCGTCCAGCAAGTTCTCATCGATTTGCTTGAGACCTTGAAAAACGGTGTCGAGTCTTTCGGAAAGTGACTCGCGCGTGGCCGACACTGCTCGGCGAAAACGGGCCGAGAATTCCTGCTCGAGCGCAGCTTCCTGAGCCTGGAGCTCTTCGATCGAAAGATTCAGGCCGAGCACTGATGTTTGGAAAGAAGGGCGGGCCGCTACAGAGGCCACCGGCTTTGGTGCCGATATCTCGGCTCTTGCCTTTTCAGTTTCCCGCGCAGGAGGTTGCGGGCGCCTCTCAGTGGTTACAGTCTTTTGGGTTACCAGCTCGCTCGGGAGCGGGGTTGGCCCGCCTCCCGTAGCCACGGGCTCAGGCGGCGTTCCCGCTGCTCCCGAGGGAAAGGACGATGCCGGTCGCTCTTCGGGAACATTCTTAGCCGACTCCTCCTCAGCGTTTCGCTCAACTGCTATAGGAGGCGCCTTTTCAGCTTTGTCACGCGGCGCGTTTGCCGCCGGAGGTTCGTTGAGTTTGAGCGATACAAACTGATCGCTACTTTTACGTTTCCAGAAAAGCCCCATAGGATTGATCCATCAAGTATTAGTGCTGTTAGTCGAAATGATGATTATATGCGCAACAGCCGCGTCCCAACAAAAAGGACGCGGCTGCGACTGCGGTAGTTTGTGCTATTCGAAACTCTGTTAGGCGGGATTATACAGCTCCAACGGTCTCAGAATCGGTTGTGGTTTGAAACGACCGCACTGCCATTCGGGATTCGGGCGCGGCGCGTTTCTTGAGTTTAACCGACCCGGGGCGGATCTGGCCTTCTTCGCAAGCTTGCACGAAAGCCAATATCACGCTCGCGTCGTAACGCGTTCCCTCGAAGCTTTGTATGCGCTTGACGGCGTCTTCAAACTTCATCGCCTGTTGGTAAGGGCGGTCCGTAGTCATGGCATCGAAGGTGTCCGCCACGGCAACAATCTTCCCCATCAACGGGATTTCATCGCCTTTCAAACCTTGCGGGTAGCCCTGGCCATTCACCATCTCGTGATGCATATACATTCCGGGCAGAAAATCTTTCATTGCCGCTATCTGCGACATAATCTTGTAACCCTTCTGGGGGTGCGTCTTCATTATCGTATATTCATCGTCGGTGAGCGCCGCGGGTTTCTTCAGGATACTATCGTCGATCGAAATCTTGCCAACGTCATGAAGCAATGCGCTGATTCTGATCTTTTCGCATTCATCGTCGGAAATTCCCATGCGCTGCGCTATGGCCACCGATATTCTCGACACTCGCTCTGAATGTCCCCGGGTGTACGGATCCTTGCCATCTATCGCCGCTGCCAGGCTCTTTACAGTTCCGAGAAACAATTCTCGATTTTCATCAGCCGATCGCTGCAGGTCTTTGATGTAATGCTCAACCTGATCAGTCATCAGGTTAAACGAGTCGCCCAGGTGGCCCAACTCGGTTCTGCTACGAACTTTGATGCGCTGTGAAAAATCGCCTGACGCAATCCGGTGGGCTCCCAGAGCCAGCTCTTGCACGGGCTGAGTAAGTTTCTTCGCAAAGAAGAAGCCGATTACGATCGTCAGCATTCCCGCGACAAAACTTATCATGATGGTTTGTCGCCGCATGTCACTAACCGAACTAAGCGCCGCGGAAGCATCCTGAATAGCAATAACTCCCAGCCGGGAGTTCTTATCCAATTCAGCGGTGGCGTATGAACCGAGCATCTCCACGGATCGGCCGTCGCGGACCAAAGTAAATGGCTCAAGGGCTGACTGGACCTTTGCGCCTGATTCTTGCCAATCTTGTACCACCTTCAGATCGGTCATCGGCTTCTCCGAAAACGCCACACTCGCCTCGGGGTGTGCCACGGCACGACCGTTTTGGTCCACTACAAACACAACCGGAAGACCGGCGTCCAATAACTCGCGCTCGCTCTTCGACGTAGCCTGGTGAACCGCTTTAAAAACTTCCTGAAACGAAACTATCGCAACCACGGCAGCCACTACCTCGCCGCCACTTTCACCACCCATGACAGGGGCAGCGACCGTTAATGCCATTTCCTGTCCTGACCGAATAATCTGTGGGCGGCTAACAACGATTCCGCGACCGCTCATTTTCGCCAGGACCTCGCTAACCCTCTGATCAACTTCGTCGCGCTGTATTACATCCAGTTGGAATGCCCGATGCATTTCACCACTTACCGGCCAGATTGCCAGTGCGATTAGATTGGGATCCTCTTCCAGCGTTTTCTGCAGCCGGGTATCGTAACCGGCATCGTTCAGACTCCTGATTCCGCCGGCGATCTCAAAAGCCCGGGCGAGTCCGGTAACAACATCGCGATAACGCTGTCCGTAAAGTTCGATTTGCCTGGCTTTGTCCTGAACCAGCTGAGCCTGATATCGACCCTCGACTGACCGCAACTCCTCCGCAGTCCGTCCGGAAAGCAGAGTGCCGGCGAAGGCAAGCGGTAGCAGGCCGACTAGCAGCAAGACGCCGAGAACTATATATAGAAGGCGAATTCGCCCCACCTTTTTCAGCATTTGTTGGGGATTTAGTTCAGGAAAATGAGACTTTCCTCTTGGAAGGTCGTGATTTAGCAGTTAGCAGCCGGGATGGCCGCTCCTCATTATGTGGATTAAACTTAGGTGTGTCAACGCGTTTGTTAAACTTCGTTGACCTGCGTCGGGGATAAGCCCTGTTTTGTGAAACCAAAACCAGCGAGCTCGCCCGAAAGGGGGTGTATGTTCGCTTTTTGATAGACTTAACTGGCATGGATCACGTCTAAAGCTCTGAGGCGCCACACCTTCAGTTAGGGGCTGGCGTCAGGAATCCGAGCGCAAACGAACGGCGTGCTGGATTGGATAGGATGGGAACGGCTACGAGCGACGAGCAGATCGTAGAACGTGCGTTGACGGGCGACGCGGAAGCTTTCGGCGAGATAGTACTGCGCTGGGAGCGACGAATCTTCGCGCTTTCATTTGGCATGCTGGGGCGCGAGGAGGACGCGAGAGACGCTACCCAGGAAACCTTCCTGGCCGCGTTTCGGAACCTGCGCGCCTTCCGTGGGGACGCCAAAGTCTCCTCGTGGTTACACCGGATAGCCGTGAATCAATGCATTACCCGCCAACGGAGGGCGAAGGTAAGAAATGAAAGCGCACTCGAAACAGAAGAGGAAAAGGATGCGTCCAACTTTTCTTCTCCGGCTGGATACTCGCCGGAGAACGTTGTCGAGGGCAGACAAAGAACTGCCGCAGTCAGGCTGGCGGTGAATAGTTTGCCGGCTGACTTACGTCAGGTTGTTGTTATGAAAGAGTTTGAGGAGCTTACCTTCAAAGAGATTGCGGAGGCTCTCGACGTCCCGCTGAGTACGGTAAAGAGCCGTCTGTACACAGCGCTAAAACAATTGCAGATGCGACTACAGAAGTTTGGCGGATAAGCTTGATAGCAGGGAGTGAGGAAAATGAAAGAAGAAGTGCTTGCCCCAGGTTGTGAACGAGAGAACGATCTGATTGCCTTTCTCTACGGCGAACTGGATCCTGGCGAAAGAACGGCTTTTCGTGGCCACATGCAGGATTGTCGGTCATGTAGCTTAGAATTTGCGCAATTCAGCAACATTCGTGAATCGGTTGTCGCCTGGCGGAATGAAGCTCTGGTGGGCGTCACCTCGCCTGCGATTCAGGCTTCGCCGGTTGTGAGAGCGGATAGGTCCAGGCCAACAGCTTTAACGGCTCTGCGAGAGTTTTTCAACCTTTCGCCATTATGGATGAAGGGCGCGGTCGTTTTCGCCTCGCTTCTATTCTGCTTATTCGCAGTCCTGGCTGCTGCTCGTTTGCGAGAAACATCGCCCGCGCCAGTGGCCAACGATCCCAATGTTAAGACGTATTCGAAGCAGCAACTCGATGAGGTTGTCGCCAGGCGCGTTCAGGACGAGCTTCAGCGGATCAAGAATTCTTCTGCGCCGGAGGCACCGCCCACAATTGTGGTGAAGGGTCCGGCTGATCGAGTTTCCAGTGAAAGGCCGGCGAACCGGATCAACCAGGTCGCCTCTACAGGTTCCTATATGAAAGCGCGACGCCCTCTTTCAAGAGTTGAGCGCCAACAGTTGGCAGCTGACTTGAGGTTGATCGCGGGTCCAACCGAAGGTGACCTTGATTTGCTGGACGACCGAATTAATCAATAGTCGCAAAGTCGCGCTGGAGAGTTTGAGAGGAACGAATTCTGAATGAGGTTTTTATGAAGCACACCGGACAAATCTTAGCGTTACTTGCCGTGCTCGTTTTCTTTGTCGCAGCGCCTTCTATTTGTGGCCAAACAGATCAGCAACAGCCGGCGTCGCCAGCTCCTCAGCAGCCGCCCTTTGGCGGCGATCCGATTCGCGAGCTAAATCTAACCCCCCAACAACGCGAACAAATACGCACGATACGGCAAGAAAACCAGACAGAACGGGCGGCGATCAATCAACGCGTTCGCGAGACTAATCGGGCTCTCGAAGCAGTGCTGGACTCTGACAATCCCGATGAGGCTGTAGTAGAGCAACGCATGCGTGAGGTCACAGCCGCGCAGGCTGCAGCAATGCGAATGAGAATTCTCACTGAAGTCAGAATCCGGCGCGTGTTGACTTCGGAGCAGAGAAACCTGTTGCGAGCCTTGCGCCAGCAAGCCAACCAATTGAGACGTGAACGACCGCTTAATAATTCTGATGAGAGACTAAGGCGTCGCCAGGAGCAACGTAGTTTGGAAAATCAGCGTAATGGCATCGCGCCACTCTTCCCTCGACGCGATGCCCAACGCAGGGCACGACCAATAGATCAGTAACGCCGCTCGCTAAGGTCAACAACCTCTTTCCGATTCACTCCTTGATGGGCTCGTGCCCCGGCATCACTACCGGTGTAATCATCTCCTGATTCTTCAAGCTTGACGCATTGTGCAAATTTTGCGCATGATAAGCCGCTCTTTCAGACGCAGCCATAATCTTGTTTAGCGCCTAAAGCCCTGCGGGAACTGGCTGCAGATTGCAGTTCTTGGGTCGTCTGCAGCGACCGCCCGCAAAGTCCTGGGAGAAATAGGACCTCAGGACAGCTGGATCCTAATTAGCCCCTAAATGAACATCGTTACGCGCTCAATCTTCGAGCTGCAAGAAACCACCTTGATGGCCGCGCGCGCATTTCGCGGTCTGATAAAAGGTCCGCGCTACCTCTCCGAAACAATTGCGCAGATGGACGCAATCGGAGTAGGTTCGCTAACCATCATTATGTTGACCGGATTCTTCACCGGCGGCGTGCTCACAATCCAGACTTTTCCAACGCTGGCCTTCTGGGGTCAGCAGAGCCAAACCGGCCGTCTCGTGGCAGTTTCGCTGGTTCGGGAATTGGGACCCGTCCTCACGGCGCTGATGGTAGCGGGTCGAGTTGGTTCTGCCATTGCGGCGGAGCTTGGGTCGATGACTGTTTCCCAGCAGATCGATGCGATGCGGGCGCTGGGCACGGATCCTGTCCGGAAACTAGTAGCGCCTCGAATGCTGGCGCTGCTTATCGCGCTTCCGCTACTCACTGTGGTGGCCGACTGCGTAGGCATTGGAGGCGGGGCGTTTGCAGCGACTAGTCTGTACGGACTTTCATTCAATGAATTCTTAACTTCTGTCCGTGAGGGAATTACCACGGATGATATTATAGGCGGCGTAATCAAACCGACCTGCTTTGCTCTAATAATCGGAGCGGTTGCGTGTTATAAAGGCCTGAACACTGAAGGCGGTACGGTGGGCGTGGGGAGATCCACCACGCGAGCTGTGGTGACCGCGTCGATTGTGGTCATCATTTCCGACTTCTTCCTTGCCAGAGCGTTGCAATACATCCTGGGAATGCAGGCAAATTAGCGTTTATTGATTGGCCATGTCGATTTCACCCACGCAATCAAATCTGTATCCACCCGCAGGCCAAGTTAGCCAAAATGCCGCTGACTCGACTTTCGCTGAAGTCGACAACCAGGAACGGATTGTTCCGGCCATTGAGTTTCAGGACGTAGTGCTGTTCTTTGACGACCGTACTATCTTGAACAAACTTAGCTTTAAGGTAATGAAGGGTGAGACAAAGATTATCCTGGGAGGTTCTGGAGGCGGTAAGACGACCATTATCAAGCTGGTTTTGGGCCTGCTGAAACCAGACTCCGGGCGTATTTTCGTCGACGGTGAAGACATTACAGAATACAGCGAAGTGCAAATGATGTCGGTGCGCAAGAATATTGGGATGGTGTTTCAGGAAGGCGCACTATTCGACTCCCTCTCGGTCTACGACAATGTTGCTTACCGGTTGCATGAACAGGGTGTGCCGGAAGACCAGGTTGAACCAGAAGTCCGACGAATGCTTCGCTTCGTCAATCTCGAAGATGCCATTGATAAGATGCCCTCTGAACTATCGGGCGGTATGCGACGACGCGTGGGTATTGCCCGGGCGTTGATTGGTGATCCGAAGATCGTGCTCTTCGACGAGCCGACGGCAGGCCTCGATCCGCCAACAGCGCGCACCATTTGTGAACTCGCCATGAAGCTGCGGGATCTCGAAGACGTGTCCTCTATTTTTGTCACCCACGAGATGAATAACGTCGAATACCTCTGCTCCGAGTACGCAGTGGTAAATGAAGAGGGAGAAGTGGTATTTGAGCGTGAGGGCGAACGGCTCTGTCTGATTAACAGTAAGGTGATGATGATTCGTGAAGGCAACATTATTTTTAGCGGTACTGACGAAAGTCTGCGGAAGGCCGAGGACGCATACATTCAAAAGTTTCTTCGCGGACACTGACAGAAAGGATGAAGGATGATGGATGAAGGATGAAGGAGGAGCAACCGCGATGGGCATTGGCACTCTGCCCCTTTTCGGTTTCATCCTTCATCCTTCCTCCTTCATCCTTAGATTTGCGCCATGCCAAGATCAACAAAGACAGTAAGCTTGAATCAGTTGCGGGTCGGCATCTTTGTGCTGATCTCAATAGTGATCCTGATTTTTCTGATCCTCAACGCGTCCGGGGATTTAAACCCTTTCGCGAAAAAGCTTCATTTGAAGGCGCGCTTTGCTGACGCAAATGGCCTGAGGGAAGGCTCCGAAGTCAGGCTGGCAGGTGTTCGAGTGGGGAAAGTCGATAAAATTACCTTGCTGCCGCCTTCGACTGAGCCGAATGCGCCCCGCGTGGAAGCGTTGATGGAACTCGACTCTGTTATCGATGGCCGGCCCGCTAGCGAACGCATCCGCAAGGATTCAACTGCGCAACAGGGTTCGCCCAGTCTGCTGGGTAACGAAATGTTAATTAACATTGGACCTGGCACTGCTCTGGGACCGCCCGTGAAAGACTACGACATCTTGCAGTCCTCCAGCGCTAATACGGTAAATGATTTCGCTACCTCGGGCACTGATCTGGCCCAACGTCTTAGCAAGCTCTCCGATCAAATCAGTGTAATTGTAAAAGATGTTCAGGAAGGTAAAGGCACAGTAGGCAGATTATTTAGCGACGAAGCGCTTTACAACAACCTCAATGCTACTGTTCGTGAAGCCGATGAAGTAATGCGGCTGATAAAGTCCGGAAATGGCTCGGCGGGAAGGTTTGTTAATGACCCCGCCCTCTACAATAATGCCAACGAGATAGCGGTGCAGCTGCGAGCCATTGCCGTAGATTTGCGAGCGGGACGTGGCACTGCCGGCAAACTGCTGACCAGCGACGAGCTCTACGTTCGAATCAATCACACGGCTGACCGGCTCGACCGTTCAGTCGATAAAATCAACGACATTATTGCCGACATCGGCGAGGGTAAGGGTACGCTGGGAAAACTGATCAAGGACGAGCAAATATACAATGATGCCCGCGCGGCTATTGCTCGCTTCAACACCACAGCCGAGCGTGTAGATAACATGGTTGCCGCAGCACAGCGCGGCGAGGGGACAGTTGGGAAACTACTGACAGACGAAGCGCTTTATTCCAACGTCAACCAGCTCTCATCTGAAGGAGTGAAATTAATCTACGACTTCCGCCAAAACCCGAAGAAATATCTGACTATCAAATTTGAGTTGTTCTAGAGTTCTCCTGCGGCAATTCAGGTGAAACTGAGTTTCCCGGTGTTAATTAAGTCCTAACCACGGCTTCAAAAAGCCGGTTGTATTGCCACCCCAGGAATTCTTTCTCTTACAATTCGTGGGTTTGCCACCTTCCCTGTCGTCTTCATAAATGAAAGTGTTTTGCGGTTTTTCGTAAACAGGCTCAAGGCATTATTTCTTAATGCCCGGCCCGAACCGGCCTACTTTCGTTTACTTTAGATTTGTCGAAACCTCTGGAGATTTCTATTACCCTTCAGTCACACGAGGAAATCTTCCTCGTGCGATACGACCGTCTGCGCGCTTCGGCCCTTCAGATTACGGGCCACAAAAAGGAACTCGCGGAAGACCTGCTCCAGGACGCCTTCATTCACTTCACTCAGGCTCGGCCGGACTTGTCGCGCGTGCAGAATCTGGACGCTTACCTCTACAGCGTTCTAAGAAATCTCAACATTTCCCACTTGCGGAGGCAACCACGCCTGCATGGACGTTCGTTGTCGATTGTTGAGTATGACTCGGCGGAAATCGGGTTGCGGGCCACGGACCCTCGCGATTTAATTCGGGTGCATGACGAGTTGCGCGCGTGCTGCGAATACGCATGTATCAGAAAAGAGTCGTCTAAAATGGGCAGCGTTTTGTTGCTGCGTTTTATGCACGGCTACTATCCGCGAGAAATCGCAATGATAATGCAGTGTTCACGCGAGGCGGTGGAAGAACGTTTGCGCAATGCTCGTAATGAAGCAGGGCAATACTTGAAAGATCCTGCATCATTGCGGTTCATTGTTGAAGGGGGCGGAAGGCCGGCAGCTAAACACCATGCAGGACTGGCACTTACCATCGACGAACTCCTGCTCGAATTACGAAACACTATCTTCGAATCGTGTCGCGGCCGATGCTTTTCGGGGGCGGCGTTAGATGTCTTCTACAGCAAAAAGACCGAAACGGCGATGGATACCGTTTCACTGGCGCATGCAATTAGCTGTTCTTACTGTCTTGACGAGATAAATAGGCGTCTTGACTTGCCGCCTCTACGTGAACGCTACCCTACCGACACTCTCAAAAAAGAGCCGCGACCACACCATCGCGACGACGATGACTCAACAGGCGGAAATATGAGCGGAACTACTTCAGAAGCCGAAGCTTTTCACCAGCGTTGCAGGAAACGCGAGAACGACGTCTTTGAGCATCGCCCTGATGAGCTGAGCATCTCGGTTAATGGACGGCTCGTCGCAGGCCAGAAGATACGTGGCTCACTTAGCGAACAGAGCGTCAATATCAATGTCGATGAGCCCGTCGACTTTATCGAAGTGTTTAGCGAGCAGGAGGTTCGTCTGCTGTTTTGGGATTTTGGTGGGCACCAGCTCTGCGACAAGCAATCCATAGTTCGAGTTGAGCTTAGTGACTTCAGGAAGCTCGAAGCTGAGGTCAATGTTGAGCAACCAGCGCGTGTGGTACGCGTTATCTATACCGATCCACTTTTTCGCTCACGTGAGCAAAGTGTTCAAACGTTCGGTGCAGTTCCCGAACTCTCAACTTCAGCGACTCTCACAGTCGCGCCTGCCCCACGGTCTCTCGAGAATAACCGGTTCCTGACGCTGATCGATCGACTGAGTACCTTTAGCCGATTGCTGATGCTTCGCCCGGCTCCCCTGACCGCGATT
>Ga0137394_10003512_pt1 | contig 11811 bp, 21 predicted proteins | sample czobulk116metaG_FD_108278 | JGI IMG/M metagenome (GOLD analysis project Ga0137394, IMG submission 108278) | Vadose zone soil microbial communities from Angelo Coast Range Reserve, California, USA - czobulk1.16 metaG | ecosystem: Environmental > Terrestrial > Soil > Vadose zone | place: USA... | reverse complement strand
CATGGGTACCTGATTTTTTGTCATTGCCACTATGACACCCCGGCCTGATTCTTCCCATTCGCAGCAATCGACTCCTCGTAAATGGCTGGTGGCAGTTCTCTCGTAAACCGGTGCGTAGCCCGTCTGGCATCGAATCCCAAAGCGGATGATTTACCTGGGATTATAGAACTACGTGGCCGACTGGATTATGAGTTTCACGTGGGGCCTGGTTGTTGGCACGGCCTCTCCCATTCCGTATTTTTACAGTGTCTTCTTCATCACAGTGCTCATTCACCGCACGACCCGTGATTTCGAGCGGTGCGTGCTCGCCGACCCTTTACCCTTTGACATGATTGACTGACGGATCTGCTTGTTTCTAGTTGCGCTATCAAGTACGGGAAGGACTGGGAACGCTACTGCGAGATTGTGAGGTGGAAGTTCATCCCTGGGGTATACTGAGAGGGTTACCTGTATTCAATCCCAGCCCATTCTTGCTACGTATTGTAGACTGACTTCTTGAGTTCATAAGTCTCGCTTTGCTATGGCCCGAGAAAGGCCACCATCTCTACGAGGGTTTATAGTTATTTGTTACCAGCCATGCAGATGCCAGTGACGTGAGTATAGTTTCCAAGGTCGTGGAAAATCATATTATTCGTCACGGACAAAACTCGTATACATCACATCAATGCAGATCATCATCATAAGTGGTCCCGCAAATTAAGAGCTTTCATTCGAATGGCATACTTTCCACCCCTTCAACCAACGACGCCCAATTCGTCGCGACGGCTTCCGCGTAATCGCGTTCTTCGCGTGCAAACGACTGCGTGAGCTGAGTGAGGAGCGTGTTCTCCCTATTGTGCAGCACCACGCGCAGCTCGTGCCACATGCTATCAACCCTCAGTTCCAGCCCGTCAGCAACATGGGAGAGGGGGGTTGCTTCCTCACCACGCGCGAATGAAAACCCGACGATTGAGCTGCGCCGAGATGGTCACCTTGTCCTTCTCGATGTTGCCCGCGATCTTGTCCGCCTCTTCCTCCCAGCCCTCCTTGGCGACCGCCTTAACGTTCTCGAGCTTGAGCGCGTTCGTGTCGACCCGTTTCTTGAGGCGCTCGACTTGGTCGACGGAGAGCCTGTCGTGTCGGACGAAGAGGTCGCGCATGGCGATGTACAGGTCACGTTGGCTCTGGGTGGTGCCGTGGTCGTGCGCGCGAGAGAGTCAGCAGCAAGACAGTCAGACATAGGGATGGCGCAGATACGGGCGAACCTTCAGGCCTTCCAGCGTATCCTGCATCAGAACGCCAGTCTAATAGAAGTAAAAACACCGCCACGGCATCTCGTCAGTACGAAGGAGAAGGTCACGACCAGAGCCGAGGAGGGCTGAGACGCACCCGTAGCTCCAGCAAATCGGCGTGACGCTGAGTGTGCGCAGACACGACATTGATGCCCTGCCTGACGCCGTCAGACAGGTCACAATCTTGACCTTTCCAACATTGGCCATTCATCTCCACGAGCATCTTGAGCGTGTTCGTCAAGCGCGACAGGTCCGCCTGTGCGGTCGGATCCCGAAAAGCAGAGAAGGCGATGGGGACAGGGAGCCCCAGGATGGACGAGGAGTTAGCGGCGGCGGCGACCGCGCCAGAGTCGGTGGAGTAAAAGGCCGAGGTCGCGAGCGGGGAGGATACGCGGAGGAGAGGTGGGAGACGCAAATGAGGTATGAACGATGGCCGAGTGCTGGTGCTTCGTACCGCTGCAGCCTCGCGCTTTCGGATGAGGCGTTCTCCTAAAACACAGATCTTCTGCCAGGCCTCGATGAGTATTACGATCTTCTGTCGGACATGCCTAATGGGGATAGCAGCGATTTAGTCGTTAGAAATTGTGACAAACGAAAGAAGAAAAAAAAATGTCGGTGATGTACCCGAGTTTGTCTTCGAGGTCGCTGGGAATCGTCATTTCTTCCACGCGATCGATGCGCTTGCTCGTAGATTCTTCTTCCATCGAAATGGACGAACGTTTTCGCCACTGCTCAAAGGACGGCTCTGAGAGGAAGGTGCCTAGCAAAGCGTCTTCTTTGATCACAGGGTGATTTCTTTGGAGCAGCAACGTCAGCTGTTGATGATGATGGGCAGCAATCTCAACAGTGAACCCACATCACGAAACGGAGGAACCTCTCCAAGCCTTTCCTGTGGGCGATCATCAACAACATGCCCCCATGCCAGCCAGAGCGCTAGCAATGCGACGCAAATACCTTCTTTGTTCCAGAAACATTTCATCAGCTAGAAAAAGACAAAAGTCGATGAGTGTCCAACCAACGCTCCAAAAAAAACAGTCAATCTAATCACGTACGCCCGATGCGCTTTGGAGGCAATTGTGGCAGCAAGCGGAAAGGATACCGACGAACCAAACAGTCCCACAAGAAAGCAAATTCAGAATACCGCCGCTGAACCGTTCCGCCACGCTGATGTGCGCGCGCGCACAAACCCAAATAAAAGTAAGGCGTCAATCTCCTACTCCAGTAGCAAAAATCCAATGGGGACGTTCAACGGACCTCGGTGGTGGTCCCGTACACCATGTATCTGTTAAGCACGAATCCCTGCTGCCCCACAAACTGAATCGTCACTTTCTCGAGCCTCTTCCACCACCCAGACGGAAGCCCAGTGCCCGCGACGCTCGACGGCGGCGGCGGCGGCACACCGCCTCCATTGATCCCGGGAGCACCGAACGGCGCGCCGCGTGCCCCCGTCATCCACGGATCGTCCGGGGGTGGCGGGGCAACAGATGCGGATGCGTTCCGCAGGACCGACGCACGTGCGGAGCCACCAGCACTACCGCTAGCTCCGCTTTGGGTGGCGCTCGCATGACTGTTGCCGTACGCTGCTGCTGCTGCTGCTGCTGCGAGGCTTTGAGGTGGTGCTGCACTGTAGCTGAGCAGGCTGAGGTCAAGCGTTGGTTCGGGGAGCGTGTTCTGCTGCGCGAGCAGTGCGACTTGTTCAACGCTAACATCTGCTTTTAAGAGGGGGGGGGGGTAAGGTGGAGGGAAAGGAATGGAAACCAGTCGGTCCCTTGTCGGGGTATGATGCGGGATCTCACGAACCTTTGCCCGACTGCGCGAGAGCTACCAGCGCCAGCGCCACGAAGAACTCAAGTTTGGATACGCGCGGGCGTGTGCTCACGAGGTTGACGATCTGGAATTATTCATCACATTCGCAAGCCCCACGACACATCGCCGACAGTGTGGGAGGGAGGGAGGGTTGGGAAGGGTAGCGGCATTACCTTATCCACAGACGCAGCCGGCAGCGAGGACGTCGACAGGACGCGCGATAGCGAGTTGACAGACGTCTCTCCCGAATTGCTCGGGTCGACAGCGCTAAACGATTGCTGATATATCACCGGAACGGTAGCCTCCGCTATATAAAACAATCACATCCACAGAGCCAGATAGAAAGTGAACCGGATGGGTAAGAAGAGGGAGAGAGAGAAACTCTCGTAAGGGGGCCATTATGAATTATTGATACTGCTGACTGTTACGTACCGATGGCGTTGGTGAAGATGGAGGGGACCTGGTTTGGGGGCGGAGAGGGTGTCGGAGCGGCGCTCCATGGATCGAGGCCGTCATATGTCGATGCGGCGAGCGGGTTCTCGTCGACGAAGCTGCCACCGAAGCTAGAGGAAATGCCATATGCCTGGGTCGGTCGTGGCGCGTTGAACATTGTGGTCGATGATCAAGGCGGGGAAGGGCCTGAAAGCGCGTGCGCACAATAGCCGAACCGAGTACAGTAATGATCATAAATTGGACACACGCCCGCGCGTTCGCTACGGAATGTGCTACTATCACAAAATCAAGCAGATAAAAGGGCGACAAAACGCTGTGTACATTCGACAAGATAGACAAGATCGTCTAAAATCTCAAGCCCATCCCTTGCCTCTACTGCCTATTATTCCCCCGTAATCACGCCGTCTCGTACGGCTTGGCAGCAAAGTGAAGTGTCCAGGACGACAGCAATCGCCTAGAGTTGACCATTTCGCCATCCAATCTGCAAATCATGGTTCGTAAGTCGCTCAGGTAGAAATATCAGAGATAGGTGGAACATACCCTGGGGTGCCATATGTCAAAGGAGCGACATAGACAAAAGCGAAAAAGAGTGCGATGAAGAAGCCCACAGCGATGACAGGGCCCCGAGTACCAAGTTCGGCCCACTGCGGCGGGCGCCGGTGAGTGAAGTGCCCAGCAATAGATATGGGGTAATCAATGGTCTCAGAGAGAAGGAAGTGGAGCACAGCGCCAGCAATCATGGCAGACGCAAGATGAGAAGGGAGATAGTGGTGAATGAATAGTTGCCGACTCATGAGGAAGAATGGGAAGTAATGGATAAGCCACACAATCCCGAAGAAGCCTGCAGAGTTCCACAGGCGGTTTCGAACGGCTATTGATCAGATGAGTGAGAACCAAACTGGGGCGCTTAACAACAGCTAGTCCACTTACCGATCGGAATAGGGTGTATACCCCGCCTCCTCGCAAGTAAATCTGCACCCAGGATACCCACGTACAGAGACAAAGCAAGGGCGCAGGTCCACCACCCAACGATATTGCCAATGAGGTAGATCTGCTTCTGGTCCTCATTCTGCGTCCAGAAACTGATACCACTCAGGAGGAACGGCCAGTTTATGGGGGCACTTGCGTAAGGGTGTGAAGCGGTCAAGCCAGCGTTGTGTTGCCACATGAGAAGTTGGAGTTCAATGAATTTGCTGAAGAAACCGAGTGGCTTGGGGGCCTTCGCTTGCTGAGCATCATTCCTGCTCAACGGGTCCTCGCCATCTGCCGACACCCATCAGACAAACGAATGATACAAAGAAACGAGGACCCACCTCCGGCAGAGAAGATTTCGTCAACATACCAAATAGCGCCGCGGTCCATGGGGTTTTTATCACCGTTCACTTCTTGCTGTTTGAATGCCCAGTCGGGGAGTTGGTCGCGGTGAGACATGAGAGACACCTTGGTCGGCACATGTACGAGTCGGAGGTAACCGCTCTTGCTTCTGACAGGCTCGCCTTCATGAGCACCGTTCAGGTAAAGATGGAAGAGTGTATCGTTGTAACGTGAAAGGTCATCCCTCGGCCACGTGGTGAATTCCTGATTCGTCGGCATAAGTGGCGAGGCGACATCATGTGTCAAGAGATAGGTGTCCGTGGTAAGATGTAGGAGTTGGATGACATCGCTGTGGCGAACAATACGACCACGGCCAGTTTCTGGGAGTGCCTTGGTCGGGATGATTTGCCACAAGTTGTTTTCATCTGCATGACCGTAGCCGGTGACCTGCTGCCCTATGAAACCCATAAAAAACAAGCTTCAAGTAGGAATCACAACATGTGCGCCATACCCTGACTGCTGATCCGACCATCGTCATAGCGCAATGGGTATCGTTCGGGATGAGAGTGCAGGAAAACCTTGGTATCTTTGTGCTTTAGAGTGATGGTGTCATAATACTTGAGCTCTGGGATAAAATAAGTACGTGAGGCCTTTCGAGGAAGCAAGAACTTACCAATACTGTTCATCAACATCTCATTCCCAGCCAAGCTTTCCTGGAACCGGGGGCTCATGAAGCTATCGCCAGTGCCCGAATGGGTAAGAATGGCGAAATGGACCCAGAAAAATGCAAGGTAAACAATGAAGGGTACCACGATCAACCCAAATGCACGTGCAGCAAAGTGGCGCCAGAAGTGTTCCTAGAAAGATATGAGAATGTGACATGCGCACCAGGGGACAAACACCGACCATGGACGGGTTTCTCCGAATGTCTAAAAGATCCCAGAGGTCGACGACGACGGCGGCACCAATAGCGACAATGGTGAGAACACCGTTCACCTTGGAACCCCATGCACATGCCATGAAGACACCAGTGCCAATCAACCAGCCCCACCACTCAGAAGTGAACGCTCTACATGATAGTCATCAATGGCCGTGGAAAGTTGTAATAGGTTTGAACATACAAATACCGCAGTTTACGGAAGCGAATGTAGGAATACATGGTGAGAGAGAGGAAAAAGATCAGGGTGGCGTCCAGCAAAATGAGGCGTGACTGGGCGACGTGTGCATTGTCTAGATGGTAAAAAAAAGGCAAATCGAGAGCTTGGTCATGACAGCCATGTATAGTACGTACCGAAGAGGACGAGACCCGCAGAAAATGCCGCGATCACGGTTCCATATCCACATTCCTTCATGATCGCATATACCACTGGGATGGTGAGACTACCAAGAATTGCGGGCAGAGCGCGCATTCCCACGTAAGGAACATGGTTTTCCGTATAGCTATCACCAATGTTCTCGAAGTTGAATTGACCATCGAACCCAACGAACCAGCCGGCGAGACCGAAAAGGAGTTTTGCGAACGGCGGGTGAACATCAAAGTAGTATTCCCGTAAAATGTAGAAGGCGGCGAATTTCCCGAAATGAACTTCGTCAAATCTGGTATGAGATTGGTTAGTGAGCTTGTGGGGGGTGAAGTATGCGGAGCTGCACGAACACAACTTGATCGGGGTGGTTGATTTTGTAGAAACGTAGTGCAAACGCGAGCACGGTGAGAACACCGACTACTACCATGCTTGCTTCATGGGACTCCAAGAGGACTTCAAGTTGGGTGCGGGAATCCTGGAGATTGAAAATGAGCACAATTGAGTGGGCGAGTTCGAAGGAAAGTCCAGCGCACAGGATCTTGTTGGGGGAAATGGTCATCGTCAGGATCAGGGGAAGGATCGCGTTGAGAGGAAACTCTTCTGGTTCTGTTTCGTAGCCCGAATGAAGACTCGGCCATGGTGGATGGCAGCAATGTGGCAACACTCTGGAGGGGAAGGGGCGGAAAGGGAAGAGTTGATTGACGAGTTGCGTGGCGGTTCCTGACGCTGACGCGCTTCTTCCAACGTTCCCACGTCACGTGCTCATCTGGCCACGTTAATTTTCCAGCTTCGGCCTCTGGCCTTTGTGCAAGCCGCATGGTCAGCGTCTCGGGATTATCGCAAGAAGTTAAATGATAGAGGCTGCTGTGTCTGTCTCTGCATGAATGAACAGTGAATGCTATGAACCCATTCCAGTAATCGGTATTTTCAGATTTTCACGACGCGCGCTTAGACGCGGCGCGGCAAGCTCGCCCGCTCCTCTGCCTCCGACTCGCCCGACGTCTTCCCCTTGTCTGTCTACACGCAGGCACATCACCCCACGATGGCCGCTCAACGGCGTCTTGCGTCTGCCGCAGCAAAATTGGCGTCCATCCCGCTTTCCTCATTGAAACAGTTCCCACCAAAAGAGGCACTCATTGCCAGCTCGTCGTCCACTTTCTCTCCAGAAACGTGGGCGGCGTTGCAGCCTCCACCTCCCTCCGCCCTTTCCGCGTTGGGCCATCGCATCGGGTATGGTTCAGTACTGCAGATTCCAGAGCTCGAGCAGGCTTGCACGCATCCCTCCGTTCTCCCTCTGTTTGTGAAACGCCACCCGAATCAAAGGCCACCTCCGGCAAATGGGAATTTGTCGACCCTGGGAAACGCCTTGCTTGGCCTTTTTGCGTCAGAGTTTGTCGTTGCGTCATATCCTCACCTGCCGACGCGCGTCGTAAAGGCAGCCGTGAGCGCATACGTGGGACCAAACACCTGTGCTAATGTTGCAACGGATGTTGGTGCTGCGCCTTTACTGCGTTGGTGTAGGACGGTACGTTTGAGTCACCCCCTTACCTTTTTCTCCCTTTGTGACTCAATTACTTCTGCATAAAGCCGTCAACACCGCTAAAACCAGCAGTGCTGCACCACGATGCGCTCTCCTCAATATCACGATCTCTCGTCGCCCTCATATATCAACGGCGCTCCCTTTCCTCTGCGCGTAATTTCGCGCACCAGTTCTTCTTAAGTCGAGAGGTCGACCTACGTAAGATGCTACAATTCCGCGACCCCAAGGTGGCCTTAGCAGAAACGGTTGCCAAGTTTGGTCGTGAAAAGCCCATCTCAAGGTGCGCATCACAGAAATAGGTCTTCTATGATTTTGCGGCGCTGATGAGTCGCTTTCAGGTTACTCAGAGAAACCGGTCGGTTCTCCAATTCGCCTGTCTTTGTTGTTGGGGTCTACTCTGGTGTCGAGCAACTCGGGGAAGGGTTCGGAAGTTCGTTGAGGATGGCAGAGTACCGAGTATGGCTTCCCTCTCTACCGAGCTTTCTGATCCACTGACCGTTCACGTCATAGGCTGCAGAAGATGCGCTTCATCGACTGTACTTGACGAAGACACCGCCGGAGATGGTGCGGCTTCCAACGCTGACATTCCCAGACATAGACGGGGACATATTCAAGGAGGGAGATGAGATTGCGTACAGTGCTGGAGAGCTGGGAAGTACGGAAGTGAGGCTTGGGAGTGCAGGGCGCAGTTTGACTATCGCCCATTAATTCTTTTTTTTTAAATAATAAAAAATAATGCAGTAACTCCTTATTTAGAGTCCGCGCTTCCATTTTTGGGTTAAAGAGTATGTATCGACAATGGCTTATTAACCATCCCTTCATCGCCTCCCTCACAAGCACCCTCCTCTCTCCCCCCCACATCTAAACACACATCCAGATGGATGAGCTTTCCGCAAATCCAAAAAACCCCATCTCTCCAATATCCCAACTCCTCCAAAATCTCGGCATGACGCGCGACGACTTGACGCGTCACAGCGATCAGATGCGCCAGTTCCTCATCGCAGAAAACGTCAACTCGCTTCGCGCGTTCTCCAACACAGAGTCGGACGCAGACAGCGCCACGAGTCCCACTGAGCTCCACCACACCGTGCGCGCGAAATCGCTCTCCATATCGGCGGCCGACGCGCCTGCACAGCCCCCGCACCCGCCGCCACTTCCTTGTTCTCTCCCCCCAGCAACGCCCATCAAGACAGAGCCGGACGAGCCGTCCGCCTCGTCGTCCGTTCATCGTTTTGAGAGTATGGACGAGATCATCGAGCGGCAGAATCGACGCAGCAGGAGGGAACGCCGCAGCAGGCGCGAACGCGACACGAGTCCCGGCGCGCAGCCCTACTCGCCCACTCGTTCCTCTCGTCGCGCGTCACGCCATTCTCGTACCATCGCGACGCGCGAATCGGGACGCGTCAAGGCGATGGACGACTCTCTTCCATCAAATGTCGCCCTCTCGCAGGTGAGTCGCATCCAGACGCGATCCTTGCCAACTCCACCCGTGTCTGTATATTCTGAACACCCCCCATCCCCCGCGCGCCATTATGAACAGGATTCACAACCACAATCTGCCACGCCCAATCGAGCGGGCCGTTATTATAGGGATAGTGTCCTCTATCAAACCGTCACCCCCAGACACCGTCGCACTGTTGGTGTAGTTCCTCGGCGCCAAATGCTCAGCTGACGTTGTTGTGCCAGGGCTCATTCGTTCCTCGCGCCGAGTCCCCCTCTCCCTCCCGCTCCCGAAGGAGTAGCGTCGCCTCTTCGATACCGAGTGAGAGCAATTCTCTTGTTGAGGCTGCCCAAAAGGTATCTCGCAGCCCACTCGCCCCTGTCCCGCGGTGTATTCACCTCTACGCCCACATTCCAGGTAGCATCGTCTCATCCCCCAATCACACCACGTCGCAGTTATTATAAAAGTGCCCCCCTTCCCCCGTCATCGCCGTTGTCTACCCCACCATCAAGTCCAGCTCGCCCCATTGTCAACATCGTGTCATCTCCCGGCCCGATGGGTCCAGAGCCAACTGAGGATGAGTACGATGATCTGCCGTTCAAACTGCCACCAGGCCCGTATTCTCATACCAAGCCGGACCTGCCTTATGCTGCCATCATCGGCCAAGCTATCCTTGCCTCTCCGGAACACCGCTTGACACTGCAAGAAATATATGACTACATCACCATTGTTTACCCTCACTTCAAGCGTGATGAACAGACCTGGATGAACTCGATCCGCCACGTACTCAGCACTACAATTGTTTTCCGCAAAGTACAGCGAGACCGCGCTGCCGGGCGTACGCTCTGGGCAATTTTCGATCAAGACCTCGACTGTTTTGCCGGGGGTGGTTTCCGCAAGGAATTCTGCGCCGATATGCAAGAGCTGAGGGAGAAGGCTCGTCAGTCCCGCAAGCGATCGGCAGAGGATACACCTACGCGCAAACCTAGAAAGAAAAGGTTGAAAATCGACGCATCTCAGGAGCAGGTTCCTCCTGCAATGCATCCCCAGATGGGTATACCGATGTCCACTCTTCCAGCCGTGGCCTACCCTGGACCGCCTATGTTCCCCGGACCACGCCCTGGTACACATCATCAACCCTATTATACGCCCTACGTCATGCCTCATCCCCACGCAATACCCGCGGGTGTGATCTTCCCTGTCTTGCCTCCAGGATCTGTGTACAATCCAGTGAACACAGAACCTATGCCACCAGCGCCTGAGATCTCGCGGCCATCGACCTCGTCGTCGGTCGTGTCTCGCGTCAAGATGGAGCCAGAAGAGTCGCCTTCACCGTCTCTGCCACCAACATCGTGCTCATCCGTTTCCCTCCCAGAACTTACTCCCAACAACAGCTCCTCCAGCCCGACGGGAGAACTGAATGACCAATGTGCCGTTCCTCAGGTCGCGGAGTCGCGGTCTCCAGAATCAGCCTCCGTGTCACCCAAATTCGATATCAGCGCGTTCTTGGTCGTTCCTGAAGATGCTCCTCTCGATGCATTGGCTCCAGGCGTAACCCTACTGAATCCGAGCGCCGCCGCCGCGATATCCGGGGTGAACTCGAAGTCAAAGTCGAAATCGAAGAAAGGTAAAGAGAAGGTGGCTGAGAAAGGACCAACCCAGGTAAACAATCCTGATTTTGAGTGATCCACGATCGATCTCATCCACGCCCACCACAGAAACCGTCTCTCCCCCCCGCACCAGAGTCACCCACCCTGGTCCGCCAGAACATCCGGCCTCGACCGGAAAACTCAAAGAAATCCACCCCACCACCTAAAAATATGCTCCCTACTTCAGTCAAGCCGATCATAGCGTCTCCAGGTCGTCCTTGTACGCCACCTCGAAAGAACTCAGAGCACCATCTGTCCGCGGCAAGGACTCCTCTTTCCCATCTGGGCGTGCACATGAGTCCATCAGCCAGCTTGGCGCACTACAAATCACACCTGAACCCACCGCCCACCATCTCCCTCCCCCAAGGCGACGCCAACAACGCACCAACGACGAAAGAGGACAAAGACAAAGACAACACCACCAACAACCACAACAACAACCACAACAACCACGGTCCCGGTCACGGCCACGGTCACCACGCGACGGAGGACTCTGAAAACCTACTCCGCACGCCCTCGCGCCGGCGGACATCGGCACAGTTCACGCCCTTCACGCCCGTGACGCCGCGCAAGCTGATGTTCATGGGCGGCGGCCTCGCGACCGAGTCGCCGCTCCGCGGGCTGTTCGACCATCCGCACGACCCCGCGACGCTCCTGGACGAGGAACTGGCGCGTCTCGGCGCGCAGGGCACGCCCGGCCGCGGGTTGCACGAGAGCCCGTCGGTCGGGTTCGCGCAGCGTGCGTTGCTGTATGAGAGTCCGAATACGCAGAGCCCCGAGCGCTGGACGCGGATGTGGTAGTAGCTTTTTTTTTCTTGGCTTTTTCTTGGCTTTGTTGGTTTTTTTTTGACTCTGGTCACCCCACCCTTTTTGCTTAATTCGTCTTCTCCGGCATCCTCTGATGAACAACTCTGTCGTGTCGTTTGTCTCTGGTGTCTCCCTCTGTTGTTGTCTCCCCCCCCCCTCCCTCCCCCCCCCCCCCTCCTCCTCCCTCCTCCCCTGCTTTCCCTCGCTCCCACCTTCTTGCCCCCCT
>Ga0137394_10003510_pt1 | contig 11811 bp, 13 predicted proteins | sample czobulk116metaG_FD_108278 | JGI IMG/M metagenome (GOLD analysis project Ga0137394, IMG submission 108278) | Vadose zone soil microbial communities from Angelo Coast Range Reserve, California, USA - czobulk1.16 metaG | ecosystem: Environmental > Terrestrial > Soil > Vadose zone | place: USA... | reverse complement strand
TAAGACGGTATTTGGGTCGTGAGGACTGATAGTTGGATGGAACATTGCCCCGCCACCACCGGGGCCAATAATCTTGAAATCACCTGGACGGGAGTAGCCGTCGTCAGCCAGCATCAACGCAGCTACGGCAAGTCGAAGGAGGAAAAAGATCATCTATTTCTTTCCTTTACTTTCGTTACCATTGTTTCGCTTTCTTTTTGGCAGAAAGTTCCGTCTTTGTCAACCTCCCTGAAGAATTGCTAGATCTTGACCTTCAGGAGCTGGGCTGCATTCTCATAATAGACTTTCTTGAGTATTCCGTCGGGTAAACCAAGACCATAAATCCGCCAACGCCCCTGAGGAGGCACGGGTGCGGGCGCATAATCGAAGTATTCGTCTTCGGTTTCAAGAAAGCGGTAGTAGATTTCGTAAAGCTCATCATCGAAGACTTGCTGAGGCGTGTCCGTTCCCTGGGGAACGGCATCTGTTCCAAAAAGAATTCGATCCTGATGTCTTTCAAAGAACTTTCTGGCCATTCGCGGCTGGCGTCCTAGCTCCCCGATACGCGCACCGAGTTCCACATGCATATTGGGGAAGCGGTCCATGCATTCGCCGACGTAAGGTAGATTCTCAGCGTTATTGCCAACGTGGAGCACCATGAACTGGGTCTTGGGGTGGCGGGCCAGCACGCGGTTACGTGCCTCGAGCAGTTCCGCGTTACTGGGAAAATCGCGGCCGTAAAACGACCAATCTGGATGGTTATTCAATTCCTCGAAGCGCTCATTGAAACGATCGGTAGGAAGGAAGAAAGCCTCCGGATCGGAAACGTGAATCGCCACCGGCATGCCCAGCGATCCGCATGTTTCCCACATGGCGTCGAAGCGTCGATCGTCAATTTTCATCAATGGGCCCTTCGAGATTCCCTCACGCAAATAAAGACCGAGCGTCTTAAGAATTTTTAGTCCGCGCGCGCCTGCCTGTTGTGCCCGAACAATCTCATCGGCCTGAAATTGGCTGTATCCCGGTTGATTTGTGCGTTCCCACCAAGGTTCCGTGAAGGTTACGAAGCGTTCTGGATAGGGCTGCTGAAACTTTCGAATCGCTTCGTCTAGTCCTTTTCCAACCCCGCCGGTCAGGTTTACCATCACACGGATGTTCTTTCGGTCCATCAGTGGTACCAACGCCTCCACCGGCGCGAAATACTTCATCGCTTCGCCTATCCCAACTCCGTTGTCTTCCTTGGCGGTAACAGAGAGATGCGTATGAATATCTATGACTGGATAGCGTGGGCGGGGCACCTTCGTCTCAGGGACGTGTAACATGCTGCGCGGTTGGAAGTCTGCGAGTTGCAGCGGCTTCCCCGCGCTCTCCAGCTCGGCTGGTGGCGAGGTTATCGAGGTCGTCGGTAATCTGCCTGCCATGAAAAACATCCCCATGTTTTCCAGCCAGCGTCTCCGGCCTATTCTATCCATGAACTCTCCAGTCTCATTTGATCGCGCCGCCATGCATTTCCTTTTTCGTTCGACTTCTTCTATCTCGTTTACTTTTGCTTGTCAAAGTGGGATAAAGCTCCGGGTTCAACGGCCGCTTAAGGCGAATGCAAGTGTCGACGAGGCGAGTCGCCCTTGAGTAAATCGAAACTCTCAAGGCCCGAGGAACTTACCGATGGTCCTTTGGAAAATCGGAGTTTTGATTGGTACTCTCGCCGGGACAGCTTTCACTTTGCTTCCCTTTTCGTGCACTGGCCAGATCGCTGCCATACCACAACAATCGTATGCCAGCGAGGTGCAACTCCGAGCAAAACGGTCCCCAGTGGATTTCCTGCCGGATGGCGATCTCGCTAAGCCTTCATGGAAGCATGCCAATTCAGTGGAATTTGACCATGACGCCTCGGGCAAACCCCACTACCCGGAGCTTTCGACACGCGTCGCATCCGTTTGGACCGAAACATATATCTACTTCTTCTTTTGGTGCCGCTACGATTCATTGAATGTCTATGAAGGGGAAGACCCCGCAGTAGAGCGATGGCAACTTTGGGATCGCGACGTGGTAGAAGTCTTTCTGAATCCTCAGCCAGAGCGAGTGAATCACTACTATGAGTTCGAGGTGGCACCCAATAACCAGTGGGTGGATCTCGAAATCGATAAGACCAAAGAGCCCTTCACTGATGCATCTTGGAATTCTGGCTTTGCGCATGCAACCCGCATCGGCGCCAAGAATCATATTTGGACAGCCGAAATGCGCATACCGATCGCGCCGATGAATGTTGCCGCGATACATCCGGGCACTAAATGGCGAGTGAATTTCTTTCGAGCAGCAGGAAAGGGCGGTGACGAGCACCGTAAGTTTCTTGCGTGGAGCATCATTCCCGAGGGGAAAACATTTCACGTGCCAACCCGGTTTGGGATCTTACAACTTGAGAAATAGTAGAGACGCGCTAAGAATCGACTGATGGCGGTGGGCCCGAAGCGCCGAAAAAAAACTCTTGCCTAATGAATATAAGCTCCCGAGGGCAGTAGATATTGTATTGGCCAGATCTCCCGTTTCTGCTCTACGATTTCAGACCATTTCAAGATTTTCGCGTCTGGCCGGGGCAAGAGCTCGATGCCAGGCAGCGTCTCCGCAATGGCGCTCGCGAGCGTGTACGCATCGCCTGGAGCAGTTATAGCGACTACTTTTGCACCCAGCTTCTCACGGGCGAATCGACTGGCAATTTCTGAGTCCTCAATCATTTGCAAAAAATACGGCCTGCCGATCAGAAGAGCGTTGTAAACATGATTTGCCAGGACGCCCGAAATGGAATTGACATAAGCATGATCAAAATCCAAAGCACCCAAAGCCGGATCATCGGGGGAAACCGCCGTATAGGGCATACGAGTCTCGCCGAGGCCGCGGAAATCAAACGAGACAATATCGTAGCCCTCATCGACATATTTCTTGATCTCAGGCCAGTCTTCCGCGGTCACTTTGCCGCTTTCGCGGAACCACAACAGGAATGTTCGTTTGTCAGCGGCAGACTTGTGAATGTACAGTAGCGGCATTTCAAGCAGCTTGCTGTGGCGCAGCATATAGCGGTCAATCGACACGCCCTCTGATTTTGAGCTCCCCATGGCTTCCCAAGTAATCTGCCCTTGCCCGGGCGGGACGCCGGCATGTTCGCTTACATGCCAATCTTTCACTCCGCTGTAATTGTCACCGTAATATTCCTTCGCCACAGTTTGTCTCGGCCTGGTCTTGTGCTCGTCGTAATACTCTCGGATCACCGCCATCAAAGATCTTGCGTCGCTGTAATCGAGCATGACCTGCCCTGTTCGAGTGCATTGCAAGGCTTTATCCGTGAGTTCCTTTACCGGAGGAAGTCCGTGTCGAACCGGCATCTGATTGAAATGGTTGAGAAAGTCCAGTGCGGCTTCCTGATTCTCCGATGAGAATTGATGCGCGTGATAGCCTTCGACCAGTGCAATTCGGTCTCCGCGGTCGAAACGCTCGTACAACCTGCGCACTTCGCGGACGGTCTTGCGCGTGCCCTCAATGGGGAAAAAATCGAGTACCGCAGCAGCCACCAATACGGGCCGGGGATACATCAGTAGCAGCAACCCGGGATGGTCCACACCATTCGAAATCATGCCAAACAAATCCTGCTCGGGATCGCTGTCGGGGTCGGCAAAAACGCGGTTATAAATCCTCATCGGCAAGGCGCTGATATAACACGAAGGCACGGCCACTTTAATGCGCTCATCGAGAGCGGCAATCAGAGTAGCCTGAAAGCCGCCGCCGCTCGTCCCGGTGATGCTGATTCGCTCACCGTCAACTTCAGGGCGGGTGAGCAGATAATCGACCGCGCGAATGCCATCCCAGATCTCCCATCTGGCAAGATTCGCTCCCGCCAGGTAGGCCAGGTTCCCCATCACCGCGTGCTCGCCGCAGACCAGGTTATAGCGGCTCTTACCAGCAGACGCATCCCAGAACTGGCTGCGTTCACCCTGCCCAACGGGATCCCAGGAGATCACCACATACCCTCGCGCCGCCAATCTTTGACTTAGCGACTGATAGTGGAATTTTCCATCGGGTGCGTGCCCCGCCGGTACCAGTACGGCAGGATGCTTCTTGGAGCGATCATCCGGCACGTAAACGAGCGCCGTGACATAGACCCCTGGCAAACTCTGAAAGATCAGTTTTTCGACGGAGAAACCATCCATCTGAATCTTGCCGGTGACGCGCGGATGCAGATCCGTTTTTACCGCCGGCAAACCGCCGATCATCTGCAGGAGCTTTTGCCGCAATTCGTCTTGCGTTTTTAGCAATTCTCTCTGGTCTTGGATGGCATCCCAGGCTTTTTGGCGATCGTCATCTTCGCGCCACGCTTGCTCCGCTTGATACTGCAGGAAAGGTGTCATGCGCGGTCCCGGCGACAAGGGTTGTTCACGGACACGGAAAGATTGCGGCGGCGGATCGTCTGCGGCTGGCGCGCACAAGGCAATCGCTCCGGCCAGCAAGGCCATGATGCATGGCCGGATCATCCTTCCTCTTTGCAGCTCGCTTGTGTATTCAAGCAATCGCAATCTTCCGGAAGCGCACCGAAGCGTGAAATAACTCACTGCGCTTTTATCGTGAGCGAACCCATGTTATACCAGCCGTCGTCTTGCCGGCCTTCGACGGCAAACCGAATCGCCGGCTGCCCGGTCCAAGGATCTAGCATCGCGACGCGAAAATTGTAGGCGCCCTCGGCCAGATTTTCCGGAACATACAGCGTGCCGTCGAACACCGCGTCTCCGGGAAGCCATTTCCGAACGTCCACTGGGACTCGAATGATGGTCGCGGTCTTGGAAGCCCGCAGCTCAACCGCCAGCGAGTATTCTCTGTAAATGGGAGCGACTCCCGCGTTCAGCCACCACATGTGAATCGGCATCATCGAGCCGGCGTTGACCGTCTTTGGATATTCCAATCGCCGCAAAATAAAACGGTATCCCATCTTCTTCTGAAAGCTTTCGAATTGACTCTTCCATTCAGACGGAATCGGCGCGGACTTTATGTTCACGGAGCTCACATGCCAGCGCAGTGCTTGCTCCAATATATAGTCAAGGTCGTAGCCCTTCTCCTTCCAACCCGCAACCGTGAAGCAAGTCTCCAGCGAGACCGGACTGCGCTGCCAAACGTCCTGAATGCCGGCGCGAACCACCTGCTGGGGGTAGACTTCAAGCATTTCCGCCGGAAAATATTCATTGTCCGAGTTTGTGCGCATGTCTCCCAGACAATCCAGCCTCCATCCCGCGCCATGTTCTGTGCCATACGTGAGCGCCTGTTGCTCATCAAAGTTCATCAGCAACGGCGTGCGCCGAAAGGCATTCAGCCAAATATCGATAAGCTCCTTTTGATTGGGAAATGGCGGCATGTACGGGCTCCAGCCCTCTCCCCAATAGCCCACGGAAGAAATGTCTACGCTATCCAGATAGGGGTTCCCGTCGTATCGTTTTCCCGCCTCGGCGACCAGCTCGCCCCAGTACTTGAGATACAGAGGATCGCTAAAATCCGGCTGCCAAATTCCTGCGTCCTTGTCTGTGGGTTTGTTAGCGCGCCGCGCTCCTGAGTCCCGATACCAAGCAGGGAGCGTATCCTGGTTGGAGTATGGCATTAGGCGAATGGCGAGAGTTTGTCCATGCGCTCGAGCTTCTTCCAATGCGAGATCTACAATCTCCCAATGAAACTTGCCAGCCTCCGGCTCAAGGACGTTCCAATACCAGCGGCAATACGCGATGGAAGTCTCCGGAAAATCCGGTTTCGTGGGCGCTTGCGGCAGCTTCGTGACAGGCCCGATTTCGGACCACTTCAACGGAGCATTCGTCGTTTGGCCATTGAACCTCTGAAAAGTCGTAATGCCCATTCCGGGATTTACGAGTACGTCGTGAATTTCCTTAGGTCGGACGACGACGATGTTCGATTGTGCAATTCCTTGATGCCCTGTTGCCAATGTCAGGAGAACCCAGAAGCAACAATTTCTGGCGATCGCGTTTGATCGTGCGCTGCAGAACGTGCGAAACCTGATTTCGATCCGTGATCGAAACATCCTGGATTCTCCGTTCCTAGCCTATGAATGAACGCTGCTTCGACTGGTAAACCATTTCTTCAAATTAGGAATTGCTCTGCGCTGCTAATCCGGAAGCGCAAATGCCACCAGGGTATCGGACACTTTCTCTCTAAAATATCCGCCGCCTCCAGATGCAATCACAACGAATTGCTTGCCGGTCTTCTTGCCCATGTAAGTTATAGGAGTGGCGTGCGCACTTGCTTCAAGGGTAGCAACCCAAAGTTGCTCTCCGGTCTTTGCATCGAATCCCCGGAAACGCCCGTCTATCGTCGCCCCAATGAATACCACCCCTCCGGCCGTCACAATCGAGCCGCCAAGGCTAGGCGTTCCAGTGGTCGTCTTCAATTCATCTACGACGCCAAGTGGGACCTTCCAGGCGATCTCTCCCTTATTCACGTCCACGGCGTTGAGCGTTCCCCAAGGCGGCTTCTGGCATGGCCATTGGTGCTCGTCCCAGAACCGCGCGTATTCGCCATCTTTGGACGTTCGCCGATATTGCTCCGGTGCGTCGGCGGCCTGCGGTTCCATCGCGCCAATGGCTCCCAACTCATTTGCATTGATAAACAAATACCCGGAAGCACGATCAAAAGAAGCCCCGGACCAGTTCGCGCCACCCAATGTGCCGGGAACCACTAGAGTCATCTTGCGACCGTAGGGTGTATACATTCCGTGGCTCTCAAGCGAATGAAACAGCTGAGCGCAATATCGATTGGATTCCGGTGTGACTGTGCTGATGTCCGTTTCGCTGAACGACTGTCGGACGAGAGGCGGAGGTCTTACCGGGAAAGGCTGGGTCGGCCAGGCAGCTTCGCCGGGCACGTCGCTCTTGGGAACTGCGCGCTCTTCCACCGGAAACAACGGTTTTCCGGTGAGCCGGTCAAGGATAAATACAAATCCCATCTTCGTCACTTGCCCAACTGCAGGAATATCCCGGCCATTCCGCCGCACCGTGATCAGCACGGGCTGAGCGGGCATATCGTAATCCCAAATATCGTGGTGCACCATCTGGTAGTACCACACCAGCTTGCCGCTGGCGGCCTCCAGCGCTACCAAGCAGTTGCTGAACAAATCCAGCCCCTTGCGGTCTGCGCCGTAGAAATCGTATGAAGCTGAACCAATGGGGAGAAAAACTAAACCGCGCTCTGCGTCCACACTCATGATCGACCAGACATTCGCGCCGCTACGCTCCTTCCATGCATCTCCGTCCCAACTCTCGTGCCCCACTTCCGCGGGTTGGGGAATGGTGTGAAAGGTCCAGACGAGTTTGCCCGAGCGAACGTCGAAAGCGCGTACCACACCACTCGGGCCTCTGGAAGGGTATTCGGGGACCGCGGCTCCAATAATGACCAGATCTTGATAGATGGCTGGAGGCGACGTCACCGAATATTCCGCACCGGGATAACCGTCCGCAATTCCTGTCCGCAAATTGACAACGCCGTCTTTTGCAAAATCGGAGCAAGGCTCTCCGGTTTTCGCGTCCAGCGCGATCAAACGACCGTCAAAAGTACCGTATAGAATCCTCCGGTCGTCTCCTTTCTTGCTCTGCCAGTAGGCAACGCCGCGGTGCTGGAAGAACTGCCGCGGCCCCGCTCGTCCGGTTTGCGGATCAAACTGCCAAATCTCTTGACCGCTTTCCGCATTGAGCGCGATTACACGATTTGAAGGAGTGGAAAAGTAGAGCAAGTCATCAATCACCAGCGGGGTGGATTCAAACGCCGCAATGCGATCCCGGTCTGAGCCGACGCCTTTCCGGTCTGCCTCCCCCATGTGATACGTCCACGCCCTTTTCAAGCTTGCAACGTTCTGGCGATTGATCTGTTTGAGCGGCGAGGATCGCGTTCCGCCAGGGTCGCCACCGTAGAATTGCCATTCTTGCGCGGAGGCGGCTGATGAGAGCGCCAGCATAAAAAAGAGCCGAGTTACCGTACTTGACCTCATCATCCGCATTGCCGTCATTTTGGGGGATAAGATAGAAACCACTGAAATAGAAACCATTGAACGGCATTACGCGCGGTTGTACCGGCGCTGTGCGAAAAGGTACGGCGCATATTGGAAAACCGGGAAAGGCTGGAAGCAGCTGGCACGAAAACGCCAAAGCCCCTCAGCAAAAGCACCGCACGTTCAATAAAATTAGCGGACGGGCCTGTAAGCCGGATTCTGTATATCAGTGTTGACAGCACGTAAGTTGTTGAAAACCCGTCGGAATTTGACGACTATAACAGAAAAAGTGTTATGGAAGTCAGTCAATTCCGTTAGGCGACTGTTAGGCAAACGCAGCCGGGGCTTTGTCGCGAGTTCGATTCTCACCCATTCCCCAAGGCGCGGGGACGGACTTCTATTTGAGTATTTCCCCCGGAAGTAGAATCGCCTACAGGTATATCAATTGGGTTCCACGGCTCCCTTATTAGCCAGGGGAGAATCTCGTTCCCATGACTCGAACCGAACGACGTATTGCCGAACGATTCGGCCTCAAAATTCCGCTTCGCGTCCGCATTGCAAAGTCTGCCACGCTAGAGCATACAGCGGAGTCGCTGAATGTTTCTACACGAGGCATATCCTTTGCAACGAATTTGGCCCTTTGCAAGGGCACACCAGTGCATCTCGCTTTCGAGATGCCAGAAGAAGTCACACATAAGCCCGCGTCCGAATGGCGCTGTACGGGTCATGTAGTCCACGTCCAGCCGAACAGTTTTCCGCAGGGTGGGATTTGTGTGGGCGTGGGGTTTGACTGTTATGAGGTCTTGCTACCTGTCCGGCCCCCAGTGAGTCAAATCTTCCCAATCGGAATGAATTGATGATTGGGAGCAACGCCACCCCTCAACGTAGCCGTGTCGCGAGTTCGACTCTCGCCAGTTCCACCAGCATCAAGGAGGACCGATATGTTTCACGTACTCGGGTTACGCAAGGTTGGGAACGCAGACCCGCAGGAATTCGAGCTTTCGTTGAAGGATTTGGAGAACAAGAAGCCGGGATATCTGGGGCGGACCGAGTATGGAACAGAAGCTGAGGTACGGGCGAGGTTGAAGGACAGCGGGATTTCCGAGTTTGAAATCGAGAAGCTTTTCAAAAACGCACAAGCCGTCTAAGTTGGCGGAAGGTAGCTCCAAGACTTTCGTCGATTCATTCCGCCGGTGTTCGCGGCTTGTGAGGGGGCGTTCTCGGGGCTCTCTGGGTCTTCTTTTTCGGCGGTTTCGACCTTTTACTGCCCTTCACTGATTTCTTCGCCACCTGAGTTCCCTCCCTTTCTAAGTAGCCCCTTAAGTATTTGAGAAAAACTGTGCGGTCCCCGCTTAAGCCTGCCTTGGAGTTCGAATCTCCCCGGCCCCACCAGCTACAGAGTTCTTCCGCTGCGCCGCTCATTCCCTTTCTCTGTCAAACACCTCTCTGCATACTCTTTCAAACTGCTTCCCCTTCGTTGTGGCCTTGAAAGGCTTGGGGCCTAGAAGCTTTCGCGCCACCTTTTCGAAACTCAATTTGGGATAGTCAAAAGACGCGTCGCTGAACTTTGCGAGCTTCTCGGTTTGTTCAAAGGTGAGTTCGAAAGACTGTTTTTTCTTCCTCATCCGGGAAGTGTACCACTGGCCGCATGGGTGTAGAATCGTGATCCCAATCTCTACCCGCATTCAAATCAATCGCGGGGTTCCTATGACTAAAGAACGGAAGCATGCCATCTAGCTCGCGGCCACTATTCTGTTGGCTCGCAGACTTATGCCGATGCTGGAAGTAGAAACGCCGGACGGCTTGATTGAGCACTACCAGTGGAGGGCGATTCACCAAGCCTCGCGCCTCCTTGAGAAGATAGACGAGCGCTGGCCCACGGAGGAAAAGACAAGTGCTCTTTGAACCGCGATACAACGCCCCTCAGCCGCCTCACATAAAAGTTTAACCGCCAGGTCGAAGCGTCGTATAATCCGCTTCGCTATGCGTTACGCTTACTGGGGCTTTAGATGTAGAACCAAAGACTGCAACACTCCCCTGATGGTGACGAAAATTGGTCCGTATGACAAGAACAGCCAGATACCACCTTTGCCTGCTTTGACTGGGTCGGAGGCCAGCCACGAAATGTACTGCGGAGCTTGCCGCCAATCTCACGCCTACCATCGGAACGAGGCACAAGTGCTCATCGTCTCAGAGCCGGAATAAACCCCCGTATCGAAGCCTGTTGGAGCGCTCATACTCGCTTCTCTTCAATCCGCAATTTCAGAGCTTCAAGCTCCTGCTTGGTCATGCCTTGCAGAGCCATCGCTGTGGCCAGATACAAAGCGGGAACGTGTTTCATTTTGTTGCCGGGTGCTACCTCGCGACGGAGTTTCTGTACTTCTGGGTCAGCGCCCACTTTCAAAAACACTTCATACGCATCGGAGATGGACAGAGTCTTTTCAATCAGGCCATGCTTAACCAGAATGCGATGATACGAAGGTACTGCCAAGGCAGATGGATGGGTCTGCGGAGCGCGCTTGTGCTGTCTTGGGTGTTTCATTGCACTATGCTGACATGTTTTCTCCGCCAAAAGGAAGATTCTCACCGCAGACAAATCCTCATGTGGTTATACCTGGGAGGCCACAAAAAAAAGGGCGCATCGTGAGACCATCACCAGAAACTCTGCCGTTCCGGTCGGCGTGGCATTCTCAGTGGACGAAAATGGCACCCTTATTCCAGACAAGCGCGCCGCTGAACCGACAGAATCACCTGAACTATCTAGTGAGGACGAAGTTCGGTATGCCCATCAATACGACAGCTACGGCAACTGGACGCAACAAACCGTGAATCATAGCTCCAGCCCCGACAAACCGTCCTATGTCTGCCATCGCAAGATTACGTACTACTGACTTGTAGTACACTCGGTTCCCCTCCTCTACCCGCAAATTTACTCGCGGGAGTTCCCATGACTGAAGAACGGAAGTACGCCATCTTATTTGCCGCAACGATTTTGTCTGCCAGAAAGCTTCTCGACATGGACCCGGACAAACCGAGTATGGCGAAGCAATTTTTCGTGGACCGTGCTATCGAAGATGCAGCTTTCATCCTCGAACGCATCGATGCGCGATGGCCTACGATTGTGAATTCATTTTCTGCAAGACAGGAATAGGCTTGCCCGAACTGCGACAAATGCTACTACGTCGCTGAATGTACAATCCAAGGCAATATCGCAATGATGCTGCTTTTGCTGGCTTCATTCATGGTGGTGTTTCAGAGCGCAGACCTCAGCGCTGCAGCAAGCAACCCCTTTCTTCTTGGAGTTCTTGGGCGCCGCCAATCGGGACGCGGCGACGGTTCCCCCTATGGCGATAAGGAGAAATACGAGCACTCTAAATGGCACGTTCACAGGTAACAGGCGCATCACTTCTTCCGTCATTTCCGCAGACGCTCGAAGGGAAAGGATATTGGGTGAAACTGCGGCAGCAAATGGTCCCACGGTACCGCCGCGCCAGTACTTTGGGCTAACCGCAATGTACCTTTTTGAACTAGTTGCCTCAGGGGTCAGATCAAAAAGCGGCCAAGGGATGTGGCCCGGAACAAGGTTCTCTTAAAATGGAGTTTAAAGGATGTTCGGCTGGCTCTTTGGCAGCAAAAAACGACGACGGCACTCAAGGCAACTTTTTGCCAGCCTGTGACTTCTCCCTGCAAACATTCACGCACAGGGCGCGATTCTACCCCGCAAGTGTTGCGTTTCAGAACAGCTTGGTCGGGAAAGCGAGCAAGACTTTCTCTTTTCAGCACGTCCGGCTCATGGAACCTAATATACC
>Ga0137394_10003508_pt1 | contig 11814 bp, 10 predicted proteins | sample czobulk116metaG_FD_108278 | JGI IMG/M metagenome (GOLD analysis project Ga0137394, IMG submission 108278) | Vadose zone soil microbial communities from Angelo Coast Range Reserve, California, USA - czobulk1.16 metaG | ecosystem: Environmental > Terrestrial > Soil > Vadose zone | place: USA... | reverse complement strand
TGCGCGTTCGCGATCGCGTTCGCTGTGACGCCGCCGCGCGGACCGCGCTCCATGCGGCAGTTCGATCCGGATCGGCTCGCGAGTCTCGAAGTCCGCATGTGGCAGGCCTACTACGCGAAGCAACGCGCGCGGTTGTTCACGCTGCTGGTGACGATGCTCCACGAGCAGTATCGCTACTCCTGGGCGACGGCGGCGAAGGAAGCGTTCCACCTCGCGCGCGCGGCAGCGACCTTCGGCGATCTCGAGAGCGGCTACGACGTCGTGCTGCCGGACCTCGAGGCCGCGTACTCGACGGCGAAGTCGTGGCTGGGTGCCGCGTTCGATTCCCGCGCCGTTGCGCGCGCCGAGCTCGCCTGGTGGATCGCGCGCCGGATTCCCGGTCAGAACAGTCCGGAGCAGATCGGCGCGTTGATGGCCGACGAGTACGCGCTGTTGTACGAGACCCGCCGCGAATCGGTTGCGAGCGCCGCGCGGCTGCGCGCCGAAGCTGCGGCGCTGCGCGACGCGCAGGCGCAGCATCCCGACTGGGACACGATCGGCCGCCTGCTCCAGCAGTCCTATCGCGATCTGCTCGCGTCGCTCTCGATCGCGAACGTGTAGTCCGTATAGAGTTGAGCATCATGGCCAATCCAGCGGCGACGGCGGCGGCGGCAGCCGCGCCGATGTCCTTCGGCGACGTGCTCCGCATCGACGTGATGCGCCGCGTCTGGTACGCGCAGGTCATCAGCCTGTTCGGCGACTTCCTCGCGCTGTTCGCGGTCATCGCGGTGGTCTCGTTCACGATGCACGGCACGCCGAACCAGATCACCGGCGTGCAGATCTTCTACATGCTGCCGATCGTGTTCGTCGGTCCCATCGCGGGCGTGTTCGTCGATCGGTGGCCGCTCAAGCCGACGCTCGTCGCCAGCGATCTGATTCGCGCCGTGCTCGCGATGCTGCTGATTCCCGCGAAATCCCTCTGGCAGGTGTACGTCGTGCTGGCGGCGCTGAGCTGTGTGTCGGCGTTCTTCGGACCGGCGCAGCAGGTGACCATCCGCATGCACGTGCCGGCACCGGGGTTGATGTCGGCCAATGCGCTGATGCAGATGGCGTTCATGGGCATGCGCGTCGTCGGCCCGGCGACGGCCGGCGCCGTCGCGGCGTCGTTCGGCCCGCGAACCTGCTACGCGATCGACGTGGTGAGCTTCGTCGTGTCGGCGGCGCTGATCGGATCGGTCGCCATCCGCCGGCCGCCATCCGCGCAGGCGCCGGCCGCGTCGTCGTCGAACCGCATCCACGCGATCTGGCGCGACATGGTCCAGGGCGTGAACTTCATCTTCCACCACGCCGCGATCCTGTTCGTGGTGATGGCCATGGCCGCCGGCCTGTTCACGATCGGCTGTTTCGGTCCGCTGATCGCGATCTTCGTGCGCGACACACTGCAGGGGAGCGCGCGGTTGTTCGGGTTCGTCAGCGCGATGGTGGGAGTCGGACTGCTCATCGGCACACAAGTGATCCGCAAGATCGCGGTGCGGTTCACCGACGACGTGCTCGTGCTGTCGGGCCTCGCGGGCATTGGCGCCGGCGTGTTCCTGCTCGGCGCGGTGCCGCACCGCGTCGCGACGCTCATCGCGGCCGTCGCGATCGGCTTCGCATTCGCGGCCATCATGGTGCCGGCGCAGACGCTGCTGCAGCGCGAAACGCCGCAGGAGATGATCGGCCGCGTGTCGAGCACGAACATCTCAGTGGCGTTCCTCGCGCAGGTGATTGGCCTGGTATTGTCGGGCATCCTGGCGGACGCCTTCGGCGTGCGGATGGTGTTCATCCTTTGCGCGGGACTCGCCCTGGTGATGGCCGCTGGTGGGCGGCTATTCCTTCACGCCAGGCGCTAACCCGGGAACCGCGTACAGCTCTCGGCCGTCGCTCTCGGCGATCTTGGAGAGCCGAAACATGTCGATCGCGAATCGACGGAGCTTCGGCGGCGTGCGCCGCGCGTCCATGATCACGTACCCGAGCCGCGACAGGCGCAGGAAGCGGTCTGCGCGCCGCTGAATCTCGTCAGCCGGCAGCGGATCGTCGGAGCGGCCCTCGCTAAGCCGCATCAGGCGGCTGATCGTCGGCAACGCGTGCTGGCGCCGGACTTCCGCGTCGCTGACTCGCGAGAGGTATCCTCCAATCAGCGCCTTTTCGTGAACCGTCTGGTAGAACTGTGCGGCGGCGGTGTAGTCGCCCTCCGACCACTCGCCATCTCGGATGCCGAACGGCAGTTCGAGCACACGAATGTCGCGCGGATCCGACGCGATCATCCGGTAGATCTCGGGCATCGCCGCCGAGTACAGCCGCCGCGGCAACGGGGCCAATTCGGCGGCCAGCGCGACCCCCACGAGCGCGAGCAGCACGCGACGCCAGCGCCACTGGTTCGCGATGTGCGCCAGCGCGAGCCCGAATAGCAGCGAGAACAGCATCATCACGACGACCGCGTAACGGCCCGGCATCCGTGTGGCGGAAATGATCGGGACGTACCGCAGCAGCAGCCACGGCGTCGGAATGTAGGTGTTGAAACCCGCGACGCGGATGAACGGTCCGAGCGCGATCAGGCCGAAGAATGCCAGCAGGCCGACGATCGTCGGTGGCGGCCGGAACCGATAGCGGAACACCGCGAGCGCGACGGCGAGAATGCCGACCACGGTCAGCGACGCGGCGTTCTCCTCGTACCCGCCTGGGAGCGACGTCAACCAGTCGCGCCAGGGATCGCCGAACCATTTGTGACTCGGGTTCGGCGAGAACAGTGCGAGGAGATCCATGCCGCGCGGGCTGCTGCGCCACAGAATCCGATGATGCAGCACTCCGCCGTCGCGGAGTCGGTGGCTGAGCGCGTAGAGCGTCGGGCCCAACGGAAGCACGCACGCGAGCCCTGCCGTCAGCACGAATCGAAGCGCGACCCGCGCCCGCGGCATCGGGTCGATGGCGAACCGCGATGGCCACACGATCCACACGCGCGCGAGCGTCAGCAGCGTCAAGAGCAGCACGGGCGTGTACAGCGTTCGAAGCCGGATGGTCGCGCGGAACAGGCGCACGTCTGTGCCGCCGGTCGCCAGGATCGTGACGATGACGGCGACGATGAACAGAAGCAGCGCGTCGACCGCGCGGCGAAGAATCACGGGCGGAGCCGCGCCGTCCAGCATGTGGACGTGGACGAACTTCGCCGTGACGTACGCCGCGGCGAGCAGTACACAGAAGACGCCGTAATACGGATCACACATGGCGGCCCACGCAGCCGTGAGACCCGCACCGATCGCGTACCGCGCGTCCCAGCGCTGCTCGGCGCGGATCAGCAGCAGCAGGAACACCGGCAGCGGCGCGGCCGCCACCAGACTGAAATGGGCGGTACTGCGGGCTGCGAAAAACGGCGAGCACGCGAAGAGCAGGCCCGCGAGCCACGCCTCGCCGTCGCGTCCGATGACCGCGCGCGCCAGCAGGAACATCGTCCAGGCCGACAACACCACCAGGCCCAGGTAAATCACGTTGAAGGTCACCGGCACGCCGAGCACCGGGATCAACGGAAACGCGAGCAGATCGGCGAACAACGTGTAGTTGTGCAGGCTCAGATCGACGGGCGGGCTCAGCGCGAAGATTTCGCCGGTGAACAACGGAACCCGGCCGTGCGCCACGATCTCATGGCGGAACAGCCACAGGTTCCAGACGTACACGCCCGTGTCGCCGCCGATGGATCCGGTGAAGTGCGTGCCGAGCCGCACCGGCAGCGGCCAATTGAAGACCAGTGCGACGGCCACGTACCCCGCAATAGCGCAGGCGTGTGCCGCGATCCGCCCGAGAACCATGAAGCCGGTTGAAAAGAAAGGCGGACCGTATCACCGGGGCTGGCGTACGTCAAATGGCTGTTGTCGCGCCTACCGGCTCACCGCGTTCAGCGTCCCCTTACGCACGACGATGAGAAACGTCCAGATTTTCGTCATTATTCCGCTCTCAGCGCGATCATCGGATCGACCGTCGTCGCGCGCCACGCCGGGCCGAGGCACGCGAGCGTGCCGGTCACCAGGAAGGCGAGGACCACGATCGCGAAGGTCACCGGATCGGTCGGCTTGGTCGCGAACAGATACGTCGACAGCACCCGTGTCAGCGCGATCGCGCCGATGATACCAAGCGTGAGGCCAACCAGCACCAGCATCAGTCCCTGACGCAGCACCATCGCCAACACCGTTTCACGGCTCGCGCCGAGCGCCATCCGGACGCCGAACTCCTGCGTTCGCTGCGACACCGACGTCGCAATCACGCCGGTGATGCCCGTCATTGTCACGACGAGCGCGAGCGTGGCGAACACGAAGAGGAGCGTCGCCGTCAGGCGCGGGGTCGCGAGATACCGATTCCGGATCTCTTCGAGCGTGCGAACGTTCTCGACCGGCATGTCGGCATCGAGTGTTCGCACGGTCTCGCGCAGCATCCGCGTCGCCGCGACAGGATCGCCAGTGGTTCGGATCAACGCGAGACCGCCGAGCCCCTGAGATTGGGTGAGCGGTGCGTACATCTGCGCCACCGCGTCACGATCCAACCCGAACTGCTTGACGTCGCCGACGATGCCGACGACCGTCGCCCACGTTTGCCCGTTGTCGGTCGAGATCCGCGAGCCGACAGGAGTGCGCTGGTTCCAGTACCGCATCATCGATTTCCTGCGCACAACGACCGGCGGTGCATCGAGACGATCGGCATCGGTGAACGTGCGTCCGGCGAGCACGGGAATCCCGAGCGTCTGAAAGAACATAGAGCTGGCGGTGCGAATGTCAGCCGTCGGCCGCTGCTCGGGGTTGTCCGACGTGAGACCTTCGATTTGAAACGGCGTGCTGCCAGGATTGATGGTGCGGAGCGGGACCGCGTTCGTGATGGCCGCAGAGACGACGCCCGGCTGCGCCTGCAACCGCTCGAGCAGCGGCAGGTAGAAGTTGCGCTGCGCGTTCGCGTCCGGATATTTCGTGAAGTTCGTGAAGAGCTCGGCCGTCAGGACGTTGTCCGCCTTGTAGCCGGCGCTCACGTTCTGCAGACGGTAGAAGCTGGCGAGCAGCAGTCCTGCCGCGACCAGCAGCACGACGGAGACGGCCACCTGCGCGACGATGAGCGCGCTCTGAATCCGCCGCCTGCCCGTGCTCTCGCCGCCGCCTTTCGAGCCCTGCTTCAGCGCGCCCGAGAGATCCACACGCGACGCGAGCGCCGGGAACGTGCCGAACGCGAGTCCCGTGGCGATCGACACCGCCAGCGTGAAGAGCAGTACCCACGGATCGATGCCGATCTGGCTGGTGCGCACCGTGAAGCGACCCACGAAGCTCGTGAGCGCGCCGATGGTCGACGAAGCGAACGCGAGGCCGAACACGCCGCCGGCGACCGAGAGCAGCGTGCTCTCGGTCAGGAGCTGTCGAATGAGCCGTCCGCGTCCTGCGCCGAGCGCCGTCCGCAGCGCGAGCTCGCGATCCCGTCGCAGCAGTCGCGCGAGTGTCAGGTTCGCGACGTTCGCGCACGCAATCAACAGGACGAGGGCGGTCGTGCCCACGAGGATCAGCAGCATCGGCCGCGCGTTCCGCGTCAGCTCCTCCTGCACGTTGACCGTCGTCGCGGTGAAGCCGGAGCCGGGACGGTACGCCGTCTTGTTCTCGCCGACGAAACGATGGCAGATCGCGCCGACGTCGGCAGCCGCGCGCTCAGGCGCGACGTCCGCCTTGAGCCGGCCGAAGACGTTGAGCGCGGCGAACACGCGACGATTCTGATTGATCCGCGTTTCGGCCTGCGCGCGGAACGGGCACGCGAGCACCGGCATGTAGACGTCGTTCTCGTTCGGATAGAGCGGCACGTTCGGCAGGACGCCGACCACCGTGTGCGGGCGATCGTTCATCTGGAACACCTGACCGACGATGCTCGCGTCGCCGCCGAATCGCGACTGCCAGTAGGTGTAGCTGAGCACCAGCACCGCATTCGCGCCGGGCTTGTCGTCGTCGGCGACGAACGTGCGTCCGAGGATCGGCCTGATGCCGAGGACGTCGAAGAAGTTGTGCGAGACGACGCCGGTGTTCACGCGGTTCGGATCGCCGCGCTTCAGCAGGTCGAACGACATCTGGTGATACTCGACCAGTTCGTCGAACGCGGCCGTCTGCTCGCGGTAGTCGTACAGCTCTTTGATCGAGACGCCGACGTCCGGCCGCCCGATGAGCGGCGCCGATTGCCGAATGAGGACCAGGCGATCGCCGTCGCCGTACGGCAGCGGCTTGAGCAGCACGCCGCTGATGACGCTGAAGATCGCCGTGTTCGCGCCGATGCCGAGGCCCAGCGTGAGGATCGCGACGAGCGTGAAGCCGCGATGCTTCATCAACGTGCGTACGCCGAAGCGAAGATCCTTCATCAGTTCGTCCATCGGAACAACTCCTCTCGCGTGGGTTCCTGTCGCGCGCCGACACGTGACTGTAGAACAGCGACAGGAGCTGTGGCAAGATGTCGATACGATGAAACGTCCCGCCACGTTCGCGCGCGTACTGCTCGCGCTCACGTCTCCGGCACAGGATCGTCCGGTGCCGAAAAAAATCCCGATTGCGGACGGCATCGTGCTCTTCGTGACTCCGCCCCACGGCGATGTCGGGCTCGATGGCAACGCGATTGCGATTCTGTCGCGCGACGGAGTGTTCGTTTTCGACACCAATGGGACGCCGCGGCCAACCTGCGGATGCCGCCGTCCGTCCAACGGCCGTGCCTACCTTATTCAATGATGCGCGGTTCGGCCTCCGCCTGCTGCGAAAGAACCCGGGCTTCGCGACTGTCGCGGTCCTGACGCTGGCGCTCGGCGTCGGCGCCAATGCCGCCATCTTCAGCATCGTTCGCGCGGTCGTCCTCAAACCGCTGCCGTTCCGCGATCCCGACAGGCTGCTCGTCTTCATCACCAGCCGGTCGAATGCGAATCGCGGCTCGATGACCAGCACCTCGCTGCCGGACTTCGACGATTGGCGCGAGCAGGCCGCGAGCTTCGACGGCCTGGGCCTCCTCTCCGGCTGGCGCGCGCGTCAGCGGGAGCTTGTTTCCGATACTCGCGGCGAAGCCGCGATGAGCCGCCCCGGCGGACGGGACTGGTTCAGCGATCACGTCTTCGTCGAACCGCAGCAAGGTCAATCAGGAGGATCGCCACGAGGACGTGCACCGTCATCCGGATGCTTGCGCAGCGGCGTTCGTTTCCGGTACGGGATCGGCGATCGTCGCTCGACGGCCGCGATGCCGGTCGGCACGATGATCGTGCGGATGCAGGCCCAGGCTGCTTCGTCGCTGCAGGCGTCGCGAAATTCAGTACTCACAGCCGTCACGCTCCGTACCGCTTAGACGTGGATGCGGAAGCGCGCTCGTCACCGAGTTCTGGGGAAGTCTTGAGGATTCTTTGGTTTTTCTACTCGATGAGTACTCATCTACTCAGCGTGTGTAGTGTGCGACGCATCGGCCCGCGTCTCGAAACGATGTTTCGAGCAAAATACTCAGCGAATCCTTCAATTGCAGCTCTGGCATAGCCGTTGCTGACCTTAGCCCGTCGCCGAACAATGACGGCGGAAGGATGGAGTCGTGACGCATCGTTCGAAGGTTTCCGCCGCATTCATCACGCTGTTCCTGCTGTCGGCTGCGACGGTGGGAGCGCAGGACATCAAGCCGGAAGCGTCCGCGCCTCCGTCGCTCACGTCGGAGATCACCAAGGGCGTGATCTTCGATCCGACGACGTACGCGCCGGCTGCATTGCTGTATCAGTCGATGCGTCTCGACTGGAAGAGCTCACAACCGTTCTTTCAACACGGATTCGTCGAGGCCAATGAGCGATACACGGTGAGCGGACGCGGCCACGACGTGCCCGTGAGCTTCGCGCAGGGCAAACGTCAGATCCTGACTGACTCGCTGTTGAACCTCCCGATGTCGTTCGCCAACAACACGACGAGCCGCGTCGTCGAGCGCATGCTCGTTCAACGGTTTCCGAATCATCCGAAGGTGGTTCGCGCGCTCGGATGGATTGAACGCAGTGCGTTTGCGGCCTACATGTCGAATCGTCTGGCGGCGAAGCATTTTCGCCAGTGGCAGCAGAACGAGGATCTCGCGCGGCAACTGGGCTACAGGTAGCGCAGCCCTTCAGGGCTGCCCGGAGTAGCGCAGCTCAATGTGTGCTTCTGGCGGCCGGTTGGCAGGCCTGAAGGCCTGCGCTACGAGAGGCCGCCCGCTGAAGCCGCCCTACTCGTGCCGCAGCGCGAGCATCGGATCGAGGCGCGCGCCGCGCGTCGAGCCCGCAGGTAGCTGGCCACGAGCGCGACGAGGGCGAGCAGCACCGGTATCGACGGTCTGGCGGGATCGCCAGATGATACCGTCAAGCTGGCTGGGCAGCCCGCTCGCCGTCGCCGCACTGGCGTCGATAGCCCGCCGGCGTGGTCCCGAAGTACCGCTTGAACTGCCGATAGAAGTTCTTCTTGCTCCGATAGCCGACCGTCAACGAGACCGCTTCGATCTTGATGCCGGCTTTGATCATTTCCGCGGCGCGGTCCAACCGGACGCGCGTCATGCGCTCGTGCACCGTCACGCCGAGCGCCGTACGAAACACGTGGCCGAGGTAGGCAGGCTGGCGGCCGATGACGGCGCCGAGCGTGCGGAGCGTGACGATGTCCGCATAATCGCGATCGATTTCGTCGAGCATGCGGCGAACGAGCAGTTGACCTGTGATAGACATGGGCAGCACGCGAAAGCGAAAGCGCAAGTGCCGTGCCGCCAGCGCACGCGTTCTCCCGGTCTGAATGCGCACCAACACGCCAAGCTGAGCCCCGAAAAATCGCAGGTTCGTGAGCGTTCGCGATGATTGAGCCGGTCGCGACCGGCGAACGCGTCCGCGTGGAGGCTGCATGACGGTCCTCACGAACTGTGGCTTGCAATGCATCGGCTTCGCCGTCCCGATCAACGGAGTGAAGGCGCTGCTTCCGCAGCTGCGCACCGGAACAGTCCATCGCGGACGGCTCGGCGTTCAGATTCAGAACGTGCCGCTCACCGACGAGGACGCAAAGGATCTCCGTCTGCCGATACCGGAAGGCGCGCTCATCATCATGGTCGAGCCCGGCTCGACGGCCGAGCGCGCGAAACGGCACGCGCGAGACGACGACGGCGACGATTGAGGAACTGGAGATCGAGAACAATCGAGATGGCGCGCGACGGCTGTAACGACGTTCAATGCGCGGCCGGAGCACGCGATCCAGGCGAGGTCACGGCTCGCAGCAGATTCGTCGTGACGCGGTAGCACTCGCACGAGGCTTCTTCGAGCTTCTCGCGGTCAAGTACGGCGACGCGACCGCGGTGATACGTAATGAGGCCCGCCTTCTGCAAGGTTCCCGCGACGACGGTCACGGTCGGGCGCGTGGCGCCGAGCATCATCGCCACGAATTCCTGCGTCAGCGGAAATTCGTCCGCCCCCATCCGGTCTTGCGCCATCAACAGCCATCGCGCGAGGCGTTGCTCGACCGAGTGCACGGCGTTACATGCGGTGGACTGCATGATGAAGCCCACGAGCGCCTGCGAGTATCGCGTGAGCAGTTCGTAGAACGCCCCGCGCTGTGCCATCTCCGCCCGGAACGTGTCTGCCGGCATGCGGTACCAGGTCTCGCTCTCGCCCTGCACCATCGAGGCGGACGACGGTGGGAGGCCGTCCAGCACCGCCGTCACGCCGAGCGCGCCTTCGCGGCCGATGGTCGCGACTTCGACCATGCCGCCGTCCTCGAGCACGGTCACCATCGAGCCGAATCCGCCCCCGGGGAAATACACGTATTGAATATGTTCGCCCGGCTTGTGCAGCATCTCTTTGAGCTTGAGCGATACGGTGTCGAGGGTTGGCAGGAGACGCTCGAGGTCGGCGGGAGGAAGGGCCGCGAGCAGCAGGTTCTGCATTGCTCCGGGCGGCGGGCGCGTATTCGCCGATAGTAGCGGTCGATTCGTCAATGGTGCGCGGATCGCACGGCGCTTGGCCATGGTGGACAACCTCTCCCCGTCAATCTGACGGCCTGATTTGAGGCTGTCGCGCACCAGGCTCTGCCCTGTTCAGGGCGAGGCAGGCGGTAGTCCCTAACCGCGTGGAAGAGTATCACGGACATCGCGCCGTTGGTCGGAAACCCGACAGACGGTTCGGAAGTTAGGAGATATCCTTAATTGCTTCGCTGGCGGAGAGGAACCCGGAGTTTATGGAACGTCGTCGCCCGCGCACGGCGCCCGCGCGACCCCTGGTGCTCGTCGTCGACGGGCACGAGGACACGCGCGAGCTTTATGCGGTCGCGCTCGCCTCCTTCGGGTTTGAAATAGTGACGGTCGATGACGGGGCGGACGCCTTCGGACGTGCGTGGCAAACGCATCCAGACATCATCGTGACCGAGATCACGCTACCGCAGCGCGACGGTTGGGGTTTCGTCGAAGACCTGAAACGCGACCCGCGGACGCGCGACATTCCGATTGTTCTGGTTACGGGGCACGGGGAGTTGTCGGTGCGCGAACGGGCCGCGCGCGAGGGCTGCGCCGCGTTACTCGTGAAGCCGTGCCTGCCGGAACAGCTGGCGCACGCGCTTCGAGAACTCCTCGATCGAAAACCGTTTTCGGACCACGCATCAAGCCGTCGGGGGCAAACAGAATCGGAGCCAAGGTCATCCGCGGATTCGCGGACGCCGGGTGCGCCTGACGCGCGCATCGCTGATGCGCCGCTAAAACGAACCAGGCGTTCCCCGACGTTTACGTCGACACCCGACACGCCACCGCCCCAACTGCTGTGTCCGACCTGTGATCGTCTGCTCGTGTACCGGCAGACGGTCATCAGCGGCGTCAAGCCGATCGAGCGGTGGGATTATTTCGAGTGCCAGTCGTGTGGCGAGTTCGTGTACCGCGACCGCACGCGCAAGCTTCGCCCGACGGCGTGAGCGCACGCGGCGTCATGCGCGTCCCCCTTTCACGATTCGTCGATGCGTTCGATTCGCGCGCGTAACTCGGGCTGATCGGGCGGGTCGAACTCGATGACGAATACCGCCAGGCACGCGGGACACGATGTCGTCACGAACCGGCCGTGAACGTCAGCGTCAATCGCCGTATCCCCACAGAGCAGACAGCGAGTGACGGTAATAGGTGAGTGATGGCGCCGTGAGGAGCCTGATTCACGGTGTTGAAGGTTCGTTGTGCGGACCGATTCCTGAGAAGCCAAGGGGATCACCGTCGCTGACGGTCGGCGGCGTTCGCCGGCGGGGGCCTCACGGCCAAGTTCGACGAGGTCAGTTCGTCGCGGAGCCGAGTCACGGCGTCGCGGAGTTCCTGGAGGGCCGCCCGCTGATCGTGCACGCAGACTTGTAATTCCGCGGCATGGCGCAGCAGCGTGCGGGCGAGATCGGCGCTCTCGAGCGCCGCGACCTGCAGCCGATCGATGCTCGCGGCGGTCCTCCGAATATGCTCCGCCTCGCGCGAGCCCGCATCGACGCCGGATTGAAGATCGTCGAGATTCGTGTTGATGCCTGTGAGCCGGTCGTTCAGCCTCATGTTTCGAATCTCCCGGATAACAAGATACACCCCTCTTGTCAGTCTAAAGAGAACATTTCGGATATTTCGTGCAATGGTTGAGTAGGCGGGCCGCCTCGGAGTTAGATCATCTCGAGCGGGACTGGTTTGGCTGGCGGCGGAAACGCGCGGTCGAGCTCCGAAAGATCCGCGCCGCTCAAGCGGATGTCGAGCGCGCCGCGATTCTCGCGCACGTGATCGAGGTCGCTCGCCTTTGGGATGGCGATGACGTCCGGATGCCGCAGCACCCACGCC
>Ga0137394_10003507_pt1 | contig 11815 bp, 8 predicted proteins | sample czobulk116metaG_FD_108278 | JGI IMG/M metagenome (GOLD analysis project Ga0137394, IMG submission 108278) | Vadose zone soil microbial communities from Angelo Coast Range Reserve, California, USA - czobulk1.16 metaG | ecosystem: Environmental > Terrestrial > Soil > Vadose zone | place: USA... | reverse complement strand
TCCCGCGGACATGCCGAGCGTGCTCGACCCCGATCCTTCGAAGAACATCTTCGGCTGGAATTTCTGTTCGGGCGCGAGCGAGGCGAAGGGGAAGGACGCCGGCTGCACGACTGTCGTGAAGTACGGCATGAAGCGCGATTTCAACAAATGGCTGGGAACGCTCGGGCCTTCGGCGCCGGTGAAAACGCTCACCGAGCTGCGGGAGTGGAACCTGGCGCATCAGAAGGAGGGCGCGATCAAGTACGGGCAGGCCCGCCTCGACATCTCGGACGAGATGGACGTCGAGGGCGACCGCGCGCGCTACGAAGCGGATCACGCAAAGGACCTGGCGTTGAGCGCGACCAACGGCATCGACGCCGTCATGAAGGCGCAGCGGCTGGACGCGCTGCTGTTTCCCGGCGCGAGCGGCTCGGTCATCGCGGCGCGCCCCGGCTATCCGACCGCGCTCGTGCCGTTCGCGTTGATTCCGAACGAGCCGGATTCGCCGTTTCCCGCGGGCTTCAACGCGAGGCCCCAGCCGTTTGGTGTGAGCTTCACAGGCATGGCATGCAGCGAGCCGCGGCTGCTGGCGCTGGCCTACGCCTTCGAGCAGGCCACGAAGCGCCGCGTGCCGCCCCCGGGCGCGCCGTAGCGCCGGTGACGGCGGCATGGACGCGATCCGTCCAGTGGCGCCGAAGTGCGCGTCAAAGGATGAAGCCCGCCGCCTCATAGCCCGATGGGCGACCGATGTACGAGTCAGCGCTTCTACTCGTGGCGACGGCGGCCGGAGCCATTGCGGCTGTCACTGGCTTCGGCATCGGAAGCCTGCTGACACCGCTGCTCGCGTTGCACGTCGGGACGAAAATCGCTGTCGCGGCTGTGTCGATCCCCCACCTGATCGGCACTTCGATCCGTTTCTGGCTGCTCCGCGGGAGCGTTGATCGCGCGCTGCTGTGGCGCTTTGGCCTGACCAGTGCGGCCGGCGGCCTGGCTGGCGCACTGCTTCACAGTTGGGTGTCGAGCCCGGCGCTCGCGATCATCTTTGGCGCGCTGCTCGTGTTTGCCGGCGCGTCGGAGATCACTGGCTACGCTCGACAGTGGCGATTCCAGGGCGGCGTCGCGTGGATAGCCGGCGCGGCGTCGGGCCTGCTCGGTGGTCTGGTCGGCAATCAGGGCGGCATCCGCTCGGCGGCGATGCTCGGATTCGACGTGACGAAGGAGCAATTCGTCGCCACGGCGACGGCGATCGCCCTGTGTGTCGACGGCGCACGCGTGCCCGTCTACCTGATCACCGAGCGCCATGAGATCGCAGCCATCTGGCCGCTCTTACTGGTGGCAACGATCGGAGTTGTGGCCGGCACACTCGCCGGCGGCCGTTTGCTGGCCCGAGTCCCGGAACATCGATTTCGACGAATCGTGGGAACAATCATCTTGCTCTTAGGGGTCGTAACCCTGATTCGGGGTCGTGTGTGAGCGGGCAGATAGGTGGGGCGGAGCGAAGCTCAGAAGTCGAGATGCAGCCGCAGCATCTCGACCAGGACCGGTCCACGATCCCGGTTGTAGCCCGGATGGTCGATGTATTGAAGGCCCCCGGACGCGGACACGCCGCGCCAGAGATGCGCGGTGTAGTACATCTCGACGATATCCTCACGACCGTATCTCAACGCGCCGTCACCGAGCAGAAATCCTTGACCGCCCAAGGCGAGGTATTCGCGATGCGCCGGCGACAGGCCGTTCGACACCAGCGCGACACCCCATCGGTCCTGCGATCGACTCCATAGCGCGCCGCCCACATCGCCCCCTGCCTGAACGCTGTCGTTCACCTCGGTGTAGGCAAACAACTCGTTGTGCCCTTCATTCCATCCGGTTCGCGCGAACACGCGGACGAGTTTTGGAAAGGTGTACTCCGTGTTCACGCCAACGCCCGATTTCACCCGGCCTGGCATCCGATGGGCGACGATATCCGGCACGGCGTCTCGACCGGACAGGTAGCCCTGGATGGCCTCCTCGTAGCTGCCCATGTTCGCGTGGTTGGTATATCCCAGCAGTCGCACCGCGAGGCCGGTAACGGGGTGAAGCTCCAGTTCGAGATTTTCAGCGCGAGCACGAGAGACGTGCCAATCCATGCTGATGCCATTGGCGACCGTCGACATCAGCGCCTCGCCGAACCTCAGGGACCATCGCGGCGTGTCGTACTCCACGATGGCGGCGTACGTGTATCCCCGCGTATCGGCGGCGTAGTCGTACGCCCCATTGTTGTCGACCGTCCAGTTCGTGAACTGGAGGTGGCTGTCGCTGCCGGCGGTGTTGACGTCGAAGAAATCGGCCATTCCCAACTTGCCGACACGGATCTCGATGCGCCGGGTGCCGAGGTGCGCTGCCAGCGCCAGCGCGTTGGGCGTCGTGTCCACGACATCGCCGCCGATCGGAATGGTTGCATGCACCATCGCGCGCGCGACGTACGGCGTCGCGCCCAGCGTCGGGTTTCGAACGACATCCAGGTTCGTGAATCCGGCGAGCCCGAGGGCATCGCTGAGGCCTCGGCCACCGGCGCTCTCGATGTCGAAGAGCAACTCTGTGTGGGCCGATAACTTGACGCCGGTGTAAATCGTCCACAGACGGGACAGCGCCTGCTCCCGTTCGGCTCGCAGGCTGTTGTCACCTTCGTACGGAGACGTAAATCGCCCGTGCGTTTGCGAGATGAGATTCACCTGGCCGGACAGCCACCAGCGGCTCTCGTCCGGGTGCGAAAACATCGTCGCGGATTCAGCGGGCGGCGTGTCCGCAGGCGTTTGTGCGGACGCCCCGCCGGCGATCACCACCAGCAACAGTGAAAGGAAAACCGATCGCACTCGCACGTGAAACGGAATCATGTCGGTCTCTCATCACAGCCAGGCGTGAAAACCCCGAATGTACCAGATCTTCACGCCCTGGGTGAGGGCACCGTAGGCCCGCAACGTTACCGCGAGCCACGGAAAATACGTCCAGGGCAGGCGCGACATTCCGGTGGCGCCGCCGAGGCGTGAGAACGGCACGTACATACCAACCGCCATGACCGCCGTCGTCAGCAACATCACCGGGAGAGCGGCAGTACTTTGCACAAAAGGCACCCTCTTGGTGCGAATCATATGGACGATGAGGGTCTGCGACAGCAGGCCTTCGATGAGCCAACCTGACTGAAACAGTCCCTGGCGAGCCACCGACGAGGCGCCGAACACGAACCAGAGCAGCCCGAAGGTCGTCACGTCGAACACAGAGCTGATCGGACCGATGAACGCCATGAATCGCGCGATTCCGCTCGCGTCCCACCTGCGCGGCTTCGTCAGGAACTCCGGATCCATGCGATCCAAGGGCAGCGAGAGCTGCGAGAAGTCGTACAACATGTTCTGAATCAGCAACTGCACGGGCAGCATCGGCAAGGAACGGCAGGACCGCGCTCGCGGATGAGCACGCTTTCGAGCAGGCCTGTGGCCGGCGTGGCCTCACGTCGCCCGATCGACGCGGGCGTCGTGCCGCTTGCCAACGCGAGCGAACGGACCAGCGGTGAATGGAGTGCGGACAAGTTCATGGCATCTCTCCTCGCGCGTCGGGAGAGCAGCACACGACTGACCGGACCGGATGTCCGGCGAAAGATGGTGAAAACGAGTGGGCGGGGAAGCGCTCGCCCAGCCGCGTTCTCCACGATGTTCGTGGAAGACGCGGTGGACAAGCCTGCGGACGGCTAGGTCGAGTTACGCGGCGTCTTCCAGGAGTCGGGTGCTACTCGGAGGTTGATCGTCTTGGTTTCGCATAAACCTCTGTAAAAGGCGGCCGGCGGGCAGTGGCCTGTGTGTTGCGAGAGCCTCGCCTGCCGAGGACCGATGTGGCGCGCACGTGCGCATTCACATCTCAACGATTGTCGCGCCGCTTCAGCACGCGGGTCAACGCAAAAGATCATCGAGATCGGTTGAACGCGTCGCCTGAGCGCTGACCCATGCAGTACATGTCGTTGGCGTCACAGCCTTCGACTTCCACTTGGACCGTCGTGTGTGTGATGTGAAAGCGGCGCTCGATGTCGTCCACGACCGCGCGCAGCACCTGTTGCCCTTCTCGGACACTCTGTTCGGCCACGAGAATATGACAACTGCATGCGACGACGCCCGGGCCGACCATCCAGACATGCAGATCGTGCACGTCGAGTACACCACCCACGTTCTTGATCGCGGCGATCACGGCCGGCATGTCCATTCCCGCGGGCGTGCCTTCGAGCAGGACGGTGGCGCTCTCACGCAGCACGCCGTAGCTGCTGTAGAGAATGAGCCCGGCGATCAGCAGCGACACGATGGGATCGGCCAGCGGACCACGCATCGTCGCGACCAGCACGCCCGCGATCACGACACCGAACGCCGAGGCGGCGTCGCCGAGCATATGAAGGTAGGCGCTGCGGATGTTCAGGTCGCCTTTCGAACCCTTGTGCAGCCAGAGGCCGATGACGAGATTCACGATGATCGCCGCGGCGGCGACCACGATCATCACCGGACCGTTGGCGACCTGAGGTTCACGAATCCTGGCGATTGCTTCCCATCCGATGAAGACCGCGATGAGGACCAGGGAGATGGCGTTTGCCAGCGCCGCGAAGATGCCGACGCGGTGATAACCAAAGGTCATCCCCTGGTGGGACGGCTTGCCGGCGATCCACAGTGCGTACCAACTGAACCCCAGGGCAGCGGCATCAGCCAGGTTGTGTCCCGCGTCCGAGAGCAGCGCCAGGCTGTGAGCAAACCATCCGCAGACGGCTTCGACGACGACAAACAGGAGGGTCAGCGCAACTGCGGCTCCCATGGTTCTGCCCGACATCTTCGAAGGCAGGTGCGAATGCCCGGGAGCGTGTTGATGCGCGTGACCGGAATGCTGGTGGGACATACCCTCGATCCAGAATACCAGACCCGCCGGGTGGTGTTCGGAGGCGAGGAAGAGTGCGCGTGCGGCTCTAGCCGGCGAAGTACCCGCTTCGCGCTTTCACAGTGGCCGATGGACGCTTGACGACGCGGACGTCGAGCCGACGCCACTCGCCCCCGTTGGCGGCTTCGATGGCGAGCACGTATTGTTGGCGCAGTTCGCCAATGAGACTCGAGGCCGCGACGACGGTCTCAACGAAGGTGCTCGCGAAGACGAACTGGCCGCCAGTCCACTCGGCGAGGTCGCGCAGGTCGGCCGCCTCGGAGGGCCCCGATCGCTCGGAGGCTTCCATTATCTGACGCTGATCCAGCGACGGTACCGTCGCGACGACGAACACCGGGACATCGATCGAGCTGGCGAGTCCCGACACGTCACGCGCCGTCATCGAGCTGCTCGTGTCCATGCCGTCGGTGAGCACGATGATCGCCTTGTGCGTCGCAGACTGGGCGGCGAGTCGCCGCGCGGTGGCCGCCGTCGCGTCATACAGGGACGTCGTGCCGAAAGGCTTGAAATCGGACAAAAGCCCGCGAAGGCTGGCGAGATCGCGAGTGAAGTCCTTGCGCTCGTGGAGCGACGCGTCAAACGTAAACAGCGCCACTTCATCCTGGCCCTGATGGAGTTGCGACAAAACCGAGTCGTACGCCTGGCGCGCCATCGCGATCTTGGGGCCGATCCGCATGCTCCCGCTCATGTCGACCAGGATCGCCACGCTGAGGGGCGACTGGCGGTCGGACCGGAGGGACAGAATCGGTCGCAGCTGTCCGTTGTCGCGGACCTCGAAATCCCTTGTCGTGAGGCCGGTCAGGACTCTTCCCCGAGCGTCGCGCACCGACGCCTGGATCGTCACCAGGTCGACCGCGCTCTTGAACGCCTGCTGCGCCTCGCCTGGAGCGTCTTGAGCACTCGGCGAGACGGCGGCCAGGCCGCCCGCAATTACAATCGTGACGACCAGACGCAAAAACGGTGTCCTCATGGGTGCGGTTCTCCCCAGATCTATCGGTCGCATCTGCACGGAACAGGCCAGGTGCTGGATCCGGCCGCAAGTTGTTGGGGAATGTCTCATGGTAGCACATACCCTGCTCGGAGTCACAACACCGGGCTCCACTGCAGACTCCTAAAATGGCGGTCATGCCCGACACACTCGTCGATCTCGTTTCGCTGATCCGGGGTGGTGGCTTCGCGAAGCTGCGCGAGGAGCTCGTGCGATGGCGGCCGCCAGAGCTCGCGGCCGCGCTGACCGGGCTGCGCGCCGACGATCAGGTCATCGCGTTCCGGATTTTGCCGCGCCGTCTGGCTGCGGCCGTCTTCGAGTACATGCCCTCGAGCGCTCAACAGGCGCTCGTCAAGGCGATGGGTCAGGAGGAGATTGCGGCGCTCCTGAATCAGATGTCGCCGGATGACCGCACCTGGTTTTTGAGCGAGCTTCCGGCCAATGTCACGAAGCAGCTCCTGACGCTGCTCACACCGGCGGAGCGCGCCGAGGCGGTGACGCTCCTTGGGTACGCCCCGGGCACGGTCGGAAGACTGATGACGCCGCATTACATTGCTGTCAAAGAGGACTGGACGGTTCAACAGGTTCTCGACTACGTCCGTGAGCACGGCCAGGACAGTGAAACGCTCAACGTCATCTACGTGGTCGACGATGCCGGGGTCCTGATTGACGACATCCGGATTCGCGAGTTCCTGGTCGTGCCGACCACGAAGCGCGTCTCAGAGTTGATGGATCGGCGATACGTGACGCTGAAGGCCACCGACACGCAGGAGTACGCAGTCGAAGTGTTCCGCCGCGAGGACAGGACCGCCCTGCCGGTCACAGACACGACCGGCGTGCTCATCGGGATTGTGACGGTCGACGACGCCCTCGATGTCGCCGAAGCGGTGGCGACGCGCGAATTTCAGCTCTTCGGCGGATCCGAGGCGCTCGACGAGCCTTACCTGGCGATCTCACCAGTCAACATGGTCAAGAAGCGGGCGGCGTGGCTGGTGGTTCTGTTTCTCGGCGAGATGCTCACCGCCACGGCGATGGGGTTTTTCGAGAAGGAGATCGCGCGTGCCGTCGTGCTCGCGCTGTTCGTCCCGCTGATCATTTCGAGCGGCGGGAACTCGGGCTCTCAGGCGTCGACGCTCGTCATTCGCGCGCTGGCGCTTGGAGAGCTGGCGCAAGGCGACCTCTTTCGCGTCATCCGTCGCGAGCTGTTCTCGGGCTTCGCGCTCGGCTGCATCCTGGGCGCGATCGGCTTCTTGCGAATCTCGATCTGGTCTGCCTTCTCGAATCTGTATGGCCCGCATTGGTTCCTCGTCGCGTCCACCGTGGCGCTCGCGTTGGTGGGAGTCGTGCTGTGGGGCTCGTTGGTGGGGTCGATCCTGCCGTTCATACTGCGCAGGCTCGGCTTCGATCCCGCGACGTCATCCGCGCCTTTCGTCGCCACGCTTGTTGACGTGACGGGGCTCGTGATCTATTTTTCGGTCGGGTTCCTCGTCCTCCGCGGAACGCTGTTGTGAGGTGTGCGTCTACCCGTGGCGCGCGTTTGCCTTTTCGGCCGGCCCGGGTTACCGTGCCATCGAATTTTCCGCCAGGCCTCGAGGAGAGGGCCATGCGTCGAGTCACGCGGAGTGATTGGGTCTGCTAAGGACGTGTTTTTCGTATGGCGACACCGGGCATGTGACGTGGTTCGTCACTCTGACGCCAATTCAGCCCGTAGAGGAGGTCCTATGCATGGTCGAACCTCGGGCATCCTTCTCCTTCTTCTCGTATCGATCGCCGTCCCGGCAAGGGGCCAGACGCCATCCGGAGAAATCAGCGGCACTGTCGTCGACGCGAGCGGGCTCGCCGTGCCCGGGGTCACGATCACGCTCGGCAACGTCGCAACCAACGTCGTCCGCACCGTGCAGACCAATGAATCGGGACTGTACGTGATCACGGCCATTCCGCCAGGGACCTACGACCTGAAGGCCGAGCTATCGGGATTTGGAACCGTCCAGCGGAGGAACATCGTGGTCCAGGTGGGCAGCGCCAACCGGATCGCGTTTACCCTGCAGGTCGGCGAGCTGAGCGAGACGGTCGAGGTCAAGGCCGGCGCGCCGCTGATCCAGACCGAAAACGCGGCCATCAGCACCGTGATCGAAAATCGCGCGATCGTGGAGCTGCCGCTCAACGGCCGCAACTACCTGCAGCTCGCGTCGCTGATTCCCGGGGCGACGACCAACGGGCCCTCGTCGAGCCAGGGCAAGCAGCGCATGGGCGGTCAGCGCAACAGCTTTGCGCTCAACGTCGCGGGACAGCGGATCCATTTCAACCACTACTCGCTCGACGGCGTCGAGAACACCGATCTGAACTTCAACTCCTACATGCTGCTCCCGTCCGTCGATGCGCTGGAGGAATTCAACATTGTCTCCGGTCTCTTCGACGCCGAGTATGGCCGCGCCATCGCCCAGGTCAACGTCTCGACCAAATCGGGATCGAATCAGCTGCGCGGAACGGTGTTCGAGTTCGGGCGCCATTCCGCGCTCGACGCCAAGAACTATTTCGACCGGCAGGATCAGCCGATCCCGCCGTTCAGACGCAACCAGTACGGGTTGACGCTCAGCGGCCCCGTGGTCCTGCCGAGGATCGTGAACGGGCGCAACCGCCTGTTCTTCATGTTCAACTGGGAGGGCTTGCGCGAGAACAAGTCGCTGACGGCATCGCCCTCGGTGCCGCTCACGGCCTGGCGCTCGGGCGATTTCTCGGGCCTGCGCGACGGCAGCGGCAACCCGATCCCGATCTACGATCCGGCCACGCGCGTGTTCGACGCGGCCGGCAACGTGCTGCAGGCGCCGACGCCGTTCCCGGGCAATATCATCCCGGCAAATCGGATTCATCCCGTCTCGCGAAAGCTGATGGACTACTATCCGCTGCCGCTGCAGGAGATCACGGGCGCCAACTTCGTGAACGACGAAGCGCGGCGCGTCAACGCCGACCAGTTCACTTACCGGCTCGATTTCACTCGAGGCCAATCGAACTGGGTCTTCCGCCACAGCATCTCGCACGAGCATGGCTACGATCCGTTCCCCATCCCGAACATGGGAAGCAACACCGACACCGACGTGCAACAGGCCGTGCTGGGAAACACGCGCACGTTCGCCTCGAACAAGCTCAATGACCTGCGGTTCGGCGTGGGATACCTGAAAAACGGCCACATCTCGCCGCGCGCCAACACGGAGAACGTCGTCAAGGCGCTCGGGATCAACCTGCCGAGCGACAACCCGCTCTATTGGGGTGTGCCCAACATCAACATCACGGGGCTGTCGAGCGTCGGGGAGGAGAGCGACGCGCCGTTCATCAACGACGACACGACGCTCCAGGTTGTCGACAACTTCACCTGGACCGTCGCCAGGCACTCGTTCAAGCTTGGCGGCGAGCTTCGACGCGTGCTCTACAACCAGATCGGCGGCGTCGTGACGCGCGGCCGATTTGCGTTCGACGGGCGTTATACCCAGAATCCGCTGCTGCCGGCGGCCCAGCGGGGCGGCGCGCCCTTCGCCGATTTTCTCCTCGGCGATTTCAACCGCGCGGAAGGGCAGGTCGGCGCGCCGATCGCGAATTTCCGGTCCAGCTATTTCGCCTTGTACGCCCAGGACAGCTGGCGGCTTGGATCGAAAGTCACGATGAACTACGGGCTGCGCTGGGAGTACGACCAGCCGTTCTACGACACGAACGACGCGATCGTGAACATCGATTTCGACTGGAACAACACGCACGAGCCGATTTTCGTCCGCGCCGGGACCGGAGACCCCTTTGAGGGGAATCCGGCGTTTCAGCTCGCTTCGGACATACAGTACGTACGGGATGGCCGGTTCGGGAGGGGAGCCTACAAGCCTGACAAGAACGACTTCGCGCCACGCGTGGGGATCGCGTGGTCGATCACGCCAGAGACCGTCGTCCGTTCGGGAGGGGGGATCTATTACGTCCGCGACATCGGGAACGCGGTGTTCGACACGGTGCGCAATGCCCCGTTCACGATCCGGCGCGACGAGCCGGCCGAAAGCTTCCGGGCGAACCTGAGCTACGACCAGCCGTTCGCCCGCACCGGTGCGCCGACTTTCATCCTGGCGAACCAGTTCGATGAGCCCTCGTCGTACGTGGGCCAGTGGTCGGTAGGGGTCCAGCGTGAACTGGGCGGCAGCATGTCGGCCGAAGCGACCTACTTCGGCTCCGTGGGCAGACACCTGCGCCGATTGATGAGCTACAACAACCCGGAGCCGAGCCAGCTCGCCAACTCCAATCTGGCGCGACCATTCCCGAAGTTCGGGAGCATCCAGGTGATGAGCGCGCCCAGCCGCTCACACTACAACGCGCTGTATCTCAAACTTCAGCGGCGCTTCTCGCGCGGTGTGAGCTTCCTCACGTCGTACTCCTACGGCAAGTCCATCGACAATGGCAGCGGGATCCGAACCTCTGACGGTGACTCGCTGACACCGTCGAACAATTACGATCTGGGCCTCGAGACCGGGCTGTCGGCCTTCGACTTCCGGCAGCGGTGGACCACGTCCTGGCTGTGGGACCTCCCGTTCGGGAAGGACCGTCCGTTTTTGAATCGAGGCGGCGTGGCCGATTTCGTGCTCGGAGGATGGCAGCTGGGTGGCATTTTCACCATGCAGAGCGGATTCCCGTTCACCGTCACATGCGGTCCCGGCAATATTCAGAACGGCGGTGGCATCTGCTATCCCGACGCGACCGGGATCGACTGGCAACTGCCGGCCAGCGAGCGCACCCGCACGCAATATTTCAACACCGATGCTTTCATCGATCGCAATACGACCGGGCCGTTCCGCTACGGCACCGTGCCGCGCAATTCGCTGATTGGACCCGGAATCATCAGCCTGGATGCGTCGGCCAACAAGCGGTTCCAACTGGGTGGCTCGAAGCTCATCGAGCTTCGCGTGGAGGCCTTCAACCTCCCGAACCGTCCGATCTGGAACCAACCCGGGTCGCAGCTGCGAACACCCAACTTCGGAGTGATCACGAGCACCAGGCTCGACTCGCGGCAAATCCAGATCGGAGCAAAGCTGCTGTTCTGATCGGACCTTCGGCGCCGGTGAGGAGCTCACCGACCTGCGGCAATGGACCCTCGCGCATAGACGAAACGCGCGATCAATAAGGGGCGCCTCGACATCTTCTCCGAGGTGGACGTCGAGGTCGACCGCACGCGGTACGGGCGTCCCGCGCGCGTAATGCACTGGCACGCCGAACGCGATCACGCGAAGGATCCGGCGTTGAGCGGTGCGAACGGCATCGGTGCCGTGATGAAGCCGCGCCCGCCGGACCCGCTGCTGTTTCCCGGGGCCAAAACGAATCTGGCATCGCTGCGCGGCTGAGTGTTCCCAACCGTGCTCGTGCCGCTTGCCGTGATTCCGAGGGAGTCGACTCCGCCATTTCCCCGCAGGGTGCGACGCGCCAGGCCGGAGCGCACAGCGTCAGCTTCACCGGCGTGGCGTGCAGCGCGGCCCGATTTCGGCGTCGGGTCAGGTACTGGAGAATCAAGAGTGCGCGAAGCTGCTGGACCATCTAGTGGACACGTGGACAGGTAGCGCGCGTGCCGCCTCCGGGGCCGACGTAGCGCCGGGCGCCGCGGCGAGGCACTGCGTGCCGCTTCCGTACGGGGCCTGAGCGCCGGGTGTCGCGCTCGCGCATCGCGCCTGAGCGCCGAGTGTCGCCCCTGCCCGTCGCGCCTGGGCGCCGGGTATCGCCCGCGCGCGTCGTACCTAAGCGCCGAGTGTCGTCCCCGTGCGCCGCGCCTGAGCGCCGGGAGTCGCCCCTGCGCGTCGCGCCTGAGCGCCGGGTGTCGCCCGCGCGCGTCGCACCTAAGCGCCGGGTGTCGCCCCCGCGCGCCGCGCCTGACCGCCGCGTGTCCCCCCC
>Ga0137394_10003506_pt1 | contig 11815 bp, 16 predicted proteins | sample czobulk116metaG_FD_108278 | JGI IMG/M metagenome (GOLD analysis project Ga0137394, IMG submission 108278) | Vadose zone soil microbial communities from Angelo Coast Range Reserve, California, USA - czobulk1.16 metaG | ecosystem: Environmental > Terrestrial > Soil > Vadose zone | place: USA... | reverse complement strand
TGGGCGTGAGAATAGGTGTGGTGGATATGCTCAGGCTCGCGAGAGCGCTCGACGGTCACGCTGATCCGTTCCCGGCGCATGCCACTGAACTGACTGACTGACACTCGCGGGAACCCCCCAATACCGTTTTCTTTCCCTGTGCATCGGTATAGTACGTATCTGATCACGGACTCGGATCGTTCCGCTGTCGCAGCGGCCTATCATTCGTTCACCGTTCAACGTTCAAACCCAAATAACTATTGTTTGTGTGAGAAACTGAACCTGTCCGTCTGCTAACGCACTAGCACACACACACGCACGCACGCACGCAGTCCACACACCGGTGGAAACCCGGGGAAATTAAAAAGAGGACGTTCGCCTTTTATGACGAATAACATTTGTTGTGCGAGGCACGGACGAGTGGACGGCGACGCGGCTGCGGGGGTGCGATGCGATGGGTACTGTATGTGGGGATCGGGCGCTTCTCCTGGCTTTGTGGCTCTCTCTGGCCCCTCGGCACCGGCACCGTTGAAGCCGGGAGATCGGACAGCCAGTGGGTGGTGGCATGGCAGGAGGTTGGTTGGCAGGCAGGCAAGGCAAGTGAGGCGAGACTGAGATGAGGCGATGCTCATCGTGCCAGTGCGTGGGTGCGTGGGTGCCGCACGCCCGGCGGCCAAACGCGCCACACGTGGCGGCACTGGCACGCACGGCACGCACCCGTCAATGGGCACAGTATCGTACAGGCACGGCACGCTACAGCGGTTACTGTACTGTACTGTACTGTACCGAGAGCCATATTGACATTCCCGGACCCCCTGTCGACTCGGACCCCACTGCCACTCGTTCCTCACCGACCTCAAACCCCTCCTTGAAAAACGAAACTTGAGCATGACGTCTATCCGGCGATTCCTCGTAAAAACACTTAACGGTAAATACTACAGTAATACTGTATGACAAACTGTGGTGCACAAGTACGATCGCGCCCGGGACCGCGTAACTGGCACGCGCCAAACCGAACTGTTGGACGTTGCCCAATGGACTAGTCGGTCGCGTTGGTAGCGATGGTTCAGTGCTGTATTCTCCATGTCTTTTTTTTATTTTTTAAATGGTAATTTTGCAATTGCATGGGAGATCTGTGTTATTTCGTATACCGTTCAAAGCATCCGTGACCTTGTTTCACCACAGGGTTTAAGGGGAGTAGCGGGATGTTACTGTATTTTCATGATCATCAGTTACCATTCACCAAAGCCGCCTGACTGAGGCCAACCGACGGACGAGCCAACCACGACGTTCCCCTTTCCCACTCGGCTCCCTGGCACCGACGGAAATTAGGATCAGGTAGCAACGCTGTTTCATTCTCCATCGATCATCTGAATACAGTACAGTATGGCCCCGAACACATGCCTGGGGTTTTGAACTCCGCTTGACTGCTGCTAGGCGGGTACAATAGATATCAAGATTGGGAATACCCCACCATAATCCCCACTGTATTCCTTGACACTGAAGCCAGCTGATGTATCTCTCTCTCTATGCAAGTGCTTTCCCACTTTTGCGATAAGTTACTGTATGGGCGGCCTTGTGAAAGTATATATTACATAAGCGATTTCTAATCGCTCATGTTGTTTGTTGTTGTGATACCTCAGTTGCGATATTCTGGAGATAGTCGATAGAATTGGAGCATTGAGTTTTTGACTTGCCCATGTAATATGACAGGTGGACGTGTGTCTCTGATCGCATGGAATCAGGGCACCGTTGCATGTCATGAGCGTGGTCGAAACGATGATCGTAATCTGCGGCACTTTTCAATTGCTTTCGTGCTTTCGTGCTTCATGTTAGCAAATCCGAACGACGACTCGGAGCCTCGGAAATCGATCGCCGAAGGGTTCCAGACTGGCTCTCGCAACCTTATCCTTGGGGCCAAGCTTGGGAGTACAGCCATCACCCCCATCACATCCCCCGGATACCGCGTTGCGGAGAAACGAACTTCATTGTTCGTTTGTCCGAGTCCATTGTCCAATCCATCCGTCATTTCGAAGGTCTCCCGGAGCCGTATCTCCAAGCCACCGGCCGACCGACCACTGAACCGCGTTCCCATCTGCCGCGTGTCCGTCCACGTGTCCGCGTTTGCGGTGTGAGCACGCCGTCTCAAACCCCGCCGCTGTTTGATATATGAACTGGGTTTATGGTGCATCTGATGGATAGTGGACGAGTTGAGTAGATTTGGATTGAGAATGAGATGGTAGTAGCAGACAAGGGCATGATGAGCCCGCGTCGTGAATCGCTGCTCCAACGGGACTCGCGCTACCCGGCGTACTGCACTGCATCGTGATCCCCATCGCGCGCCACTCCGCTCGTGTTTGCGCCGCCGCACACCCCAAAACCCCAAAAACAAAAACAAAAACAAAAACACTGATTAACGTTATCTGTATGAATGTGATCAGGGCGAGGCAGGGACGTACCTCAATGCCGAGTCCATGCTTGCTGCTGGGGTATCGTTTCGGAACGGTTGCTTTTTGGCGCTGCTACGGCGCTGGAGCGGGGGGCAGACGCGCGACACACCAAACCCTTCAAGGAGGCTACTACCGTCGCGGGCTAGCGGCGCAGCTGCGATGATCGCTCGTGTACAAGGGGTGGCCAGTGACGCTCCTGACTCTGTCAAATAGTCGGACTTCGGATGAGATTTATGCAAATTCGTCTGGTGGCTTCCACGCTGGCTGGCGACTTTTCTACGCACTTCGCTTAGCTTTTGTTTTGCGATAAAGTTGAACCCAAACTCGAAGTGTCCGATAGCATAGATAGATAGAAGAGGAGGCCAAGGCCAGGCCTGGCACAGCAACCACTGGCAGCTGGCGCGGCGTTAACTCCATTTTAGGAAGGGGACAAATGCGGTTGGTTCCTGCCACCTGCCACGACAAAACACAAGGGCTCGGGCTTTGACTGTCGTTAAAGTGTCCGAGATCTGTCGCCGGTGCTTGACCTTCACTACTTGGAACGTACAAATGCCGTCATCCGTGGTCTCATACGAAACTTGGACCCTTATGTGTTGCGCACATTCCGCATGTCCATCTCGGACCCTTTGAGGAATAGCAAAAGGAGTAGCAAAGAAGCTTTCATAATAACCTCTGCGACTGGGACGTCCCGCATCGCGATCTAAAGTCGCTCGAGTCCCAGTTCCGTTGATCGCGTCGATCTCAACCACACGTACTACTGACTCTGGCACCTGCCCCAAGATGGTACTGGTACGCCAAACGAAAAGACTCTACAGCCATCAAGGTTGGCTCTGCAGAGAAGTTGTTCTGTCAAGTCTCTTCTTTATTCGGTGATCCGCACTCTCTCCATGCTTTTGAGGGTCCTACCGTCATCTCACCTCACAACGTACACATCTTTTTCGGTCTTTGACTGTTAACACGTTCATGATAGCACCCCGACCATGACGGATCAGTTGTTATGCAGGCGTATTTGTTGAAGGATTAGATTTTGACGTGATTCGACCCTGATCACTCTTTAGCCTTACCCCTGCAGGATACGAACCAAAAAAAATAAACATATGATACAGCATACCAACACGCCGCAGCGCCGCATGTTGCAGGGTGGTGATGCCCATCTTTATCCTAGTGACATTTCGCAGAAATGAATCAAGGGTGTGTGGGGACCGGTGAAAGCGTCCGATGGTCGGATGGCATAACTCGGCCGGTTGAATTTGAATTCGCATCTGCGCGTCCCCAGGAAGTACATGGATCGTGTTTCCCTTGTCGTCGTAACTTGTAAGCATTTCCGCAGTCGTGTCTGCATACCGTTTGTGGCAAGGGATCATGCCACATGGCGTTCATATATGAATCGGGACACTGGTACGCGGCTTGTCAGGACCGCGTGAGGGTAGCCTATCATCCAGGAGGGGAAATTCGTTATGCCAGCCGCTGTAGGTTATGGACACCCCCAGTGCGAGGGTTCCGTGTCACGCATACGGCTGCGACTCTGCTGAGATGAGACGGATATTGAGGGATATGTCAGTGAAAGATTGAGTATAGCAGTCGACGTGTTTCAGATATAGTGACTCACATATCCCCACAGGAGATCACTTGGAGTTGAATTCAGAACGCATGATACCATGCATCATGGTGCCCAAAATAGCACGCCGGGAATTGCTAGTCTGTTAGCAGTTCAGGAGCGCTAAGAGAATAACCCCAGCCGACTCACTTGGCGCCGGTTTCTGGACTGTGGGAAACGAGCCTAAATGGTTGTTGTTGTTGTTTCTCAGTTAGGTCAAATGGCCATACTAAGTTGACGAACGAGAGTGCACGCACGCGACAGGCGACTTGCACGGCGGCGCGTAGCCAATATGAGCGAGGCAGGCCATATGCATCATTGATGGGTAAGGACGGGCCGATCAGAATCATCAGATCCAGGCTTATCCGGCTCAATTATTGGTCCGGCCACGCGGGTCTGGATGACCTCTTCAGGTAGGCACCGAAAGGATGAAACGAAGGAAGTAAAGGGCGGTCGTGTAGATCTGCGTCGAGATCGAGTCGCAAGGCTCAGCAGCCGCAGCGGAGTGAGTGAGTGGTGGGTCACGGTCGATCTGGGGTCTCCGCAGTGGAAACGATGCATACTGTAGAAGCCTTTCTGTACGTCACGACGTGGGGCGGGTACGGTAGCCCTGTTCATAGGAGGGGAGGACAACAGGCGGCGGCTGAGCCCGAGGGGAGGAGGGAGGCCACTGGCTGGGGACATGGGAAGCGTCCAAAAAAGGAATTTGCGGCACCTGAGTGCGTACCGAACTCGAACTGGGGTTCGAAGGCGTTCGAACGTCTCGTAAAGGTATGAACGAGAATCTGGCCGTCCCCTCAGGTACTCGGGTACTTTTTTTCATTTTTTGCTCAGCACCCTTCAATCGGGAATCGCGTCGCCATCTCCAACCTCCAACTGAACGCAGTGCGGGTGCGGGTGCGGTTCTATGTTTATGTGTATCATGAATTACTGCATATGCCCACATCAACGCCTTCGTGGGAAAACATGCCATGTATGGAATCCGGAGAATAGGAGATTTCGACTCTCTTTGGGGCCAAAGGCTTCCAGTCGCGACTGCGTACGCTGCACAGATGCGCGGAGTTTTCCTGGTCTGATTGGACCAACCGTGGTCGCAACGGATGAACCATAATGATAATGACGGCCCATGACGAACACTTGCAATACCTGGAGCAATATCGTAGGTACCATAAACCAGAAATGGGCAAGGACGTCTTTTTGCCTCCGAAAACGAATTGGGATCCCAGATACACCCTGTAACAGCGAGGTATTTGCGCTTGATCAAATTCGTTCGGTCATTCGGAGAAGGTCGTCCGGTCGTCGGCTGTCGCAACTCCGGGTCGTTTCGGAGTCCCTAACATCCTCACATCCTCATTCATCTACCCCCGTACCTGACTTGGGAACCACATGAATAGTATACTAGATGATCGTCATGCGAGGTCCCGGGTCTGATCGAGTTGCCATCATCCTGACAAGTGATCGACAGGCTGGGACTGGGCGCGTTCGGATTTCATCTTTGGAGAAATGGCACATGTGCAGTAATGGAGCGATCATATTATTTCTTTACGGAAGAGGTGTGTCATATGGCAAGCAGGTTACTGCGTTGAGGTTCGGGCCCTTTGATTGTGACTGCAAGACTAGCTTTGATACCATCGCAGCCACCCCTACTATCAATCCATTCACGAGCTGGCCAATGGTAGGACGCTCAGGACAGGCACAAGGGACGACACCGCGTCAGCTGAGCGCCAGCTCTCGTACAGCTAGCTACCCAAGAGAGCGGTGCATGGGAGGCACAAGAGAGCACTAGACCGAGAACAGTATTAGTATCGTATGGCCCTTACGGCGTCGATTTGTGAACCGTTGTCCACGCAGCTTACGGACTCTTAGGCACACCTTTATAAGAGGAATAGGTACAGTACTGGGGTCGCTCCTGACCTTTCTACTTTCGTCCTCCTGCGTTCCGGATGTGTTGATGCCGATTGTCCTCGATCTATTATTCAGCCTTGCATGTGCCACTGACACATTATAATTTGACTCAAAAGACCGAGGAACTCCGAGTGGCCTTAGTATGACCGAGTTGCCAGTGTGTGTGTTGAGGCTAAGGTGTTGTATGCTGCTGTACGATAGGGTAAATACGTGGGCAGGAAGCCTGGAGACGCATCTCATATCGTACTATAGTCAGAATGAAATTTCCCCTCCGTCGCCATCGCGTTGTTGCCGACGTGGCATGAGCACATGTAGACGATCAAGTAAGGTGCAACCGCGCGTGTGTTTCTCTATGGGCACTAGTACGCCCTCTTACTCTTCGCTGTCATGATATCCCACCACCGCCGGCCATCACTTGTCACACTTGTCAAGCCACAGAATTACCAAACTCCTAGGAAACTGGCATGTCATGGGACAAATCCATCGCGCGCTCCGACCCGACCAAGGACCATGATATCTGATACAAGTAGACACGGTGGCCCTGCACGATGCCGGCATGGGAGAGAACAATTGGTGGGCCATCACGGACACCACTTCCACATGGTACATACAGTGCGTTCTTCGAATTCAGCGTGCGGCGTGCGACGTGCCGTGCGTGCGAGCTTGCACAGCGCTGCTGACTGACTGACTACTGTCAGACGAGGTTCAAAACACAGGGGTCGCCTGATTGACGCGGACAAGGCCCAGACAAAACGCGGGGGTGCGCAGCGCACACACAAGGCAGCGCCCGCTTTTAGTTCCTGGGCGTAAAACGTCTGAGCGCTGACCCTTGATGGGGCTGTGCGGTGTCTGTGTCTTGTGTGTGCGCATGTGTATGTATGCCGGTAGCGTGCCATCTGTGAAAGCAATGTAGAGCAACACCACCACCACTGTTTGTTTGTGTCAAATGGTTCAGATATAGAAACTGAATCATGGATGACTCCTCCTCGATTGCCCCGCCTTTGCCCACGCCACTTTTTCATGTATCCTCACTGGGGATGATGCGAATTCGGAATTCGTCAAATCGTCAGCGTCAGGTCGACATTACATACCAACACATGTGTCCCCGCTCGTACGACCATGCGGATCGACCATCGGCGCGCTAACAGTGCCGATGGGACACATCAGCCATCGAAGCTGGAGTCACGTCAAACTCGGGGTTCGGGTGCAGACACGGGTTGTCACACACACACCAGTGAATGCATGTGGGCAGTCAAGTCAGCCATGTCCCGACGGGTGGGGTGAGAGCATGCGTCAAAATTCTTTAGTTCTGTTCTCTGTTCCCGTGGATTCATTCATCCGATGTGCTGACGTACCAGTATCTTTTGCCGCCAGCACCAATTTCTCCGAATAGGTCTGATCTCTCTCACCCATAGACGTCTGCGAGGTGTGCTCCGCTCTCCACGCGTGTGAAAGCTGCGGTATGTGACCGCGATGATACATATCCACCAGGGCGCAAAGGCCACTTGACTGAATGGCAGAGGTGAGACTCCTGCCACTGGCTGCCAGCGCAGAGCGCTGAAGCGAAACTGATGGTTTTCTGTTTCGTATGGGGGTCATACGACTATATTGAAGGCGCACGTATGAGCACCAGGCTCAGGACAACTGGCAGCCTGAACACTAAGCGCTGGGCCCTAGGTTCGAGGATATACGCTTCGGATCCGGCTTCGGACATGCAGCGGACACTCGATGGGTGGCGCGTGTGTCCAAAGTAATTGGCATTAATTCAAAGAACGAAACGCCATCATCGATGGCGTCCGGTACGTCGGACTCGGGGGCCTACTAATAGTAATTGGAGACACGAAACGACTGGCGATAGCATTATTATGACTTATGGCCGGGTGAACCGTTTTAACAGTTAACAACCCGCCTGGACTGGGACCATTTATTTCCCCCCCTCAGATCCAAAATCTCTGACGCCTGGCCAGTGGTGGCTGGTGCTGCTGGTGCTGCTGCGCATCCCCTTCTGGCGAAAGCATACTATACTTTGGCTCTTGGCAACCCTGAAAATCCAGGTATCTGTCTTTGTCACGACATCCCACCACTCTGGTGGCGCGGAGCCTTTTTACCCCGTTTGGCGCGAAGGCACAACGTACATATCGCAAGGTCGTAAGTGGGAAAGAGAGGAGGAAACGTCAGTGAGGCAGCAACGGAGATGCCGGGAAGGTCACTTCTAGTACAGTTAGTCCGCGGTCGTCAAGCTGCGAGGCGTGTTGCCGGTCCTCTCGGCGTCCCCACAAGACCATAACGTCCAGTTCGGTCTTACTCTCAATACCCGTGTCGTTACCGTGTTTTATAGAAAGTGGGCTCCGCAGCTGCGCTTGCCATCTGTGTTGTCTGAGCGACATATGGCGCAGCTCCTGGAAGCGTACACCTTTCATGTACATACCACGTGTTGCGAGCGACCATCGCGCGACTCGCCCACACCGACCCACAGGACCGCGACGGCCCAGTAGAACAGTGGAGTGTGATTCGAGTTGTAGGTGTTCAAACAGCTGTAGCTGATGACGGGGAAAGGCATGTCTATACTGTAACAGTACACGGAACAAAGAAGATTCATAGAAGTCAGTGGTATACAGTCGTGCGCAACACGCCGGCGTCCAAGCGGGAAAACAATTGAATCGGCCCCTGCGAAGCGCGAGGGTAATACTGTACGGTCTCGGGACCTTTGTGTGTTACTAACGGCGTAGTGGAGTGAGTTGAATGATTCATGTTGAGTTGACACACGTCAATTGGAGGTTCGGCAATACAGTAATAGCATGCAATGTCCGCGACGGAGAGGGTTCGAGGTCATACGCGCCTATCGCGTGAAGAGCTTTTTCCCGCGTAATGGCCGAGCGGCGCCAACGTGCCCGGTTTCTTCCTGGTACATGCGGTACGCCTCGCGCAGGTGATCCGGAGACAGGGGTCCTTTCTCTCCGCGACGCTCCTGGACTGCTCGAGCTACGAACCGATGCGATTGGATTTATATTGCCACACGATTAGAGGCGAGGGGCGACACATACCTTTCTCGACGATTTCCCCAACAAAGACCTTGGTGAACCCTGCTACGACCTGTGCGACGGGCATGGACACTTGTTGGCCGAGGCTCTGTTGAATTACCTGCCAAGACGCCGAGTTCGGACATGGGCGTTTAAGGGGTTTATACGAGAAGTCGTGTCATACCTTGCGAACGGCCTGCTTCGGGAGAGCATGACGGCGATATGCCTCGAAACGCTCGTACTGATCCGGCGTAAAGTTGTCCATGAGAACCCTATAGGCGTCATGTTGGGGGCGCTTCTGAGACGGCTAAGAAAAGGACGGAAATTGGAACGCACTTGAGGTTGTCTTTGGACTGGCTCTGCCAAGAGAGTTGAGCAGAGTAGTCATCGTCAGCCATCGCTGGAAGCAGCTCGTCTTCGACTTCGGCTTCCTCTTCCATTGCGCCTATAAGCCGCTGTGCGCCCGTGGGCGCGAGTGTGGCAGAGCTCGGCCCAGCAGCTGGCGCATCTGCAGCGGGGGTGACGGGCGCGGCCACTGCCGCGGGAGTGACGGGGGTTGTCGCCGCTGGCTGTGCCCATTGTATCGGGGTGGTGGTGGCAGGGCTTGTGGCAGCACTCGGTGCGGCGCTGGGATTGGAAAGGATGTCTGAGGAAGTGGCAAGGGGTGAATCGAGAGTTCCAGCGCGAGGTTTCCTGCCACGTTTAGCGGCAGAAGAGGCAGCGCCCCGTGGTCTCCCCCGGGGAGTATTGGAAGGGATTGCAGGAATGAAAGTGCGCTCTTGAAAGGGGGAGGTCATGGTTGTGGGAAGAGTTGACCGATTTGCCGAGTTTGGGCAAAACGACTTTTGGCCGAGGCCAGCGCTCGTCCGTGTCGTTCTCGACGCGATGACTCGCAGTTTATATAGCATTTCCCCTTCGCCCGGTCCTCTCTCGCCTTCTTTCTCAGACGACTCTTCATCTCTCGACGGCGCTCCGTCGAATCTCACCGACATCCATGACGGCGCTCAACTGGCAGCTTCGCGCCCAGGTTCTCCCACACGCCGTGGCCAGCCAGCGAATGCCGCTCCTGCGCCGGACGTCGTCACCTGTCAATGGGAAGACTGCGGTGCTGCCTTTGACGACCTGAACACGTTCATACGCCACCTACATGAAGGTGCGGCGCGGAACTTTGGCCACCCCACCCCCACGCCCTCCGCTTGGCTAACCTCTCATGATTCCTTCGGAGCGCCCTGACATTTTTATGACCTCCGCAGATCACATAGGCGTGCACAAATCCAACTACACCTGTGAATGGGCCACGTGCACCCGTCGTGGCCTCCCTCAGACTTCTCGCTTCGCACTTATCTCTCACCTCCGATCCCACACGGGAGAGAAGCCCTTCACCTGCGAGCTCCCCGGTACGCATTCCTTTCTCTCTCCCCCCATTCGCGCTCCGTCACACATGCCGACCCATGCGGCCCCACAGAGTGCGACAAATCGTTCACCCGCTCCGACGCTCTCGCCAAGCACATGCGTCTCCAACACAACGTAGAAGCCGGCGCCCCCGGCCGCGGTGGTAACCGCAAGCGGAAGCGCGACCGCGAAGAACCCTCTCGCCCGACCGTCTCTACCGCATCAGACCCAGCCGGCTTCAGCATCTTCAAAGTCGAGCCAAACACGCCTTCCGAGATTCACGTACCCTCTGAGCTTGGCGGCGGCGGCACCCCCGCAGCGGACGATCATTTCAACGGTGGCCGGTCCCCCAGTCCAGCTGAGGACGGCATTCCGTCTTATCTCGCTCAGGACCTCGATCCCGCAACGGGCCTCATCCGTGGACGCGCGCCAGCCATGGTCAAGTACCTCGTCATGAAGGCCAAGCACCTCTTCGCCCTTGAGGAACACTCCACACTCATGGAGGAGCTCCGTGTGCTGCGCGCGGAGGAGTGTGCGCTCCGCCAGGGCAAGGATGAAGCGCTTGACTCTATCATGCGCATGGAGTTTGGGTGAGCCACCTCATTTCTTTTTTGTTCTCATTCCCGGCAGGCTGACGTGGCTCGCCTGGGACGTGTCAAGATCAGCCGTTGAGCCGTTGTTATCAACGGCCGGTGGCCCATCTCCACTAGCTGGGCCCTACACACCAGAAGGGCATGCTCCGCCTGAAACGCACCAATGAAAGATATGGCGTGTAGACCATTCATTTATGTGCGATGCTGTGTCACCATAGTTCGCTGTCCGCTAATATTTGGGGGACTATAATTTATTCGTCCAGAGCTAGGCTAGATGGGGCGGCTCTCTCCGACATCATGTTATTAGCACAGCCAGGCCAAAACAACCTCCTGTGTTGACTGTTGACCTTACTTGACGCCCGCTGTTGCTTAGCTTTATCTCGCCTCGATTACTCTGTCAGAGTGTACCGAAAGTCAATTGTCTTTTGCTGGATGTAAATCCTACTTGTTTCTCTTCCCCCCTTTCCATAATGCGCGAAAATGATGGACATCATTTCTTTGGTCGCCGCACCCTAGCCTTGTGGCTTCATGGCATGGGAACAACAATAGTGGTCGTTGTTCTGAGGGATCAAACGCTAACTCAGCTTACATGCGGCTTACCCGCCTTCGTCAACTAATGCACGTTGGTGCGTGTTTCTTCTAATAATTGATGGAACTCGTGCGCGTCGAGCTAAATTGATTCTCCGTTGACCTCTTGTTGCGATCAGGCAACTTCAACCTACGGTGCGTGTTTTTCCATGTTCCCAACGCCACCCCAACAGCCCTGTCGACCTGTCATTTGATTTCCACAATCACGCACCGGAAGCGCCGCATATCAACGCGTGGTATTTATAATATATTTGTGGTGCCGGCAGTGGGCCACTTCTTGTCCCCCCCCCC